>Ga0310038_10000773_pt1 | contig 25688 bp, 18 predicted proteins | sample Sb_taG_6_FD_200461 | JGI IMG/M metagenome (GOLD analysis project Ga0310038, IMG submission 200461) | Peat soil microbial communities from Weissenstadt, Germany - Sb_50d_4_PS metaG (v2) (version 2) | ecosystem: Environmental > Terrestrial > Soil > Wetlands > Peat | place: Germany: Weissenstadt... | reverse complement strand
CTGCTGTTCAACGCTCGTCGAGGGGATGCCGGCCTTCTGGGCGTGAGCATTCCCGCAAGAGATCCCTAAGAAGGCCAGCGCTAGCAGGGAGAAGGCTGATCGTGAGCACGTCATAGTTTCACCCTCGGGATAAAGCTACGTACCCTTAGAACCGGCGTGGCACAATCTCTTGCATGCATAGTTTTTCAGAGTCTCCCTTGTCCACGCCAGCATAGTTTTTCGGCAGCTTGCCAAACGACGCTCTCAGATTGGGCCGGCGGGTACGGTTGGCCCGTTGACCATCAGGGTACCGGCGCGGCGTTTGCGCTTCCGCCGCCAAACCAATTGTGTTTTCATTTTTACAACTGCAAGCGACTAGACCCTCTGCCGTGATCAGTCGCCCCATGTTCGTGACTACAGGTGGCTTGATGAATCGTCGGTTGCGTCGCATATGCAGGAGCCTTCCGGTTGTCTTGTTCGTCGCGCTGATGGGCCTGTGCCCGCGCGCAACGGCCCAGCCCAGTCTGACGGTTACGAGTATCAGTCCATCCTCAGTTCCGGCGGGAGGGCCGAACTTCACGCTAACCGTAAACGGCAGCGGGTTCATTCCGACTTCCGTGGTTCGAGTCAATGGGAGTAACCGCACCACAACGTACAGGAGCTCACTGCAGCTCACGGCAACGATTTTCGCGTCCGACATTGCCGTGCCAGCGACGCCCCAGATCACCGTTTTCAATCCGTCCGCCCTGGGAGGCCTGACCTCCAATGCGGTGCCGCTCACGGTGAGTACTGCGCCTTCGCCGAGCCTTATCAGTGTTTCCCCGGAGTTCACGGGGCAAGGTGCAGACCACTTGCGGATGACGCTGGTGGGAGCGAATTTTCGGCCGGGCGCAACCGTAGTTATCTCGCCGCCGCTGGCTGCCGTAAGCAGTTCGAATGGCCACACCCGCGCCGGAGATGTCGCGCTGCTTGGCGTGACGGTGGTGAATTCGGGGTTGATGACGGCGCTGATCAGCGTGAGTCCCAGAGCGACTCTGGGTCTGCGAGCGGTCGACGTTTTGAATCTCGATGGGACCAGTACTGCGGGCGTTTTTACCAATGGAAATGGGGGGACGTCTCAGCCAGTCCGGGTGCAATCGTCCAATTCTCTAGGAGCGCCGCTTTCCGTACTGAATATGGCGCTGACGCACCCGCGAGACGGGACGGTCGTGACGCAAGGACAGGAACTGAATGCCGAGGCCATTCTGGCGGGGACGGGGACGGGAACAGTGATCGGCCAGTGGGTGTGGGACGGAAATGTGGTCGAACAATTTTCGGCCGCGATCGTGGGTGGCCAAAGCACGACGATACAGACGCGCCAATCGCTGCCGACCTGGTATCTGGGCGCGCACACGCTGCAGTTGCGCATGGTTCAGCCCAATCAGGTGGCGAGCCGCCCCATCGTGGTGGTGGTAAATCCGGGCGACTGGAAACTCGAGCAGATCATCCAGCCGGAATATGGCGCTGTGTATCCCTCTTACAATCCGCCGCGGCTGTTGTGGGCTCCAATGCCCGGCGTGGCGAAATATCAGGTGGGCTTTTCCAGCCAGCCGTATCTTTCGACCATCCACGAGTGGTTTGATGTGGTGGACAATCGCTGGGAGATCCCGGATCGAATCTGGCAAAGTCTGCCGGAGGGAGAACTTTACTGGACGGTGCGTGCGATCGAATCGTCGGGTGAACCGCGCAAGCCGCTGCCGATGAGAAGCGTGTACCGGCTTGCGGACGGCGGTCTGGAGCCGGCGCGCAAGGTGCCTGCACGAACTGCTGCGGGCAATACGCTGCTGGAGTGGAAGCCCGCGCAGAAGAACGGTTTTTATTTCGTCACCATCAGCAGCGACTTCGCGGCCACCCAAGTCATCCGGCAATACCTGACGGCGGACCCGAAACTGGACCTGCGAGTGGCGGATCGCAAACTGACTCCGGGGACAACTTATTACTGGCAGGTGGATGCCATCGCGCCCAACGGCCAGCTGCTCATGTCAGGTGCGGTGCAGAGCTTTGTGGCGGAGGCGGTGCCGCAGTCGCGTCTGAATAGCGATGGCCGCCTGGTGCAGTTGGCGTCGCTGGGAGTCCCCGAGGCCCTGCCGGCTCCGCCCGACCTCGCCGGCGAGATTTCCGGCCGCACTCCCTCTCCCAACAGCAGCACCAGCCAGTTGCAACCTACGATTTCTGTGAGCTTCCAGGCTCCCATCAATCCTGCCGACGTGAGCATGATGGTCGACGAGGTGGATATCACTTCGCTGGCCCAGGTGACGGAGGCTAAAGTTGCGTTCACGCCGCCGCTGGCGCTTTCGGGTGGAGATCACAATGTGAATCTCACTGTGGGGAACGAAGCTGCGACATGGAAATTTACTGTTGCCGCTCCGTCTACTCCGGCTGCGCCCAGTGTGCCGGCGGCCGCGACATTTCAACCCGGGACGGACGCAGAGCTTCCGCCCGTGGTGCCAGGTGTGCTGCCCGGCCCCGTCACCATCGCGGCGGCGCATCGGGGCGCGCAAGCCAGGGCAGTAGAGCTTCGCAAGGAGCAAGGTCCTTCCGAGGAGGGCCAGATCAGTTCGACCACGCAGTGGGCCTCGGGATCGAATCCGCCCGACTCGAACGTTTTTTCGGCTTCGGAACGGATGATGTACCAGAACGGCCCGTGGCACATGGAAGTCAACGGTAGCGGCCTGCTCAGTTCGACCTTGAATCCTGAAGTGCAGCGCACCAGCCATGGGCTGGTGAATGACTACGTCATTCAGCTGGGCTACAAGCGAGGAAATTGGGCAGCGAATCTGCGCTTCGGCATCGTGACGCCGGTCTTGTACACCGACGCGCAATTTGTGACGGCTGCAACTCCACGGCAGGGCGCGGAGATTACGCTCAAGACGCCTGCGGGCACCTTCGGATATTTCGCGAATACCAACGACCAAGCGCTCGGCGGCGGCGCGGGAATTAATTTTCACCAGCAGATGATGGGGGCCAGCTGGCAGGCTCCCCTGCCGAAGTGGGCGCAATTTCGCGTGATGTGGCTCAGCGCACAAGATATTGGTGCACCGACGACCGTATCCTTTGATTCAATGGGCAATCCCATCATCCTGCCCAATCCGATTGCGCCAAAGTCGACCGGCGACGTGTACGGGGCGCTGCTCAACATTCACCTGAATCAGAAATGGCTGTGGGCATCGGAGTACGCGTTCAGCCGCGACAATCTCAACACCGCCGACCCAACCTCCAAAAGCGAATTTGGCCGGGCCTGGCGTACGGGCATCTCCGGGCAGGCCGGCAAGACGAATGTCAATGTGTCATACCGCGATGTGGGGGAGAATTTCGGGAACCCGGCGAATCCAAGCCTGACGCAGGCCAGCCAGCCCAACTTGCGCGGTGTGGATTCCGCGATCACGCAGAGCACGACCTCCGCAGGAACTTTCGGATTGACCTATTCCTTCCTCGCGAACAATGTTCATCCCACAACGACCGACGAATTGTTTCTGCACAGTTTTGACGAATCCTGGAGCAAGCCCTTCGGAGTGAAAACCAACCTGGTGGTGGATGCGCGCCAATCGCTGACCCAGACCGGCACGGTTCCGGCATCGCTCGAAGGCATGCCTCCCGAGCAAACGGGAGCGCAGGATCAGCGAGATGTATCAGGAAATATCAACCTGAGCCGCCAAATCGGCACGGTGACCATGTCGGCGGGCGGCACGCGCGACTGGAATCACAACAATCTGTTTCCCGAGGCCGACACGATTACTTCTTCGCTCACCTTCGGCACGAATCTGGTCACGAAAACTTTCTTTCAGTTGAATGGACAGGTGAATGCGAACTGGGTTGCCGCTGACGGTTTGACGACGGGGACCACGCGCAACATCACGGTGTACGTCCAACCGGCATTTACCTGGAAGAAGCCGGCGCTGCAGGTTTCGCCTCTGGTGACGCTGACGAAGGGCCGGACGATTCTGGCCAACGGCATGCTCACCACCAACACGCTTACCGGACAATATGGCGGCAGAATTTCCTGGACTCTCCCCGGTGCGCTGAAGTTCAGCACGTTCTCGGCGCAAGGGAACTACAACCAGAATCGCGACACGATTATGAATATGGACCAGAGAAGCACGCAGTTGCTGGTGATTTGGACGGCAACCTGGGGGCATAAGCATACTTTCTAGAACTGTTTCGCAAAGGGAGGTCCCTCAGGGGCTAAAGCCCGAATTCTTATTGGGCGCTGGCGGCGCGGCTGAAAGCCGCGCCCTTTCAAGACTTTTTGTTGAGGCCGCGGCGTATTTTGCGTTAGTGCGGTTTATGGGGCGACAAGGATCTACGGGACCAGGTTTAGCGTAAAACGAAGCACATCCTCATGAGTCTTCGGCCAAGATCGAGAGTGGTTTACCTGTCAGTGCTGTGCCTCGCGTTGTGCGGGATCGGACAGGCGCAGTTTGCTCCTCCTTCACTGATCAGCTTCAGCCCCATACAAGGCGGAGCCGGGTCCACGGTCACGATCACGTTCACCGGGGTGAACTTTGTTTCGCGCGCTTTGAACTTAATATTCTCGCCGTCGCAGGGAATTACGGTGAGTAATCTCCGGGTGGTCTCTCCGGCGCAGATTACGGCGCAGTTGCAGATCGATGCCAGCGCGCAGCCGGGCAGCCGGCAGGTGATTCTGATCGACGCTGACCACACCCTGCGGGCGCCTACCACCTTCACCATCACGGCAGCTACCCAGAATTGCGTTCCGGGGATGCCCAACTGCGGTACACAACCCGGTTTGCCTGCGCTGCGTGAATTTTCTCCTCTGCAGGGAACGCAGGGGGCGACTGTGGCGCTTACGCTCACCGGAGTCAATTTTTCTGCGCCCGCCACACTGCAGTTCATGCCCAACAGCGGCATGACGGTTCAGTCCACTACCGTTGCGAATTCCAATGAGATTCATGCCCAAGTCAGCATCACTCCGAACGCTTCTCTGGGGCCGCGGGGGGTTGTCCTGGTGGTGGGCGGAAAGACGCGGCTTTCGGCGTCGAACACATTCACCGTGGTTTCCGGCGCGAGCCTTGCCCACATTGCGCCCATGCAGATTCTGCGGGTGGTTCCAAACCAGATCGCCGCCGGAAGCCAGAATGTTGACCTTACGCTGCAGGGTACGAATCTTGTTCCTGGAACGCAGGTGACGTTCACGGTGGGCGCGGGAGTGCCGGCGAACGTTTTTGCCAATGGCCCGGCGCGCTACGTCAACAGCACCGAGATCCACGTGACGGTGAACGCACTGCCGGCCGCGTTGCCCGGAGGACGCGACATCAACTTGCAAGTGACGAATCAACCGGCGGTCGTGGGCAAGGGCATGCTGAATGTGCTGGCGGCGAAGCAATCCGGTCCGCCCACCATTCTGAAAATTCCTCCCATCACGCTGCAGAACTTTCCGTTGGGCATCATCCATCTGGATGGGCCGCTTGGGCCGGAAACCTCCAGCGACGGATATGGGACCTATTCTGTTCCGATGCTCAATGACGATTCCGTTTTTCAATGGCACGAGCAGAATCCTGGACTCGCCGACTATTACGAGTTGCGCATATATGCGAAGGACGGAAAGACACTGGTAGCGACGCAGAAAATTACCGGACACAGGATGCCTGCTATCGGAGGATGGGTCACGGTGGTACCAACCTACTTCCGCCCTGATCCGGCTTTCTTGAAAGAGGTGTTGGATCCGGTGCAGCGAAGGATGTTTCCCGGCCTGGTTGGGATGATGGGGCCGCCGGTGCTGGGAAGTAAGACGCCGATTGTGGCGATCGCACAATCGTCGGGCAGCACCATGCCGAATTTTCCTCCGGACCAGTTGAGCGGACAGTTGAGCCAGGGTCAGTTGCAGTGGGAAGTCGCCGGATTTCATACCTACAACAAAAGCGGAGTGACGCCACAGGCGAATCCGCAGGCCCTCAAGATCAGCGCGCAGAACCTGACGCAGAACCTGAATGCGCAAAACAGCGCTGCCCAGAATGCGGCTAGCCAGAACTCAACAAACCAGGCTTCGGGCGGGACGGTGGATATCGAAGTGGAAATCTCAGACCGCTGGCCGCTGCTGGCGCCGAAGCCGCCGACGGGGATGCAGTGCAACGGTGGATTCGGCTCGGGACTGCAAGCGCAAAACATTGCGGACAAGACGACCTATGACGCGAACGGAAAACCTAACGGGACCGATCCCATGGACTACGTTGGCGACTCGTTTGCGCTGGGTGGCACCATCGATCTGTCGCAATCGCCGTATGAGATCAAATTCACGCCGCAGACGGCGGATCCGCCGAATTGCGGTCAACCGTGCCTGGCCAAGTACGTGGCGCAGGTGCAGTTCGACAATGTTTTTGTGGACTGGGGTGACGGGACGGTCGACCATTTGACGGCGCCGCCGGCCGTGCCCGCTGCGGGGCCGTATTCCGTGGGCAATTGGACGCCGCAGATACCGCTGGTGCTGCCGTCGAACAAAAGCAGCCCGGTGCAGCACGTCTACCAGTCACCGAACAAACACACGGTGCGCGTGTTCGTGCTTTCCGAAGGAGATTTGCAGCATGTAAGTATCGGCTCCGTCTCAGCCAGCGTGGATGGGCCGACGACGCCGTTCATGCAGACGGCGTTGCTGACGAAGTTGACGTCGCAAGGGGGCGGCGGGGTAAAGAGTGGGCTGACGCTGTCGGGCGTGCAATCTGGATTTCAGCAGGTTCTGCTTGGAAGTAAGGGAGGCGGCGGCGCGGCGGCGCAGGCCGCGACTCCGCAAGGGCCGTCGCCCAGTTCGGTGGCGAGCGACGCTTACATGATCTATTGCCACGACTTCTACATCAGTGTTCCAGAAGATTTGGCGGCGCACGGGCCGCTGCACCTGATCTCGATTGCCGATCCGGACTTCGGGGCGTATGACATCGGCCCACCGCTGAAGGCCGCCGGCATGGTGGGGAAAAGAATTGCCCTCGGAGAGCAAGGCGCAAAGGGCACGGAAACCGGGAAGGTCGAGAAGATCGCTCCGCAAGCAGCCGCGAATAATCCTGGCGTGAACAATGCTAATCCTAAAGAGCCGGGGAAAGTTGTTTTGGTTCCGATCAAGCCCGAGATGACGCCGGTGGCGGTGTGCAGCACTTGCGACGATGGCATGGACGCGACGAGCTACCTCCTGTATTACGGGACCGGACAGGCGCTGGTGACCTGGATGGTGGACGGGACCCAGTCGCAGCAGGTCATGTCCATCCCACCTTCCACGTCGCGCATGAACCTGAAGCGGCAAGGGTTCGAAACGATAGGGTTCCCGGGCGGGCTCGTCATGCAGATTCCGGTGCCCGAGCCTCCCATCATTATTTCCCAAAGCAAGCCCATCTACTCGCCGGGATTGCAAGTGCAGCCGGTGGGTGATCACGCGGTGATGGTGCAGGCTGACGTGCTGCCGCAGCCGACAGCGCCGAACCTTGGCATAGCCGTCAGCCGGGCGCTGGGGTCGCTGATGCCGATGGGATTCGGGGCTCCTGCGGGCGGAGGGAGCGGAGGCGGCAATCCACAGAAAGCGGCTGCGCCAAATGTCGCCGACGCGCAAGCTCTGTTGAATACTCTGGCGCCGCCGGCGGGCAGCAATCTGCCGCCACTGAAAGTCGGAGTGCTTTCGCCATCGAAGCAAAGCTCGGTCGGGTTGGGCGCGGTGCAATATGTGAACGGCGCGTTGCAGCAAGTGGTGGCGCAAGCGACCAGCAACCTTCCGGACCAGCACGTGGCCTCCGGGCCGCGGGTGTATGAGGTGGTGGCGTCCGATCCCAAGAAGGCGTGCAAGTTTTTGTTTCCGGTCAAGAGCGGTGGAGCGTTTGAGATCAGCGGACTGCAGAACCACGTGACCCAGCAGGGCACAACCTACAACGGCACCGGCAATCTGATCATTCACATGGCGAATACCGGCAGCCTGAGCTACGACGAGTATCCGCCGATCCCGGTGAAGATCAGCGACTGGAGCGTGCCCGACGGACTGCATGTGCAGACTGGAAGCATCCAGGTTTCTCCTGACATGGCGCTGGCGCTGAGCTTGCCTGCATTGCAGGGGACCATTGCGACGCTCTCGGGGCAAGCTGGCGGTGAACTCGACGCAACCTTGAACCTCACGCTCAGCGATGACACGTTGCGTCTGCCGGGCGAGAAGCCGGTTACGTGGAACGGAGTCACGGCGGAGTTGCATGCCAACGGCGACTGGATGAAAGACGGCCTCACCTTGCCCTCCACGCTGATTGGCTGGAGTGCATTCACCATGCAGTCCAGCAGTGTGCGGCTGGATTTGAGTCATCATGACGGCGACGCGGCGGGACCGCTTTGCGGAGGCCTCAGCGGAGGAGATTGGGTGGGCGTGCGCTTCCCGACCCTGGCGATCACGCCGTACACCATGGATCTGGTGGCGAGTTCATCACTGCAAGCCATAGTCAACGATTGGGGCGTGGTGGGCAGCACCGGCAGCGCTCACTCGGGCAGCGGGCTGTGCGGACATCTTTTAGCCGGACCCTTCGACGCGACCGTGGGCAGCGGTTCCGTTCACATCACCACGATCGATGCAACCGCCTTCAACGGAACCTTCAACGCGGCGTACAAAGGCATGGATATCTACGTGCCGTGGCTCGATGTGCACTTGAAGGGGGATGCGAGTCTGCAATCTGGCGGAGGCAAGCAGGCGCGCATCAGTTTCCCGTTCACCGTTCCGCCCGTTTCCAAGACTTATGGGAACTTCGCGTTCACCGCGAACAACCTGACGTTCATGGAAGAGCAAGGCATTGGATGGTCGGTGCAGGCCAACAAGCTGCACATGGTTTTCTCCGCCGAGAACAAGCAGTTTGCCGCCTTCGATCAGGTTTTCTACTTCGGAATGGACGGGCGAGGCTACTTCGCGCAGGCGAATACATCGGCGGACGTGTCGCTTGGCGGCAGTTCGCAACTGGGACAAACGCCGGTCGATCTGGTCTCGGTTCATTTGACGGCGCCTCTCCAGGGCAGCCAGGTGCTCGCCGCCCTGTTCAGTACGAATGTTCATCTTTCCGAAGTGATGCCGGCGGCTGCGGTGCAGGTGAATTATCAGGTCAATGTTGCGGGCAAGAATTATTCGACGGTGGGGCCAACCAATGCTCCGTTCGTGATTGACGTGCCGTATCCATCGGGGCAGCCGAGTTCAGAGGGGAAGGTTCATCCGGTTTATTCCGGAACGAGCGGCAGCGAATATTCCGGCACGGTGGATCTTTCTGAGTTAGGCGGCCCGCCAATCACAGGAGAATTTCGCCTGGGTTATCAGGGCGGGCACGATTACTGGCTGACTCGCGTCAGTTACGCGCTGGGACCGACCGGGGTGCCTCTGATTCCAGTGCCGCCGGTGATGAACCTTTACCGCGTGCAAGGCGGACTCGGCCACAATTTCCCCATCAGCGCGTTCGAAGATACTGGCTCGCTCAGCGCCGCGAGTCCGGTCATGGATGGTTCGTTCCTGTTTATGGCGGGACTGCGTGTGGGCATGCCCGACCAGTTCACTTACACGCTGGATGGTGACCTGGTCATCAAATCGAGCGGACAGGATGCAGGCGCTCGCATGGATTTCCACGCCTGGCTGCTCAAAATGGCCGACAGCAGCAACGGCGATTTCCAGGGATATTTTCAGTATGCGGGCAACAACTTTGATGGGCGAGTGTGGGGCCATTTGAACTTCATGGGCGGGCTGGCGTCGGTGGACATGGGCAACGGCCCGAATAATGCCGCAGTCGACATCCACTTCGGCCCGAGCGGTCCGTGGCACATCGATGCCGGCAAACAACAAGGGCCACGGATTGACGGCCATCTTCTGGTCTCCGATGCGAACATGTACGTCATGCTCTCCGACGCAGGCCTGTCAATCGGCGGCGGCGAGAGCATCACTTTGAATGTGGGCGATAATTCGGTCGCCTCCGCTTACATTAACGGCAATGTGGACATGGGCTTGACGATCACACCGCAGCCCCACATTTCCGGCGATTTCTCGGCCAACGTTTCAGCGGGCGTTTGCGTAGACAATGTCTGCGTGTCGGCGGGAGTCTCGGCGCAAGTGCACGCCGAGGCGTTGCCACTCGAGATGAACGCCAGCGCCAGCATTGGATTGCCTTGGCCGCTGGGTTCGATTTCGTTCTCGGTGCACTTGTGAGACACGACGGTTCCAGAGCAGTGCCGGAAAGAATGATCGCGAAAAAATGACAGGTCGATCGAAAATCTCGCTCCTGATTTCGATGGCACTCTGGCTGATTGCCGTTGGGCTGAGTGCCGCTCAGGAGGCTCCTGGAGCGCTCTTCGCCGCCTCGGACGGCAAGGGACACATCTCCTTGCTCTGGTTTCCGCCGCCTTCCAAATGGCCAGCGGGGGGATGGAAGTTATCCGATTCCACCGGACAAGTCCTCGTGCAGCAAATCGGCATGGGCGATGGCACGGCTCTGCAGTCTCTTTCTGTGGAAGACGCCGATGCGATCCGCCAGCTGCCCGCGGTTTTGGCGAAGCCTGATACCACGCCGAAGCGCAAGCAGCTGATCAATATCATTGGCCTGCGGGCATTCAGCGAACCGGGCTATGCGCGAGCGCTTGGCCTCTCCTGGACGCTGGACAATGTTGCCTCCGGCAGCCGGAGCTACAAAGTGGAAGGGCTCGACAGCGCCGGAAAACCAACCGGATTGCAACTGGCAAGTTCTCCAGTCGACTCTTCTCAGGCCACGCAACTGGCCCCCGCGCCCGCTGGCGTCCAAGTCAAGGTCGAGGAACGCGGCGTCTCACTATTCTGGGAAGCACCGGCAGAGAATCGTCAACTGCCGGTCATCGCTTATGCCGTCGAACGCGATGGTGGAGGCCAGTCGGGCGCCGCCGTCACCGCCAAGCCAGTGATCCCCGGATTGCGCTGGGACCCGAAGATTCCGCTGATTCTCGACCGGAATGCTCCGCCGAACGAGATGTTGACCTACCGGGTGTTCAGCGTGGATGCCTTTGGCCGCCGGAGCGCGGGAACTTCGATTCGCATCTTCTATCCCGACTTCCGCGCGCTGGAACCGCCGCAGCCGGTGACGGCTACGGCTGGAGTTGGAAAAATTGTGGTCAGTTGGCCGGCCCAGCAGAAGCCAAATCTTGCCGGATATATCGTGGAGCGCGCGCATCTGTACGCCGGTCCATATGAAGCTCTGGCGGCTCAGGCGTTGCCTCCTGCCACCACGCAATACGAAGATGCGACGGTCCGAGGCGGCACAACTTATTACTACCGTGTGCGCGCCGTGAATTCTCGCGGAGACCTGGGGGATCCCTCGAGCGCCGCTGTAGCGCAGCCGCAGAGTGCGGGGGCCCCCGCGAAAGTCGATGGGCTCGCTACCGATGCCGGCCAGACGCGAGTTCGCCTCACGTGGAAGCCCGTCGACTTACCCGTGGCAGGATACTTCGTGGAGCGTCGCGCTTTGACCGGAGCCGCCGGCGTCGAGAACTGGGTGCGTTTGAATCCCCACGTCATGCCCGAGCCGCTTTATGACGACTATCTCGGCCTCACATCCGACGCGAAGATGGAATACCGTGTCCTGGCCGTGGGATTCGATAATGCGGAGGGCTCGCCCAGCGCTTCCGTTCAGGTTGTGCTCGCCGATCGATCGCTGCCGGACGCGCCTTCGATCATGGAATCGAGCGGCGCGGACGGCAAGACTGTGCTCAACTTTGTGCCTGCGGATCAGAAGGCGGCGCAGTTTCTGGTGTTGCGATCGGGGCGTGAGGGCGATCTGGGAGTGGTGATTGGCGATCCGCTGCCCGGTGATGCCCGCCAGTTCACCGATCTTTATGTGAGCCCCGGCGAAAAATACTGGTACCGGCTGGTGGCAGTCGACAAGAACGGAAATCGCAGCGATCCGACGCGTCCGGTCGCCATTCGTATTGGCTCGCCGCAGATTCCCGCGCCTGCGGCTCCGACCGTGCAGTTCGCGGGTACGCCGTATCCTCATGTGGTTTTGCAGTTCCAGCAACCGCCCGCAGGCCTCAGCCTGATTGTGGAGCGCCAGGATCAGCCGGACAGCGGCTGGATTCGCATTGCAGGCCCGATGACCACGCAGACTGCTACAGACAACAACGTGCCAGCGTCCGCAAGCGTGGGATACCGAATTTCGTACGTGGCCGCCGACGGCAAGATCGGCCCCGCCAGCTCCGTGGCGACAATTTCACCGACGGGTAAATGAGCCGGCCGAAGGGCGCGCGCGTTTCGCGACTTCGCGATAAGCGGGAATTCTCCCGTCTTATTTTTCTTCCTTCATCTTCTTGCAGATCAGTTTGGTGTGGCCGGTTTTTGAATCGATCACGGTGGTCGAGGGTACGCAACTGCAGGTGACGGTGTTGGCGTTTTCCTGCTTGACGACGACACAGTGTTCGATGACTTCGGCAGTCGGAGGCGGTAATTGGCTTCGGATTGGGGCCGGCGGTGGCGGGGTCGCCGCAACCGGCTGCTTCTTTGCGGCGCAACCGGCCGGGAGCAGACAAACTACGAGCCATACTTTCCTCATCTCCATTGTTTTCGCTCTCTGGTGCCCGCTTTGTCGATGGCGATCTTGATTACACGGCTGGGCCAGCGTCAAACTCGTAGACGGGTACTAAGTCGTTGATCGATTAAAAGCCGTCATTTTCTATACTGGGCAAGGCGATGTTCACGGCGAGGATCCCTATAGTTCTTTCCTCTGCGGTGCCTTGACCGAAAGCAGTCGATGGACGATCGCGCCGATGTAACTCCGGAGTATGAGATGAAGAAATTCGCATACCTCGTCGTTGTTCTCGGATGCAAAGGCTTTGGGAAATTGTCAGCTTCAGCCGTTTTGCGAAAACCTGGTGAAGCCTTCATGCCGAGTCCGATGTGAGTAGCGGGGACGACGAGACTCAAACCCGCGGCCTCCTGCCAGAAATATCTCATACTCAGGGGACCCCAACGTGATGCGAAGGTGCGGTCGTGAGCTCTTTTCGGACGATCGGAAGGCTTTCTCGAATTACATTCCAGATGGGCGTCTCGCATCAAGCCCAGGTCCACCGAACCAGGCGAACAGTTTCTGAGTACCGTGCGCAGGCAAGGTTAGCCCTAATGTCACTCGCAGAATGAGAAGCCCGATTTCCATACCGATGTCCTCGTCCGATTTGATTTGGCTTTACGTTCGATTAAGCCGGAAGGGCAGAGACGAATCTATTGTACGAAGGTATCGATCAATACCTTCGCATCAGTTGATCGCGTTGCTGTCAACTCTGGTTGGTTCGGGGTAAACAGCATTCTCTGATGAGCACATTAAAGAAACCCGTGTTTCGCAGAAGGGCGATGGCCAGGTGGCTGATCACCGGAACACAACTGGATCAAGAAAGCGATGTGACCGCCCCGTTCAGCAACCCCCAGCCAGATTTGGTGAATGAGTTAGACACAAAGTATCAACCTACACCATCGTCTAATCACAATATGTTGCGCACCATCGAAGATCAGATTAACTCCTTGATTGCGTCTCGTGTGCCGGTTAGCGAAATCCTGGCGGCCGCACCCACTGCTGATTTCGATCCCATGTGGGGACTCACCTGAATCCTTCGGCTCCAAGTGCGGCATTGAGCGCCTCAAGCAGAGCCGTGTCGCTGAATGGCTTGAACAGGCACTCCACGGCACCCTCCTCGAGTAGCCGCGGGCGAACATTCTTATCTCTGTTCGCGGTGATGAAGATGGTTGGAATCGCTTGTCTCCGACGGATCAATTCGAGCTTAAGTTCAGGCCCCGTCATCCCCGGCATGGCAATGTCGAGGATCAAACATCTGGTTTGGCCTACGCAATCGGAGGCGAGGAACTCTTCCGCCGACGAGAAAGTGCGGGTTGCAAAGCCGAACTCATTTAGTAAGTCGGGTAGCGACTCTCGAACAGATTCGTCGTCATCGACCACTGATACAAGCGAACGTTCGATGGCGCTTCCTTCTTGGCGGGACTCCATGGCCCAAGCATGCGCCACTGCAGCGGAGAGCGTCCATTGTACTTTGGTATTGGATGACAGCCGATAGCATCAGTCCGACCCGCGCCAGCGGGTTAAGCTTCTCCAACCCGGTTTGAGGACCAATTCACCTACCACCCGGCAGATACTTGTTCGCTTGGTGTCAGCAGATATACCGGCATTCTCACGCAGCATCCTCGGCGCGAGCCAAACCCTCGGACGCACGAGGAATAGAAAATGAAAACGCGGCTCCCGGACCATCATTCAGTGTCGCCCAGAGACGGCCATCATGACTCTCGATAATGGAGCGACTGACGGATAGTCCGATTCCCATGCCGTCGTTCTTGGTGGTATAGAACGCTTCAAAGAGTCTATCCATCGCCTTGGGATCAAAACCGACTCCCGCATCTTTCACGCTAAGGCGCACCCGATCCTCTCCTTCTCGCTCAGTTCTGATGAGCAAGTGCCTCGGACGATCGTCGACACCGCTCATCGCGTCCGAGGCGTTGCGGATCAGGTTCAGAATGACCTGCTGAAGCTGCACACGATCAGCTGTTACCCGCGGGAGGTCGTCGGCAAGTTCAGTCCGCAGAATCACCCGGTTTCGCTGAAGTTCACTCAACGACAGCGCAATCACTTCTCGTGTAGCCTCATTCAGATCCATCGATTCGGGCGTGGGCTCCTTCTTGCTAAAGAGCGCACGCAACCGTGTGATCACCTCGGACGCACGGTTGCCATCGCGAATCGTGCGCCGAGCGGTTTCGCGAGCGCCATCAACATTGGGAGGATCGGCAGCCAGCATCCGCAGACAGGTGTTGGCGTTAGTCATGATGCCTGACAGAGGCTGCCTAACTTCGTGCGCGATCGAAGCCGTCAGCACTCCGAGGCTCGTGACCCTAGCCACGCGTGCGAGCTCGGATTGGGCCTTGGCGAGTGCCTCTTCCGAGAGTCGGCGCTGTGTAACATCCTGAACTGCGCCGATGTACTCCAATTGACCATCTCGGTCTCGGGTCGCGTGAGCGACCAAGTGCACGTACTTGACCGAGTGGTCGGGCATCAGCAGCCGGTGGTCGTATTCGAAGTCTCTGCCGGCTCGCGCCCGTTCGATCATGTCATACATCAACGGGAAGTCTTCCGGATGGACTCGAGAACCGATAAGTCCGAGCGTCACGGACAAATTCAGATCAAACTCGAAAATTCGATAGACCTGCTCTGACCAGGTTATTTTTTCCGTCGCCACCCGCCAGGAAAAGGTACCGACTCGAGCGAGGTGTTGGCCTTCTGCGAGGAATGCTTCACTGCGCCGCAAGTTTTCCTCCGCCTGTTTGCGTTCCGTAATGTCCTCTGAGAGCGCCATGAGGAATCGCGGCACTAGCTCAGTGCCCGGCACGACAGAAACGTTGTTGCGCACCCACACCAGAGTGCCGTTTTTCCGCCGATATTGCTTCTCGATCTGAAACTGCTGGCGCGTTCCCGCCAACAGTTCCCCGATGAGCGTCCGGTTAGGATCTTGGTACTCTTCATGCGTGATGTCGAGAAAAGTAAGTTTCTGCAGTTCCTCCCCGGTATAACCGAGCATCTCCTGGTACACGGGGTTCGTGGCGATAAATCGGCCGTTCACGTCCGTAAGCGCAACGCCGATGGCGGAGTTCTCAAAGACAGAACGCCACCGCTCTTCGCTGTGCGCGACCTGCGCGTGCGCCTCACGTAAAGCGCTTTCGTTTCGCTTGTGTTCAGTTAGGTCGCGCAAGTAGCCGGTGAAGGACGGCGGTCCGTCCAACGGGATGCGTGTGATTGCGAGTTCGACCGGGAATTCGCTCCCGTCAGACCGCACTGCCGTCATCTCGACACGCCTCCCGAGTACTGCCGCCTGACCCGTGGCGAGGTATCGGGCAAAGCCCCGGCGGTGCGCCTCGCGGAGTGACGGGGGGATGATGACGTCGGCCAGTTGCTTGCCAACGACCTCGTCCCAACGGTAGCCGAAGGTTCGCTCTGCAGCCGGATTAAACTCCGTGATGCGGCCCTCGTGGTCGATCGTCACAATGCAGGAGAGGGCTGCCTGCAATGTAGCCGCCTTGCGCACCTCACTCTCCTTCAGGGCGGTGTCACTCTGCATGCGTTCGATGGCAATACTTGCGATGTGTGTGAATCGGTCGATGAGAGCTTGGTGCTGCGGCAGGGGTGTTCTGGGCTGGTCATAGTAGATCGCGAACGCGCCCAAGACCCTGCCGGCCGTGGACGAGATCGGTATTGCCAAGCACGCCCGTAACCCATGCGCCATGGCCATGGGGCACCACTCGGACGCCAGCCATCGCGTCTCCGACGTGAGGTCAGCCGAGATAACTTGCTCGTTCAGACACGCCGCCATTGCTGATGGGCCCGAATCGATACTTATGGGCCGGCCAGTAATGGAAGTGATAAAGCTGGTTGGTAGGCTGGGTGCGGCTACGTGTTCGAGACGCATGCCGCTGGGATCGACTAACACGACGCTGCAGTAACACCCGCTGGCCGTACTCTCGACGAGCTTACAGAGCGCTTCCAGTGTTGCCGACAGCGAATGGCCGCCCGCCACCATCTCGAGCAGCCGCTTTTCACCGGCCAGTAAGGCTTCAGCCCGCTTTCGGTCATCGATATCGATTATCAAGTTGAACCAGCGGAGGATACGCCCGTCCGTATCTCGCAACGGCAAGCCAAGGACGTTGAACCAGCGGTAGACGCCATCAGCGCGGCGGTGGCGGCTCTCAACGTCGTACGGACGGCCCTTTGCGTGTGCCTCCATCTGCGCAGCGATCGTGTGCTGAAGGTCATCCGGGTGAACGACGTCGGAGGACTTCCAACCTTTCAACTCCTCGAACGTCTTGCCGAAGTATTCGAGAGTCGGTCGGTTGAGGCCCTCGACTTCGCCGGACGGTGTCGTCACTGCAACCTGGACCGGAATGCTGTCGACGATCAAGCGAAAACTAAGATCGCGTAATCGTAAAGCCTCCTCAGCCCGCCTGCGGTCCTCGATATCGGTATTCACTCCATACCATCTGACGACCTCTCCCGCTTCGTCGCGCATCGGATTGGTGGAGATTGAGAACCAGCGATACTCCCCATCGAAGCGGCGCAGGCGCACTTCCATTTCACCGGGGTAGCCGGATGCCAGAATGGATCGCCACCGTTCGACCAGCTTAGGCAGGTCTTCGGACTGGATCGCGGTCTGCCACCCATGGCCACAGGCCTCGTCAAGGCTGAGGCCGGTGTATTGGCACCAGCGCTGATTCAGGAAGTCGATGTGCCCATCAGGAAGTGCTGTCCACACCAACCCTGGCAGCGCATTAACGAGGCGACTGAGCTCGTCTCCCATGGCAGTCCTTTCGTGGCGGCGCTCCGTGGCACTAAGCTGCGGTACGACCTAGCTTCGGTTGTACTTCTGTGACGCGAATGACGTATTTTTCAGTGAGAGAGAAACGGTGAGTGGCGAATCAGTGACACTATGATGCCACCGCTCTGGGCGCAATGTCCACCATGCCTTGCTATTTGTCTGCAGGCGATATCAGCATCAGCCTGCCCTGCGCCAGCAATGTCTCCGGCATAGTTTCAGAATTGGTGAGTCCGCCACATCAGCAAACGGCCGCTGCGCCGGATGATTCCCAAGTCTTCCGACAGGAAAGCTAGTGGGGCGGTGGATCTCGTGCCGCTACCTGTGGCGTCGACTGATGCGAAGGTATCGATCGATACGTTCGTCCAATAGACTTGTCTCCGCAATTCTGGCTTAATCCGAAGTGTGTTGGATTGGAACGAACCGAAAACAATGAATTCTCATTCGGGGTCGCTTGAGAAGGTGACGCGCGTCGTCCGACTCGGCTGTCCGTGGCCACCTCGGGAGATGTCCGCGACCGAAAGTCGCTGACGCCGCTTCGGAGTTATTGCAAAACGTCTTCGGCAGAGACAAGGGCCCTTGCTGCCTTGTGTACGGCGTCGCAAGCCTTTCACTCGGCGCGCCAGTCCAACGAAAGGAACGTTCTATGAATCCGACCTTTTATCGCACGGCACAGATCAATGGGTTGTCCATCTTCTACAGAGAGGCCGGCCCGAAAGACGCGCCGACTCTTCTCCTGCTGCATGGACTTCCGTCCTCATCGCGAATGTTCGAGCCGCTGTTCCCACGGCTCTCGGATCGCTATCACCTGGTCGCGCCGGATTACCCAGGTTTCGGACACAGCGACTGGCCGGACCCGAAAAAATTCGCGTACACGTTCGACCACTACGCCCAGATCATGAATGAATTTACCGAAGCCCTCGGGCTCTCGCGCTACACGCTCTATATGCAGGATTACGGCGGTCCGGTGGGTTTCCGCATGGCGGTTGCGCACCCGGAGCGTGTAGAAGGTCTCATCGTTCAAGATGCGGTCGCTCACAACGAAGGGTTAGGGGCGAATTGGAAGACACGGCGGGCTTTTTGGGCTGATCGCGCAGCCAACGAGAGCGCGCTACGCACGAATCTCCTGTCGCTCGCGGCCACGCGCACGCGCCATGTTGGAAACGACCCGAATGTCGAACTCTACGATCCCGATCTCTGGGCCGATGAATTCTATTTTCTCAATCAGCCCGGCCAGGCCGAGATTCAAAGCGACCTGTTTTACGACTATCGAACCAATTTGGATGTCTACCCGAAGTGGCAAGCATGGATGCGCGAGAAGCGGCCACCTCTGCTGGTGATCTGGGGCAAGTACGATCTGTCGTTTGACCTCGGCGAACCGGAGCGGTACCGGCAGGATGTGCCGAACGCCCAGGTTCACGTTCTTGACGCCGGTCATTTCGCATTGGACACGGCCGCAGATGCTATCGCCGCATTGGTCCAAGAATTTGTTGGGTCTTCACGTTTAGAGTTGCTCACGCGGCGCGTTGGTTGAGGACGAGGTGAGAACACTCGCCACCAACCGAGAGGAAAAGAGACGAAGTCGCGATGAGTGCCAAAGGCACCACTAGGTCGGTATCAGCCAAAAGTTCGGAGAGTTTATGCTTTCGAAGTGCGCGAGTCCGGTCTGTTCCACCACATTTCGTTATCTCCACGAAGGGAAACTCTTCCTGATCGACTCCAACACGGCCTCGGAAGGGCGCAAACGGCCGGCTCATTTGAACTAGGCAAGCAAGTGTCGCACGCTTGAGTTTGTTTGGTCGTGCTCCTCGTGACTCGTCAGGCCCACTTTGTCGGTATAGACAAACCGGAACTCAGAATCAAGCTAGCCCGAAGTTTGCCATGCTACATTTACCGCAATGCGTTCTGAGATAGAACAAGCCGTGCAACTCCTGCAGCGGGGTGACGATGCGGCGCTGGAGCAGGCTCTGGCTCTGCTCCAAAATACCGTGTTCTCCTTTAGCATGCGCGTCTGCGGTCAGCGCGAGGACGCGGAAGACACCATGCAAGAAGTGCTGCTGAAATCGGTTCCGCACCTGCCCAAGTTCGACAGTCCCAAAGCCCTCGTGGTGTGGCTCTATAAGGTGGCAAAGAACCGCTGCCTGATGAATCGGCGCCGGAGCAAGTTTGCTCCCAATCCAGACCTCTCTCTGGAAGAACTCATGCCGGATCGGAAGGAACTTGAGCAACTGGGGACCGATGGCAGCATCAACCCCGAAGCATTCGCCATTCGGAGTCAAGAAGCGGGGCGGTTGCGAGACGCCATTCAGCGGCTGCCGCCACAATACCGCATTGTTTTGGTGCTGCGCGACATGGAGGGGCTGACCGACGAAGAGGTTGCAGAGATCACCGGACTACGATCTGGGACAGTGAGGGTTCGTCTCCACCGTGCCAGGCTATTTGTCCGGAAGGAATTGATGAAAGAGCTGAAACCAGGCTCCAGGAAAGCAGCCGTCGCTTCGCGGGCATCTTCCCAAGAACAACGGCTTGGCAACGAACAGCCCAGACCTGCTCGCTGCAAGGCCATGTTTGCGGAACTCTCGAACTATCTCGACGAGCAGTTGGATGACTCACTTTGTGAAGAACTGGAGCGGCACCTGGGCGGTTGCGAACCGTGCAAGGCGTTCCTCTCCAGTCTCAAGGCAACTGTCGAACAGTGCCGACAATCACCCACGGAAAGCCCTGACCGCGAGAAAGCGGCCGAACTATGCATGAAGGTACTTACTGATTACGAACGCTTGGTTGCGAAAAACGTAAACCCGTAGTCGATGGCTACGACTCTGGATACCTAGAAGCAGCTCTGCTTCACAGCACGTTTTTAATTTCTTTTTCAAAGACTGAGATGTCGGTTGCGCCAATATGTTTGGCACTGATCCGGCCATCCCGCCCGATCAGGAACGCGATCGGCAATCCGAGAACTCCTCCATAGAGTTCACCCGTCTTTGCATTGCCCATCACAACTGGGTAGTTCATTTTGAAGCGCTGGTAGAACTCAAGCACAGGTTCCGGTCCGTCATCCATGGAAACGCCAATGATCTGCAAGCCTTGGCCGCCGTACTTGTTTTGTAGTTCGACGAAATGTGGAATCTCGTCCCGGCACCGATCGCACCACGTTGCCCAGAAGTCCAGAAGGACGACCTTGCCCCGATAGGATGAAAGATCGAGTTTTTGTCCCGTTAAATCGGGAAGAGAGAAATCGGGGGCTTGGGACTGTCCGGCGATACCCTTGCCCCTCGTGCCGGGGAACACGGCAAGATGACGGGTCACGAAATAGAGTCCCGCTACGATTAAGATCAACGCCAGGCCGCGGAGCGTCCCTTGTTTCAATATGCCGCCCCCAGCCAGGAAGCTTTCAGTTCCCTAGTCTCCCTTGGCAACTGGAAAACCTTTCTCGACCCAGTCCGCCCCGAAATTGTTTGAGATATAGAGAACTTTCACATTGGTGAAGCCCATCGTCTTGAGCGCATCGTCGGCAGGCTTGACGTTGGGGCAGTGGCTCCATGGACAACACCCGCAATAAATGACGATGAGTTTGTTTCGCGGCAGAGGTTCCACGCGCTTGCGCAACAACTGCAAGCCACTCTCACTGGATGCCGGACCAATGTATTCCGAGCCGGGAATGTGCGCCTGCGTGTAGAGGACGTGGGAACCCACTTGAATCATCAGCGGCTTCGTACTATTGGGAGACCGAAGAATCTTGACCAGGTCGTCTGGGTTGATCAGGCGCGAGCCCGGAATGAGGCTCGCCTGATAAGCGAGAACCCCAGATGTTAGTGCAATGGCGACGGTCCCAAAGATAAAGATAAAGATAAGGAGTATCGGGCGAAATTTGATAGGAAGACTCATTTGAGTTCTCTCCGCATTATCAATTCCTGATCATACAGTCCGCAAGGAGAGGCACTGAGTTCGCAAGCCATCGGATACCGAAATTTTTCCTGTAACAAAATCTGTCCGTCTGCATTTATTCCTGTGCATGGTCGATGCGAACAGTAGGAGGCAATCATGATCACAGCCAAAGTCGAACTGGCTCAACCACTTAAGCAGCAGCGTCAATTTGTGGCCCACACCGGAAGCGGCCATCACCTTCTGTTAGACGACGCCGCCGGGGGCACTGGCCCAAAGCCGATCGAACTGGTCGCCGCCGGATTAGCCGGGTGCACGGCTTTCGACGTTATTACCGTCCTCCGCCAGAAGTACCACCAAAGAGTGACCGGTTACGAAGTGCGGGTCGAAGCCGAGCAAGCTGAACGCCCACCCCAGGTGTTCACGGCAGTGCGAATCCACCATGTGGTCACCGGCTTTGAAATTGACATGGCGGCGCTGGAAGAGGCAATCCGTCTCTCCGAGGAAAAGTATTGCTCAGTTGGGGCTATGGTCCAGAAGACGGCAAGTTTTCATACAACCTACGAAATCGTGGAAGACAGGACGGAGTGGATGAAGCCGGCTCAAGCCGCGGGAGTGCAAGGTTGAAAACCTTGTTCAAAGTGGTCGTGAGCGTCGCCACGTTGAAGCGGCTGCCGAACGAAATCGAAGAGTAGCCGACCTTGGTCGGATCGAAGTTAGTTTCATCCTGAATCTGGACGCCAGGTTCAAGCTGCGCGAGATCAAGGAAGTTGCGGCCGTTCACGGGCAGGTTTGAAATTTGCGACGCAGTGAGGACGCCTTGCACTTCCGCCTGTTCGGTGTTCACGGCAACTTCACTGGACTGCACTTCAACTACCGTGTTTTCCTGGCCGATTTCAAGCTTAATTTGCGGCAGAACCCTCCCACCGCTCCCGCGACCGCCCGTCACTGGCTGACAAACGTTGCGAGTGCACCCGCGTAGAGTGTTGGTGTGCAATAAGGCAAACCGGGGGCCGTCTTTGGAGGGAAATACGATATCCGTAGAGATCGCCGGGGATGCTCCGAAATTCGGGAAGCCGGAAGAACATTTGCCTTGACAATCGCAGTCGTTGCATACTAGTTGGTATGTTAGTAGTTAGAAAAAGATCGAGTCGCAGCGGGGCCACAACGCGCGATCCAGAGCGCACGCGAGGGCGCTTGTTGCGGGCTGCCTTCCAGGAGATGCACCGCTCAGGATTTCGAAGCGCTGACCTGGACGTCATTCTGGCCACCGCAGGCGTGACCAAGGGCGCGTTGTACTACCACTTCGATAACAAAGAAGCCCTCGGGTATGCGGTAGTGGACGAGGTCGTCGCGAGTCTTACGCGCGAAAAATGGGTGCGGCCGTTGCAGAACGCGAAGAATCCCATCGACACCTTGATCCGCATTGTTCAGTCCACATCGCTGAAGCCCGAATACCTCCAGTTCGGCTGTCCGCTGAATAACCTGTCCCAAGAGATGTCGCCCCTCGATGCGGGATTCCGCAAGCGGACGGCAAAGGTTTTTACGGACTGGCACGACGCAATCGCGGCGGCATTGCGGGGAGGTCAGAAACGTGGGGTGGTGCGGAGTGATGTAAACGCAAACGACACGGCGACTTTCTTGATCGCGGCATACGAGGGTTACGTCTCTTTAGCGAAGAATTCGCAGGAAGCAGGGATGCTGCAATCAGGAAAAAGGAGGATGAGCCGCCACTTGGAGTCGCTGCGCCCGGCGCGCGGCCGGGCGCGAGCGGCAGACCGAGACTAGTCCGCCGCTTTCGTGAGGGTTGTAACATGCTTCGTAAATACCATAGTGCAATCACGCCGGCTTTGCGCGAGGAACGGATGGTGAGGGTTTTTGCCCTGATATTCATGCTCTCCAAAACATACGTACTGGTACGGATGATAAAGGACAACGATCCCCGGCGAGTGCCGCATCATAGGTGAAGGTGTACTGGAATCCGTATCAAGGGGGAAACTCAATGAACCGAAAGATAGTCAGGACTATCGCACTAGGAAGCTTCGCGCTGGCGGTCGTGGTGTGCGCGGCGCGGCCAGGACGCGCAGCAGACGCCAAAACTCCGTATCCCAGCATGGCTCCGCTGGATCAGTACCTGATAGCGGACCGAGACGCTGAGATTGCTCTGGCACGGACAGCGGCTCCGCCATCCATTTCCCGCGACGCCACAGTTATGGTCCTCGGAAGGCATGGCTATGAAACTGCGGTGGAAGGCAAGAACGGCTTTGTCTGCATCGTAGAACGGGCATGGATGGGCCCATTCGATGCTCGCGAGTTTTGGAACCCTAAGAATCGAGGCCCGCTCTGCTTTAATCCGCCAGCCGCACGATCTGTTCTGCCACTCACTTTGATGAGGACAAAATTTGTATTGGCTGGACAATCGAAAGATGAAATCCACGAGAGTATGAAGGCCGCGGTTGAGAACAGGGATCTGCCGGCCCTCGAGCCTGGCGGGATGAGCTATATGATGTCGAGGCAAGGGCACCTGAACGACTCCGCCGGGCACTGGGTTCCCCATCTCATGTTTTACGTTCCCCTGACAGAAAGTATGACTTGGGGTGCAGGCGTGCCTGGCTCCCCGGTTCTGCTGAACCCACACTTTAATGGTGCTCCGGAGCCAGTGACCGAGTTCATGATTCCGGTGTCCGAGTGGTCGGACGGAACGCCGGCGAACGCGGATGCTCACTGACGTCCGATCTTAACGCGAATTCAAGTCATGACTATCCGAACAAGTATCCGAAGAAGATCGGTGAAATCTTAGGGCTCCGGTCCCGAGCGGTCAGCCAGGACGTTTATGCCTGGTGGAACAGAGATGGATGGTGGGTGGACACTATGCGAGTGCTGCTCGTGGATGATGAGCGCCTGGCCCCCATGGCTTTGGCGAATGTCCTGTCGGCAAGGAGCGACGTGGAGCACTTCGATTCGGCCAACGATGGGATCGAAGCGCTCGAGAAATTGGCCACGGGCTCCTACGATGTTTTGCTTCTCGACATTAATATGCTGGACCTGTCTGGCTCTCAACTCGTAGACCAGCTTCGGGAACGAAACCTTCCGTTGCCGTCTATCGTGTTTGTAACGGCACACGTTGAACACGCGGTCGCAGCCTTCGAGAGGTACACCGTAGACTACGTGCTAAAGCCTTTCTCGAACGAAAGCATCAACGAAGCCTTGGACCGGGCCTCTCGCAGAGCAAAGGGCGAGCGAGCCGCAAAATTGATCGAAGCTTTGCCGCAGTTGCAGAAGCTGTCTCGTCCGGGGCACCCGATGATCGCAATCAAAGCTAAAGGAAGGATTCTGTTCATCAATCCTGGCGATGTGGTCGCAGTTCAAGCTGAGGGCAATTATGTGTCACTGCAGCGGGAATCGGACTCCTATCTCCTGCGCGAATCAATCTCGATGGTGGCCGAAAAACTGAAGCCGTACGGATTCATTCGGATCCATCGATCCGCGCTCGTGAATACGTCGTTTGTGGTAGAGATCAAGCCGTACTCGACGGGAAAGTGTGGTGTCCGCGTAAAAGGTGGGAAGGAATACGCAGTTACTAGCGGTTACAAGAAGAATCTCAAACCCCTCACAGAATTCCGGATCGGTGGCGGCGCGTTCCTTGCGGAATAGCCTACTCATAGACGCAACGTGGACGTGAGCACCTGCCACCGACTCCGAAAAGCATCTCTCTGTTGCAGCCGCCAACCATGAATACCGCAGCGTTCCCATCACTGCGGTTGCCGAGTCAGCAACCAATCCTGGCAAACGCTTTGATGCCAAGAGCCTTGAAGACTCACCGCCAGCAAGTTTTATGGCTCGCAAGATATTGATAATAAAGGAGATGGTGGTGGAGGCGGCGGGAGTCGAACCTTTCATCCCCATTTAGATTCTGTAACTTACTGATTCTACAAAAGGCAGAAAGTGCCAAAAGGCCTACACAGGCCTGTCCATCGTACAATTATCGTACAATTTTCTTGTTGAAAAAGCGGTAAATTGATCGAGAGAAAACTCGCCCGCATTTCGCGAACCTAACTCAGGGCCGCCGCCAACTTCCCACACCTTCATTGACTTGCCCCATCCCTAGTCCTAAGACTTCAGCCCAATGATTGGCGAGACGATGATGTGGACGTTGACAGCGGCTATGAAAAGTCCTGTGTTCTAAGCCAGCAACGCGTGTACAGTCCAGGGATTTCGAACCATGTACGGAGTTCTCCGGCCTCGTCCGGCGCAACAACTCGGTGGATGAAGCCAAGGCGCTCAAGCAGTTCCACTTGCTGACTCACACTACCCTCGGACGTGTCGGCCAAGGGCGAGACTTCTTCCAAGCGAAATCGACTCAGCCGTCCCGCTCGACAGCTCCGCACGAGCGAAGTGGCAACTCGGAAATCGCTGATGACCTCGTCATAGCAGAGCTCCGAGAGTCTAGTCATCGCCTCCGAGATTGATGT
>Ga0310038_10000765_pt1 | contig 25864 bp, 24 predicted proteins | sample Sb_taG_6_FD_200461 | JGI IMG/M metagenome (GOLD analysis project Ga0310038, IMG submission 200461) | Peat soil microbial communities from Weissenstadt, Germany - Sb_50d_4_PS metaG (v2) (version 2) | ecosystem: Environmental > Terrestrial > Soil > Wetlands > Peat | place: Germany: Weissenstadt... | reverse complement strand
GACAATCAAACTTCCGTGGACATTCACATCCTGCAAGGCGAGCGCCCGGTTGCCAGCGGCAATCGCAGTCTCGGCAATTTCCAGCTCGTCGGGCTGCCGCCGGCGCCGCGCGGCCTGCCGCAGATTGAGGTCACGTTCGATATCGACGCGAACGGGCTCCTCAACGTCTCGGCGAAAGACAAAGCCACCGGCAAGGAGCAGAAGATCACCATTACCGCTTCCACCGGCTTGAGCAAAGAAGAAGCCGAGCGCATGCGCAAGGAAGCCGAGTCGCATTCCGATGAGGACAAAAAGCGCGTCGTGGAAGCGGAAGCTCGCAATCGCGCCGACAATCTCGTCTATCAAACCGAAAAGGTCGTCAAAGAAAATCGCGACAAGCTCTCTGAATCGGACGTGAAATCCATCGAGTCCGCCATCGAAGAGACGCGCCGCGCCATCGCCGACGGCAATGTTGAGCGCATCAACGCTGCAGCCGAGGCGTTGACCAAGGCCTCGCACCAAATCGCCGAAGTGCTTTACAAATCGCAAGCGGCGGCAGGCGCTGCAGGTGCAGCCGGAGGCGGCGCGCAATCAACCGACGGCGCGGCAGGCGGAGCGCAAAGCTCCGGCGGAAAAGGCCAGGACAACGTAGTGGACGCCGAATTCGTAGACGTAGACGAATCCAAGCGCCCGAATTAAGCGGCTCGACCGAATACAACGCCTCGGCAATTGCGCCTGGGCCGACAATGTCATCCTTAGGGCCCGAAGTTCGGGCCCTAAGGATCTAAGCGGAGCAAACCCGATTGCCCACTAACGGAATCAAGCGCGCCAGCCCGCCGCAAGCGGTTCAAAAAGTCCGGGACAATTATTATCTAATTCAGGTCTCCATTACCGAATCGCCCAGCGCCGACTGGCGCCGCTTGTTCTACGAGACGCAACAAGACGTGCCCGCAGATTTCCCGACGCGCTCAGTGGAAATCACCGGCACGCTGCTGCGTTTCCGCTCCGATCCGGCAACGGTAGAAGAAAAAATAGCGCGCATAGATCGCTGGCTGGACCGCGCCAATCAAAAAGACGCATCCTTCGCCACAAGAAGCGAAGAGCAACGACGGCATCGCGAAGAACTAGCCCGCGAAGCCCAAGAAATGACGCAATGGAACGCAAAGTGGTCGAAGTTGTGACTGTTTCGATTTGCTTTTTCTGATCGTAGGGGCGCTGCTTGCTGCGCCCGTTATGGCGAGACGGTAACGGCAACCTCAACTCAACGACAATGGCAACCACTCCCAAACAAGACTACTACGATCTCCTCGGCGTCCCGCGCAAAGCCCCGGTGAAAGAAATTCGCGCCGCTTATCGCAAACTCGCGCGCAAATACCATCCCGATCTAAATCCCGGCGACAAGACCGCCGAAGAAAAATTCAAGCAAATCCAGGAAGCCTACGAAGTCCTCTCGGACACAAAAAAGCGCCAGATGTACGACCAATTCGGCTTCAACACGCCAGGCCAAGCCGGCCCGCAAGGGCCCGGCGGCAGCTACAACGTCTCACCCGAAGACATCCATTTCGATTTCGGCGGCTTCGATTTCGGCGGCGCAGGCGCTCCGGGCGGCGGAGCAAGCTTCCGCGATCTCTTCAGCCAATTTTTCCGCGGCGGCGGCGCGGGCGCCGGGCAAGCGGGATACGAAACCGAAGCCGGCTCCGATCTCGAATATCAAATCGACATCTCTTTCGCTGAAGCCATGCGCGGCGCGCAAAAGAAAGTCAGCATCACGCGCCTGGATGTCTGCAACGATTGCCACGGCAAGGGCTCGATCGGCAGCGAGCAAACCTGCAACGTCTGCCACGGCAGCGGACGCGTCACGGAAACCAGCGGCAAGATGAAATTTCAGGTTGCCTGTTCGCGCTGCGGCGGCAGCGGCCATCTCCGCACCGTCTGCCGCACCTGCGGCGGCGAAGGCCGCGTGCGCCGCGCCGAAACTCTCGATGTGCGCATCCCGCCCGGCGCGCAAACGGGCTCGCGCGTGCGCGTAGCCGGCCGCGGCAATGCCGGCGCGAATGGCGGCCCTCCCGGCGATCTCTATTTCATCACTCAGGTCCAACCGCATCCTTTTTTCGATCGCCGCGGCGATGATCTCTATACCGTCGTGCCCATCACCGTCACGGAAGCGGCGCTTGGCGCCAAAGTCGAAGTCCCCACCATCGACGGCCGCGCGCAAGTGCGCATTCCCCCCGGCACCGACAGCGGCAAGAAGCTGCGCCTGCGCGAAAAGGGTGCACCATCAGCCCGGCGTCAGGGCCATCGCGGCGATCAAATTGTAGAAGTGCAGGTAGTAGTCCCGAAGCCCGAGGACGAAAAGGTTCGCGAATTGCTCCGCGAGCTAAGCAAAGCCGCGCCCGAGGATCCGCGCGTCGATATTTTCTCGCGCGCCACGCTGTGATGCGGGGAGGAGAACTTGTATGGCGTCAACTTGCGAGGCCGCACTGTGAAGGAGAATTCGTAGGGGCGTCCGCCTAGGCGGACTGCGCCCTCTCCGGCTTAAGAACAGGCGCCGTTCGAGCAATCATCGGGTAAGCAAAATGGCCACACGTCAAAGAAAGAAAGCCAAAGCCGGCTACATGATCAGCGCCGTAGCTGAACTCTACAATCTCCATCCGCAAACGCTGCGCCTCTACGAACGCGTGGGCCTCCTAAAACCCTCGCGCTCCCAAGGCAACACACGCCTCTACACCGATAGCGATCTCGAGCGCCTGGAAATTATTCTGAATCTCACGCGCGAACTAGGCGTCAATCTAGCCGGCATCGAAGTCATCCTCAACATGCGCGACAAAATGGCCGACATGCAGCAGCAAATGGAATCCTTCATCACCTTCGTCCGCGGCGAACTAGCCCGCGGCCTAAGCCACGCCAACGAGCGCCGCACGCGCACAGCAATAGTCCGCGCCGCCCCGCCCAAAGCCATCCGTATCGTAAAGTAGCGCCGGCGTCCCCGCCGGCATCCGCCGAAGAAACAGCCAGCAAAAGCCTCAACCGACCCCGGACTCAGCAAGAGCAATTCATAGTCGCACCGTTTTTCGACGTGCCCGCGTTGCGACCCCGCTTTCCACATTTCCGAAATTTTGCACAAGCCGAACCGCTTGCGCCGTTCTCTCCCCGCGCTTATTCTCTTTTCATGGCGCGTCCCGATTGTCCTCTCTGCAATGGCAGCGGCTGGAAAACCGTCGCGCGTCCTGAAAACAATCCCGAAGCGCCACCGTCCGCCTCTCCGTCCGCCGCCGAACCAAAAAACGTCTGGGCCGTCCCCTGCGAATGCACCATGGACGATCGCGCCTCGCGCATCTTCACCCGCGCGCGCATTCCCGAACGCTATCGCCACTGCGATTTCGATAATTTCGACACCGACCTGCAATACGACATCGGCACGCCCGCCGAAGTAGCCGCGTGGAATCGCAGCCTCGAGCAAGCCCGCCTAGTCGTGCAAGCCTTCACCCGCGATTATCCCGCGGGCACCGAGCACGGCCTTCTTCTAATGGGTTCGTGCGGAGTGGGGAAGACGCACCTGGCCGTTTCCGTCCTGCAGGAATTGATGCGCCGCGGCCACGCGTGCCTTTTTTACGATTATCGCGAGCTGCTGAAGGAAATTCAGGACAGCTACAATCCGGAAAGTGCATCCACGGAACTTGGCGTTCTGGATCCTGTAGTAAAAATCGAAGTGCTGCTCCTGGACGATCTCGGCGCCAGCAAGCCCTCTCTCTGGGCGCTTGAAACCATGGGCCACATTCTCAACGCACGTTACAACGACAATCGCGTAACGATAGTGACGACGAATTATATCGACGCCGACACCAATCCGCGCCCTGTGACGCGCCCGTCGCCGCTGCGTCCATCCACCATCGAAGATTCACTTGCCGATCGCGTCGGCACCCGCATCCGCTCTCGCCTCTACGAAATGTGCCGCACCATAGAAATCGCCGCCCCCGACTACCGCAAAGAAATCCGCCAAGCCAGCCGCTTCCGCGCCTAAGCCTGCGCCGATTAGGAACTCCTGCGGAGTTTGCTTTTTGATTTCTGGTGCTACTTGTAATGGATCAGCGAGATTATTCGCGCATCGGTTTTAGATAATTCCACGACCGCGGTTCCACCGACGCAACTCGTCGTCTCTCGCCCGTTCTGCTCACGACAGTGCAGCGTACCGGAGACGATCCATTCGTCGCCTTTGCGAACGGCAGTGAAGGGTTTCTCGGATTCGATCTGCTTTTCTCCGTAAACCGGGACGAGTACGGCCTCCGCGATTTTCACGGCCGTTTCGGCGTTCGGAACATAACCTTCTTTTGGCGCAGAACTTTGCGGGGCTGTGATCTGGCCAAGCACTACCGAAATGAATGAGAATCCCCAAAATGCAAGAGTCGCAGCACGCACGGAGCACCTCCGCCATTTGCTCCATTGAACGGCCCAACTCAGATATCTTGCAACAATTTAGGAATATCCTAGGGCGCCGCCGTGCCATGACGAAGGAAGGGTTGCAGCGCCCGTCGTTTTCAGCTCTTCGTAGGGGCGCCGCTTGCTGCGCCCTCCGGCGACCTCACCGTCAACTAACATCGAACAACAACCGCGGAAGACTCTCTGCCCAACTCCGCTCCGGCCGACTTCTTAACCAGCCGCAGCCTCTGTGACTTTTTCTTCTCGCGCCTCCGCCGTCGCGCCAAGAAACTTGGCCGTAATCTCGAGCCCATTCTTGTTCATATCGAATCTCTGCTTCCGGTCCAACCCCTTCACAAACTCACGCACCGCCTTGCCGACCGCTCCGGGAAGGCTCGACGCCTCCGCTTTGACCGTCGCTTCTACCGTTGCGTCATTTCGATCTCGATAGCGAAATTGCACCTCAAATGTTTTCATGATCCATTTCTCCTTTTTTAGTCGCGAAAATTGAAACCGGTTCCGGCACTCATAACTGCGCACAAATGTTGAAACTACTGCGACGGCGTCTTGCTCCGGCGATGTTTTCGGCTTCCAGACTTCGTGCCGGAGTGTTTCGATTTCCGGGACGCGAGCTGCGCCTTCAGCGTCTCGTTCTCCTTCGTCAAAGCATCGCGGGCGGCGGTCATCGATGCGAGATCGCTTGCCGCCTGGGTGTTCTCTTTCTGAAGTTCCGCCACCTGCGTCTTCAATTGCTCATTGTCTTGCACAGTTTTTGCGTCCTTACAGGCGGCCAACGGCAAACACAGCATCACGGCCACAGCAAATTCCGCCCAGTTGTTTTTGCGCGTCATACCTCATCCTTCGCTCAAGAGAGTTTGAATGGTAGCCGGAACAACCGATAGCGGCCGAGGAGGGAAGGCGCCGCCAACAACGAAACCAGCGTAGTAGAAATTTTTAGATCGCGCAAGCCCGATGAACGCGCGAAGCCGCCGGCGCCCTGGTCCCACACCCCTCATTTTGTTGACATTATTTGCGGCCCACGCGTATCATCAAACACGATAAACCTTTCGAGCGCGGGCGGTTTATCCCCTTCTTTGCTCTATCCCCAGCAGGGTGAAGAGTCCGAGGTACCTTTCTCGGTTAACGGGGCATCAAGTTCTACGGAGGCCGCGTCCAATGTCACGCGAAAACGATCCAACTTCTGAACCTCTGCCGGTGGAAGAGAACGCCGGCAATCCTGCGCCCGAATCAGCGCCCGAAGCGCCGGCCGTCGCGACCGCTGTCGCCGACGTCTCCGCGCCATCCCAGGACGCCGCCACTGCCGCAGCACCCGCTCGCGAAACGGACGAGCAAGCCTCATCCGCGCCAGCCGCCCACGCCGACAACGGCGCCAGCGCAGCATCCGTAGAACCGCCCGCAGGTGACGGCGAATCCACTTCCGCCGAAGCCGAATCGGCCGAAGGCATGGAAAAGCTCATCGAGCAGTACGCCACGCCCGAGCCCACCCCAGCCGAAGGCGAAATCTTCGACGGCCGCGTAGTAGCAGTCACCGATGCAGGCGTCATCGTCGACGTCGGCGGAAAATTCGAAGGCCTGGTCCCCGCGCAGGAATTCCTCGACGCCGGCACCACCAATCCCTTCGGCGCCGGCCAAACCATTGAAGTCGAGCGCCTTCACGAGCACAAGGACGGCTACGTCCTCCTCTCGCACACGCGCGCGCATCGCCGCCGCATCTGGGAAAAAATCGACAAATCGTATCGCGAGCACGAAACCATCACCGGCAAGGTTCTTGAGCGCATCAAAGGCGGCCTCGTCGTCGACATCGGCGTTCGCGCCTTCCTCCCCGCGTCGCAAATCGAGCTCCGCCCGGTGCACGATCTCGAAGCCTGGAAAGATCGCGAGATCGAGCTGCGCGTCCTGAAGCTCAATCGCAAGCGCGGCAACGTAGTCGTCAGCCGCCGCGCGTTGCTCGAAGAAGCCGCCAAGACCAAGCGCGACGCACTGATGGATTCGCTAGTCGAAGGCGCGACAATCTCCGGCCGCGTCAAGAACATCACCGATTACGGCGTCTTCGTCGATCTCGGCGGTCTCGACGGCCTCCTGCACGTCACCGATCTAGCCTGGGGGCGCGTCAAACATCCCTCCGAAATCGTCAAGGTAAACGACGAGATCGAAGTCAAAATTCTCAAGTTCGACAAAGAAAAATCCCGCATCTCGCTGGGCCGCAAGCAACTTCTCGCCGATCCTTGGGCCGGCGTCCCTGAGCGTTTCCCCGCGGGCACGCACATCAAAGCCAAAGTCGTGGGCGTCACCGATTACGGCGCGTTCGTGCAGCTCGAGCCCGGCGTCGAAGGCCTGATTCACGTCAGCGAAATGAGCTGGTCGCGCCGCGTCAAGCATCCCTCGAAAATTGTGAAAGTCGGCGACGAAGTGGAAGTCGTCGTCCTCGAAGTGAAGCCCGACGCGCAGCGAATTTCTCTCGGCCTGAAACAAGCGCTGCCTGATCCGTGGCAAGCCGCAGCCGAGCGTTTCCCCGTCGGCACAGTCATCAGCGGCCGCGTTCGCAGCCTCACCGATTTCGGCGCCTTTATCGAAGTGGACGAAGGCCTCGAAGGCCTCATCCACATCAGCGACATTAGCTGGACCGAGCGCGTCAAGCATCCCAGCGAAAAATTCAAGAAGGGTGAAACGGTCCAAGCCAAAGTTCTGAAGGTCGACGCCGAGAATCGCCGCCTCTCTCTCGGCTTAAAGCAAGTCAACGACATCTGGGCCAATTTCTTCAGCGGCCACAAGGTGAACGACGTCATCAAAGGCAAAGTCGTGCGCACCACCGATTTCGGCGCCTTTGTCGAGCTTGCCGACGGCATCGAAGCCCTCTGCCACGTCTCCGAAATCGAAGAGCGCCGCCCGAAAGGCGAGCGTGACCGCGAGAAGGCTCCGCGCAAAGATCGCGCTGCGTCGCTGCTGACCGTCGGCCAGGAATACGATTTCAAAATCATTCGCACCGAGCCGGAGCAGCACAAAATCGGTCTCAGCTATCGCGCTGCACAAAAGCAGGTCGAGCGCCAGGAGATGGAGACGTTCCATTCCTCCACCAAGTCGTCGCCCACCGCCACCATCGGCGACGCCATCCGCGCGAACCTGGCCAAGCGGCAGAATCCGTAACCCGGGGCGCGCTTTCGGTACATCATCACTGCGGCCGCCTTCCCGCAGGAAAATCATTAGCCTAGCGCCCCAGTAAATACAATTCGCTAGGGTTAGCAGAAAAATCATTTACCCAGGCCCCGCACGAAAATCATTTACCTAGAGATGGATTGGTGATATGCAAAGACCGTCAGGCATCCTTCGCGGGGGCTGCCAGGGGGATTTTGGGCGCGCCGCGGGATCGTGCAGCATCGGCTCTGCCGCGACTCCGATTTCGCTCTAGTCGCATCATATAGTTGGAGTTATTTCGGCCCCGGGAGAATTTCAAGAGGAGGACTGCCACTCCATGGCGAACACTGCCGGCGAGCACGTAAAAGAACGCACGGTGACGAAAGCCGACCTCATCGAAGAGGTCACGCGCGTCACGGAATTGCCTCGCAAGGATTCCGAGCTGGTCGTCGACACCATTTTCGACAGCATCATCGCCGCTCTTCAGACCAGCGATAAAATCGAAATCCGCGGCTTCGGCAGCTTCCGCACGCGCCAGCGCCGCGGCCGCACCGGACGCAATCCCAAGACCGGCGCCAAGGTCGAGGTGCCGCCGAAAAAAATTCCATTCTTCAAGCCGAGCAAGGAATTGAAAGACTTCGTCAATCACGCGAAGTCCGCCGCACCCTCCGCCTAGGGCTGAAACTTTGGATTATCTCTGGAGCCCCTGGCGCTACAAATACATCGCCACGGGTGGAAAAGACGAAGGCTGCATTTTCTGCCGCGCCGCAGCGGCCAATGACGATTCCCGCACGCACATCATCTTCCGCGGCATAAAAAATTTCATAATCCTGAATCGGTATCCCTACACCACCGGCCACGTAATGATCGTCCCCTACGCCCACGTAGCCGATCTGATGGCCACCGACGCCGAATCTTTGGCCGAAATGATGCAGCTAGCCCAAAAAATGCAAGCCGCCCTGGAAGCCACGTATCACCCGCAAGGTTACAACCTGGGCATGAACCTAGGCCGCGCCGCAGGCGCCGGCGTAGAAGGCCATTTGCATCTACACGTCCTCCCACGCTGGTCCGGCGACTCCAATTTCATGACCACAGTTTCCGAGACCCGCGTAGAGCCCGAAGATCTGGAAAGCACCTACGAAAAACTCCACAAAGCAATGCAGTCGTAGGGGAGCGGCTTCAGCCCTCCCGCATGTCGGCCCTCTTGCATTTCGGCCCCTCCTCTTCCCTCCGCGCCCTCAGCGTCTCTGCGGTAATCCTCCCTCCGGCTCTGAAATCTGAAATTTCAAATTGCTGTTTCCCGTCGTTGCCCCACAGTTGCCGTTTCCTTACCCACCGTGCTATTTTCCGCATATGAACGAAAAAGATCGCTCCGAATATCTCTCCCTCCTCGCCCGCACCAGCGAAGATTTCCTCTCCTCCCTAGCCGGCATTACCGACGATCAATCCCGCCAAAAGCCAACGCCCGAAACCTGGTCCATCCTCGAATGCACCGAGCACGTAGTAGCCGCCGAGCGCGGCATGCTAATCATGATCACCCAGCGCTGCACCCCACGCACCAATCCCAACGCCAAAGATCGCGAACAAGACTTCCTCCGCCACGGCGCCGACCGCACCCGCAAACACGTAGCCCCGGAATCCGTCCGCCCCACAGGCCGTTACGCCACGCTAGCCGAAGCCGCAGAAAAATTCCGCGAACATCGCGCTCGCACAATGGAATTCGTCACCGCCTGCCAAGACGATCTCCGCGCAGTAGAAATGCAGCACCCCATCGGCGGCATGGTCACCGCCCAGGAATGTCTGGCAATCCTAGCCATGCACCCAGCCCGCCACGCCGCGCAAGTCCGCGAAATCCGCCAATCTCTCGGCCTTTCCTGACGCATTGCGATCTCTCCGCTTGCCATCCCAAGCACGACCCGCGGTCATCTCAATCTCCGCAATCTCCGTGCTAGTTTCCGCCGCAATGCAAGAGCACGATCGCCAAATAATGCTCTCGGTTCTAGAGCGCACGCGCGACGATTTCCTCAACGCCGTCGCGGGCGTCACTGAAGATCAGGCCCGGCTGAAACCGTCGTCCGATCGCTGGTCCATTCTGGAATGTGCAGAGCACGTCGTCTCCGCGGAGCGCGGCATGTTCACCGCCATCACGCAGCGCTCCGCCCCACTTTCCTCCCCCAATGGCCACGGCCACGGCCGCGAAGAAGGCTTCCTCCGCAACGGCACCGACCGCAGCCGCAAATACACCACCTCCGCGTCTCTCGTTCCCGCCGGCCGCTACGCCACTCTCGCCGAAGCCGTCGCCAGATTCCGCGAGCTCCGCGCCCACACCATCGAATTCGTAGCCTCCTGCCGCGCCGATCTTCGCGACATCGAAGTTCCCCATCCCATCGGCGGCTTGGTAACGGGCCAGGAATGTCTAGCATTACTAGCCGTCCATCCAGCCCGCCACGCCGCACAAATCCGCGAAGTCCGCCAATCCCTCGGCCTCGACGAAGTCACACAGGAAGCCGCGCCGAAAACGCAAATCGCCGCAAAGCCAAAAGCCCGCTTCGATTAATCCGATCCCGAAGTTCACTCACTCAGTAGCGCCGGCGTCCCCGCCGGCATTTTACGACCACCAACTTCGCCAAAGCTCATCCTCATGCTCGGACCACAAAATCAAATTAACGCCGCCAATCTTGTCTCGTAGGGGCGCTGCTAGCCGCGCCCTCCGACGACCTCACCGCCAACCACGTTCTCATCGCAACCGCGCACTCCCACCCAAGCGTCACGAGTGTCTCGCCGTCCGTGATACCATCCGCCCAAGAATCCAGGAGCCACGATGAAAAAATCAGCCGCGCTTCTCCCCATTTGCATTCTCCTTCTCTCCATCTCCACCAACGCGCAGCAAGCCGCCCCGGCCCCACCCAAGCCAGGCCTCGAAGTTCAAAGGCTCGCCTTCGGCCTCGGCACATGGAAAATCGAAGGCGACACCAAACCCTTCGGCCCCATGCCCGGCGGCAAAACCACGACGATACAAACGTGTGAATGGTTCACCGGCGGCTTCTATCTGGAATGTCACTCGGAAAACACAAGCAGCATGGGAACCAAGAAAGCAGTTTTCTTCGAGGGCTATGATCCCAACGAAAAAGTTTACACCTACCACGAGTTCAACGATTTAGGCCAACCCTTCGAATCCAAAGGCACGGTAAACGGCGACACTTGGACGTGGACCACAACTTCCAAGATGGGAGACACCACCATAAACATTCGCCTGACGGTCAAAGAAGTGTCGAGCACCGAGTTCACTTACAAAATCGAGATGTCGCAAAACGGCGGAGAATTCGCGCTACTCCAGGAAGCCACCGGCCGCAAAGTAACCACCCCAGCCGCGCCCAAGAAGCCCTAGAGGCCCTACCGTACTTCTCTTTCTCCCCGTCCGTGATAACATCCGCTCACTCTTCCACCCGGGGGCATTCCATGCGCGGCCGCATGATGGATTTTCCGCTAACTCTCAACACCATTCTCGATCGCGCCCGCGCCCTTTTCGGCAAAACCGAAATCGTATCCCGCGATCCGCAAGGCCAAATTCACCGCTACACCTACGCCCAATTCTTCCGCCGCGCCCGCCAACTCGCCCGCGCCTTGATCCACGCAGGCCTGAAACCCGGCGATCGCGTCGCCACGCTCATGTGGAATCATTCCAGCCATCTCGAAGCCTATTTCGGCATCCCCGCGGCCGGCGGCGTGCTTCACCCGCTCAATCTCCGCCTGCACCCGCAGGAAATCGCCTTCATCGCCAATCACGCCGAAGATCGCTTCCTGATCGTTGACGATGTTCTTCTCCCGATTTACGAAAAATTCAAAGACCTCGTGAAATTCGAGCGCGTGATCGTAGTCCCGTTCAGCGGCAAACCCGTCGCGCCCGGCGCAGATAGCTACGAAGATTTCCTGACTTCCGCCTCCGGCGAATTTCACTATCCCAAGATTGACGAAAACGACGCGGCCGCCATGTGCTTCACCTCCGGCACCACCGGCAATCCCAAAGGCGTCCTCTATTCTCATCGCGCCTTGGTCCTTCATTCCTTCTCCTCCGCGATGGTCGATAGCTTCGCCGTCAGCCAGCGCGATGTCGTTCTTCCCATCTCGCCGATGTTTCACGCCAACGCCTGGGGCATCCCCTTCACCTCCGTCATGGTCGGCGCAAAACTCGTTTTCGCGGGCCCAAATGTCGATCCCGAAAGCATTCTCGATCTCATTGTCAGCGAGCAAGTCACGCAGGCCTGCGCCGTTCCCACCGTCTGGCTCGGCGTCCTCGCCGCGCTCGAAAAATATCCCGGCCGTTGGAAGCTTCTGCACAACGTCCACGTCACCTGCGGCGGCACCGCCCCGCCCGAGGCCATGATCCGCTCTCTCGACAATTACGGTTTTCACCTCACGCATCTCTGGGGCATGACCGAGACGACGCCGCTCGCCACCACCGGCGGCATTCGCGGCCACATGCTCGATTGGCACGCGGATGAGAAATATCGCGTCCGCGCTTCGCAAGGCTGGCCCTGCCCATTCATCGAATTGCGCGTCCGCGCCGCCGACGCCATCGCACCGTGCGATGGCAAAACTCCCGGCGAACTTGAAATCCGCGGACCTTGGGTGGCCGAGAGCTATTACAACGCTCCCGACACCGCCAATCGCTGGACCGAAGATGGCTGGTTCAAAACCGGCGATATGGCCACGCTAGACGAGGACGGCTATCTCCGCATCGTCGATCGCGGCAAAGATATGATCAAATCCGGCGGCGAATGGATCAGTTCGGTAGATCTCGAAAACGCGCTGATGGGCCATCCCGATGTTCGCGAAGCCGCGGTAATCGCGGTCCCTCATCCGAAATGGGACGAGCGCCCGCTCGCAGTAATCGTCCCCAAGCCCGGCGCGAAAGTAACCGCCGAAGATCTCCGCCAATTCCTCGCCCCAAAATTCGCCAAGTGGCAGCTCCCGGACGCCTTCGTCTTCGCCGAAGAAATCCCCCGCACGTCGGTTGGCAAATTCATGAAAATCAAACTCCGCCAACAATTCGCCAACTGGAAGTGGGAATAATCCCAAGTCGCACGATCTCGATACGGCGCGGGGTTGGTAGCGCCGGCGTCCCTGCCGACATCTTACGATCACGAAACTCGGTGAAGGCAGTAATCGTCCGCGGCGCTCCGAGCGACATGAACTCGATGGGTTTCCGTAGCACCGTCTCGTCCTGAGCTTAGAAGGGCCGCCAGCCGGCCTTCTACCGTATCGCAGGCTGGTCGCCTCGGCCGGTTTTGTGTTACTATTAAGTACAAGTAGATCCGGTAGGTACACATGATTTTCGTGCGGTATCGTCGCTCCGCATTCGTGATGCTTCTGCGTCTCATCGGCTCGATTTTGCTAGTCCTCCCCGTGGTGTGGATTTTGGAGCAGTTGGGGCTAAGACGCTTCGAAAAGAGCCGCGTCTTATATGTTGTACTTGGCTTGTGGCTCTGCGCAGAGCTCATATACCGTGGCCGGCACGACGCCGATGCGGAGGTCGAACGGGAAGAGTTGGCAAAATCCGCCGGAGTTGATCCGGAAATGGTCGATTTCGAAAGGCAGGCTGCCGAAGAACTTCGCCATCTCAAAGACGGCACTCCGATTCACGAAAAATCCGAAGAAGACGACGATCACGAGTTCGATTGAGTTCGGAATCGCTTCACTTTGACGAAGGTTTCGCCGCGTATTGTTCCGTCCCCAAGAAATGCAACGAAACGTACGGCTCATCCCCCACCACCCAGCTATCGTGCCCCGGCGGAATATAAAACACATCCCCAGCCCGCATCTCAATAATGCGTCCATCGCTCATCGCCGCCGTAGCGCGCCCGGAAATCACCATCCCGACGTGCTCCACCGAACACATCTTCGCCCCGGTAGCCGCTCCAACATCCATTGACCACTTCCACCCAGGCGCATAACTAGCCCGGCCGATCGACATCCCGCCAATGCGAATCAATTCAAACTTCCCCTTCGGAAACGTGCGCGTCTCATCAGGATTCTCGAATCGCTTCAAAATCACATCGAGCATTGCGGCCTCCGGCTGTCATCCCAGTCTTTAGATTCTCATCCCGTTTTTACGTTGTCATCCCGGATCCGCCTAGGCGGATGAGGGATCTGCATTTTCCGATCTGAGAATCTCTCCTCTGCGAGGAAAACCTGAAGAAAAAAATCCGGGAGCGCCCGCCACAAAACCGGCGAGCGCCCCCGGAATCACTCCCCACATCACATCAAGCCAATAAGCGCAGCCTAATCGTCGCCGCTACCTTCTTGCTGCGACTGCTGCACGTCCGCCTCAGCCTTATCGGCATTCTGATCCGCCTGATCAAGCTGCTTGTCCGCATCCGCGTCCGGCTGCGCCGTTCCTTCCGGCACCGCCTTCCTGCCCGGCGCGGGACTCGCAGGCATGCCCTTCTTTCCCTGATTGTCCGCCAGCGATTGCAACCCCGCGTCCATCTTCGCGCGGAAGTCGTTGTGCATGTCCTGCAAATCCTGCACCGCCACCGAAATCTGCGTTCCGGTAGCGCAATCGTTATTCTGCCCGCTGGTTACCAACACCTTCACGCTCTGATTCGCGTCCGGTGTATCGCCGATGCGCGTCAGCACGTCGCCCGAGGATAGCGAGCACGCCGTGCCGTCATCCGTCTGCTCGGCCAGCGTATTCGATACCACGAACGTCCGCTCTTTCGGATCCAGTGCTTCCGGCAACTGCGTGTTGGCCGGTGTCGCCGCTGGCGCTGCATCCGAAGGAGCTTCAGCAGACGCCGCCGGCACGGGAGCCGTCGCATTGGGAGCCGCCGCCGCAGCCTGCTCGGCCGCGATCTGCGCCCGCACTTCGTCGGCGATCGCCTGTTTCACTTCCGGTGTGAGCACCACCGCTTGATCCGACGCCGGTGGCGGCGGAGCTGCGGCTGCTGCCGCCTCCGCGTTTGCCGCCTGCTGCGCGTCATAAGCGGCCCGCAAATTCTCCGCCAGCAGGAAGTCCGTTATCCAAAAAGCTGGAGACGCGTACACCGGATACGGCGCGAAGTAATATCCATAGTAGCCATACCACGGCGCTCCGCCCCAGCCCCATCCCCAACCGATCGACACTGCCCACGGATTGTAGGCCCATCCATAGAACCCGCCGCCCCAGTAATACCCCGGCACGTATCCCCAGTAGGGATGCCCGCCCCAGTAGTAGCCGCGGTAAACTCCAGCCCAGCGCCGTCCGCCGTAATAATACGACCGCCGCATATACGCCCGGCCGCCGCGATTAAATGGACGCTCGACGAACCCGCGGTGCCCTCCGTAACTCACCACGCGCCCGCCGCCTGCGAGCCTCGTGGATACCACGCGTCCGCCGCGCGCCCCATGAACGACGGTCGTGTTGCCCGAATGAATGGACGCTACTTTGCCGTTCGCGCCGAAGTGCGCCGTCGCGCCACTCTTGGTCTTCAGGCTGGTGAGACTCCCGCCCTTCGATGTGTGGAATTCTGTTCCGTTCTTCGCTGTGTAAGTTGTGCCGCCCTTGGCGCCGGGCTTTGACGTCGCGCCGCTCGGCGGATTGAACTTTGCCGCCGCTGGCTTGGCACCGCCACTGGCCGGCCCTTTACCAGCGCCCGCCGCTCCGCCAGGTTTGTTGCCACCGGCCACGGTTGAGCCCGGCTTATTGCCGCCACCCGCCGCTCCGCCTGGCTTGTTGCCGCCGCCAACAGTTGAGCCCGGCTTGTTGCCACCCGCCGGCTTGTTCCCACCCGCGTTGCCGTACCCTGCGGCCGGCTTGTAAATGTCTCCCGCTGATTTTCCCGTAGTGCTCGAACCCGCCGGCTTGTTTCCGCCACTCGATCCCGCGCCGCCACCAGCCGGCCGCCCTCCGCCACCGGCCGCCCCGCCGGGGCGTGCACCTCCTCCTCCGCTTGGTTGATGCTGAGCGGGCGGCGCAGAATGTTGTGCAGGCGCCGAATGTTGCTGTGGTGCTGGTGCGCTATGCTGCGCCGGTGCGGGCTTCGATTCGCCCTTCTTATTTTGTGCCCACGCCGGAGCGATTATTATGGCCAATAAAATCAAGCTCCATCTCAAAATACTCATCTGCTGCGTATGGCTGGCTTTCATTCCATCCTCCTCTAACGATCCAACCTCGAGCGGCCACCTGGCAGCGGCCGCGTGATTCCTAGAGCCAATTCGTCGCGATTCTCTCCGTCAACATGAGGGCTTGCCAAGTGGCGCATGCGGAGATTCTCCTGCGAACCCTATCACAAATTACTCCCTTCGCAAGTCCGAAAAAGCGAACGGTAGCGCGCATCACGCACCACCCAGCTTCGCCAGCCCGGTGGCAGCCCCCGCATTCATGCGGGGGAGGAGCGCTTCAGCGCTCCGGAAAAATCCGCACCCCCGACGCTGCGCTTTAGCGCTGGGCCGTCACAAGCAAAGCCGTGAGCCCCCGCAACAACGTGAGCCCCCGCACTTTGGTGGCAGCCCCCGCATTCATGCGGGGGAGGAGCGCTTCAGCGCTCCGAAAAAATCCGCGCCCCCAACGCTGCGCTTCAGCGCTGGGCCGTCACAAGCAAATCCGCGAGTCGCGCATTACCGAGGGATCTCCCGCATTCATGCGGGGGAAGGAGCCCATTCCACATGCTCTCCCCCATGAAATTTCCCCCAATCCATGCTAGGGTCATTCTAGGAGTGAAGGGCATGCAAAGCCGTACCGAAAAATATCGAGTGCCCCTAAAGCGCGCGGCATCACCACAAGCCAATCCGGCACCGCTCGCCATGCTCTCCCTATCAAAGCTATGCGAAAATTATCATCCCGAGCCGTCATCGCCGCCGCCCCAAACTCTGATCCGATCGGCGCGAAGAGATCCGCAAATCCCTAAAATCACGAGCTGGGGTGAATATGAATCTGTCTCGAGTAGAAATGAGTCGCATCCTTTGTTTTCAATAAGTTACAGGCGTTTCTATTCGTCCGGACGTTTCGGTTAGAAACGCAATTTTTCGCCTCGATTTTGAGCCGGAAAATCGTCCATTGAAGTAGGCTGCCAGACTCGCGAAGCATCGCAGCCCTCATCGTCCAGGAGCATCGCAGTGAATTTGGAACTCAGCGAAGAACAAACTCTCCTCCAGCGCACGGTTCGCGAATTCGCCGAGGCCGAAGTGAAGCCTCACGCTCGCGAGCTCGACGAGACCGGCCACTTCCCGCACGAAACATTTCGCAAAGCCGCCGAACTCGGCCTCACCGCCGTCGCCATTCCCGAATCCGAAGGCGGCGCGGGCATGGATCACACCTGCTACTCCATTATGATCGAAGAAATCGCCCGCGTCTGCGCTTCCACCAGCGTCGTGCTCTCCGTGCAAAATTCGCTCTACTGCGATCCCATCCATCGCGTCGGCACCGACGAGCAAAAGAAGAAATTCCTTCTTCCGTACGCGCGCGGCGAAAAAATCGGCTGCTACGCACTCACCGAACCGCAAGCCGGTTCCAACGCCGCCGCGCTCAGAACCAAAGCCATCCTCAAAGGCGATCGCTACATCGTCAACGGCACAAAAGCCTGGATCACCAACGGCGGCGCCGCCGATGCCGCGCTCGTCTATGTGAATACGCATCCCGAAAAAGGAGAGAAGGGAATCACGGCATTAGTGATCGAGAAAGAAACGCCCGGCTTCAAAGTCGGCAAGGAAGAAAAAAAGTTGGGCATTCACGCCACCGCCTGCACCGAACTTTCCTTCACCGATTGCGAAATCCCGGTGGCGAATCGCATCGGCAACGAAGGCGAAGGATACAAAGTCGCGCTCTCGACGCTCGATGGCGGACGCATCGGCATCGGCGCGCAAGCCACCGGCATCGCGCAAGGCGCCTTCGAAGCCGCGCTCGCATATGCCAAAGAGCGCCAGGCCTTCGGCCATCCCGTCTCCGATTTTCAAGCCATTCAATTCATGCTCGCCGATATGTCCACGGAAATTGACGCGGCCCGCCTCCTCGTCCGCAAAGCCGCCTGGAAAAACGATTCCGGCCAGCGCTTCTCGATGGAAGCCTCGATCGCGAAACTTTTCGCCAGCGAAATGGCCACGCGCGTCACTCACAAAGCCATTCAAATTCACGGCGGCAATGGCTACAGCAGTGAATATCCCGTCGAGCGCGCCTATCGCGACGCGCGGGTCACCGAAATTTACGAAGGCACGAGCGAAATTCAGCGCCTGGTCATCGCCGCCTGGGTTTTGAAATCGTACTGAGCGACGCCGCCATGCCGCCCTCCAACGATCCCAGCGCCGCGCTGGAGCTGGATTGCGGCCTCGATTTCGATCCGGCGCGCGAGGATGAATTTTTCGCCGCGCTTCCGCCGCGTCCGGCCGTCTACGTTCTCGAGCCGCGGCAAAAAGGCGCGCAAGCGTTTCTCTCGCGCACGGTAGATCTGCGCCGCGCCGCCGAGCGTTTGTTGCGCAAACCAGAAGCACTCTCGAAGCGCCTGAATCTTCGCGAAATCGCCGCGCGCATCCGCTTTCGCCTCACCGGCTCGCGCTTCGAGCAATCGCTCGTCCTCTATCATCATGCCCGCGCAAATTTTCCGAAGCGCTATCGCGATTTTCTGCGCCTTCGTCCGCCCGCTGTGCTGAAAATTAATTTGCACAATGCCTATCCGCGATGCTACGTCACGCGCCGCATCGCCGCCGACGAATCTTTTTACGCCGGTCCATTCGCCTCGCGCCGCGCCGCGGAATTCTTCGCCGATGGCTTTCGCGATCTTTTCAAGATTCGCCGCTGCCAGATCAAAATCCGCCGCGATCCCAGTTTTCCCGGCTGCATTTATTCGGAAATGAAAATGTGCCTCGCACCATGCTTCGCGGGCTGCTCGCTCGAAGAATACGAAGCCGAAGTCGGCCGCACAGTCGAAGCGCTGGCTACGATGGGGACGTCGCTCGAAAGCAGTTTCGAGCGCGAACGCGCTGCGGCAAGCGAAGCGCTGGATTTCGAGGGCGCCGCTGCAATTCACAAGAAGCTCGAGAAAGTTTCCGCCGCGATGAAAAATCTCCCGGAGCTGGCTCGCCGCGTGGATGAACTCGATGCAATCGTTCTCCAGCGCGCCGCCGAGTCGAACACGATCGCCTGCTTCGCAGTCCGCGCCGGAGTAATTGCCCCGCCGTTCTTCCTCCGCTTCGACGAGCTATCCAGCCAACCGCGTTCGGTCGAAGCAATTTTGCGCGAGAGGCTTGAGGTTTCTGTAGCGCCGGTCCCGCATCCGAGACCGGCATCTTCGGACACGACTGGCAATCGCGAGCGAGCGTCAGATCAAACTCAAGATGCCGAGCCGCAATCGGATCGAGCACAAGATACTGGACCCGCATGCGGGGCCAGCGCCACACAAACCGACGCTGCGGCATTGCGCGCGCGTTTCGGCTTGCAGTCCATGCGCGACGAAATGCCCGATCATCTTTCGCTGCTAGCCCGCTGGTTTTATTCCAAGCCGCACGAAGGAGAAATTTTCTTTCGCGGCGTCGACTGGCCGTACCGCCGCCTGCTGCGCGCCTGCGCCCGCATTCTCGCTCCCGCTGCGGCCGCAGCAAATCCGTCGCCGCACTCTGCGGCGCCGCCAACTTAATTGCAGCGCTGCGCTTCAGATCAGCATCTACACAATGTCTTATGCTCAGCGGCTCGACCAAATTGTCGCCGCAAAATGAACGCCGCACCGCAATCGCGCCCGAAATCCTCACGCAGGCGTCGTACAATACTCGCTTGAACGAAACGCTGAATGTCGCCAAGGATTCCGCCGCCGCGCCCGGCCCCGCGCGGCAGAATGGATCATCCTCGATCCGCACCTCAGCGATGTTCCGCGCGTTGCGTCACCGCAATTTCCAGCTTTTCTTCAGCGGCCAGCTCATCTCGTTGATCGGCACCTGGATGCAGAACGTCGCGCAATCCTGGCTCGTCTATCGCATGACCGGATCGGCGTTCCTCCTCGGCGTGGTTGGATTCGCGGGGCAAATTCCGGTGTTCATCTTCGCGCCCGTCGGCGGAATGGTGGCCGATCGCATGAGCCGCCAGCGCGTGGTGATCGCCACGCAAACAACGTCGATGATTCTCGCGTTCATTCTCGCGGCGCTGACGCTGCTGCGTGTCGTCACTGTGTGGGAAATCATCGTGCTTGCCGCGTCGCTGGGCGTCGTGAACGCCTTCGACATTCCCGCGCGGCAAGCCTTCCTCGGCGACATGGTGGGCCGCGACGATCTGATGAACGCGATCGCGCTGAATTCCTCGATGTTCAACGGCGCGCGCGTGATTGGTCCCGCCGTAGCCGGCGTGCTCGTTGCTTGGATCGGCGAAGGCTGGTGCTTCTTCGCCAATGCGGTGAGTTATTTCGCGGTGATTGCCGGGCTGCTCATGATGAAGCTCGCGCCATTTATCCGTCCGGAAATCGTCGCGTCGCCGTTCGAACATATTGCGGAAGGTTTCCGCTTTGTCATGAAGACCAAGCCGATTCGCGCGCTGCTGCTGCTTCTCGGCTGCATCAGTTTGCTGGCGCTGCCGTACAGCGTGCTGATGCCGATCTTCGCCGACAAAATTCTCCACGGCGGCGCGAGGGCCTTCGGAATTCTAATGGGCGCGGCGGGATTGGGCGCGCTGGGAGGAGCGCTGACACTGGCAATGCGCACGGGCTTGCGCGGACTCGGGCGATGGATTGCAATCGCATGCGCCGCGTTCGGAACCAGCTTGATCCTGTTCTCCTTTTCCCGTTGGTTCTGGCTTTCCGTGATTCTGCTGTTTCCGGTGGGCTACTCGGTGATGTTGCAGACGTCCGCGTCGAACACGCTGCTGCAGACGATGTCGCCCGATAATTTGCGCGGCCGGGTCCTCGCGGTGTATTCGATGATGTTCATGGGCATGGCGCCGATCGGCGCGCTGCTCGCTGGAACGGTAGCGAAGCATATTGGCGCGCCGCTAACGGTAGGCATCGGCGGCGTCGGAGCAATCATCGGCGCGATTTTCTTCGCGCGGGCGTTGCCGTCATTCCGCATCGAAGCGCGCGAACTTTTGATCGCGTCTGGGATGGCCGCCGGCCAGCCGCCGGAGAGCCTTCCCACGCGCCCTTCTTCCTAATTTGTGGATGACTTTTAGAAACTCAATGGCGATGAGAAACTTCGCGAGGGCCGATTGAAGCGCCTGGCAGCGGTCGCAATTCTGGCAGTGGCACTGCAGTCCAACTCGTCGACTAACGCCGCACCACCGGCGCAGAACAAACCTCAGGCGCCGGCAGATCTGAATTCCATCCTCGAGCCCATTCGCCAGAAGAATGATTTGCCGGCGCTCGTGGGCGCGATTGTCACCAGCAAGTTTCTCACGGCGGTCGGCGCCGTCGGCGTGCGGAAATACGGGACGAACAGCCCTGTCACAATCTACGATCAATTTCACCTCGGCTCAGACACGAAAGCGATGACCGCGACGATCATTGCCATGATGGTCGAGACGAGAAGGCTGGATTGGAAGACGACCCTCGCCGCGGCGCTCCCGGAACTCGCCTCGAAAATGAATCCCGCGTATCGCCAGGTGACGCTCGAGCAGTTATTGAGCCACCGCGCCGGATTCACCGCGGAGAGCTGGCCGCAAGGCTCGACGATTGACGACATGCGGCACCTCACCGGCTCGCCCCGCGAGCAGCGCTGGGCCTACGCACAGATGATTCTCAAGGAGCCACCGGAGGTTGCGCCGGGGACAAAATACCTCTATTCGAATCGCAGCTATGCGATAGCGGGAGTGATCGCCGAAAAGGCCGCGGACAAGCCCTGGGAAGACCTGATGCGCGAATGGCTTTTCGATTCGTTGGGAATGACGAGCTGCGGATTCGGCGCGATGGGAACGCCGGGGAATCTCGATGAGCCGTTGCAGCACGTCTTGACGCTCGGTGTGCATCGGTCCGTCGAGCCTGGCCCGCTCGCCGACAATCCCGCGGTAATCGCGCCGGCCGGAACGGTGCACTGCTCGGTGATCGACTGGGCCAGATTCGTGCAGGCGCACCTGAGGGGCGATGAAGGGCACGGCGGAATCCTGGAACCCGGAACGTTCAAGAAGCTGCACACTCCGCCGTATGGAGACTACGCCTTCGGTTGGCTCGTGGTGGATCGCACGTGGGCCGGCGGAAAAGCATTGACCCACGCGGGCAGCAACACGCAGAACTACGCCCTGGTCTGGATGGCCCCGCTCAAGGATTTTGCCGTGCTGGTGATGACCAACCAAGGCGGCGACAAAGCGGCAAAGGCCTGCGACGACACAGCCACAGCGTTGATTCAATTTCAACAACGGGAGCCGGGAGGCGGACGCTAATTTCCGAAAGCGATCAGGGATTTTCTGGGACTAGCCGATATAGTACCTTCTGTCTGATATACTGCGCGAACTTCAAATTCCAGCGAATCGAGGCCGGATGTCCACCCCAGCGGGATCCCCCAGCACGCGGCCGTTGAAGGCGTCGTCGGAAGGTACGCGACGCTACGCCGCGCGCTTTGCCGGACGTGCCGCCGCGGGCCATTTCCGCGAGCAATATGCCACCGGGCTAATTCTTTCCTCGCTGGGAATCGGGACATATCTTGGCGAAGCAGATGCCGCGACGGATGCCGCTTACACGGCGGCGGTAGTAGCGGCGGTCGAGGGCGGCGCGAACGTCATCGATACGGCGATCAATTATCGCTTCCAGCGCAGCGAACGATCGATCGGCGCGGCGCTGAAGCAGCTTTTCGCCAAGGGATTCCAGCGCGAGGAATTGGTGCTGTGCACCAAGGCTGGCTTCCTGACGCCCGACGGCGAAATGCCGGACGATCCCAACGAATATTTTTCGCGCGAGTATCTGGTGAAGGAAATATTCCGCGCCGAAGAGATCGCCGCGGGCTGCCATTGCATGGCCCCGCGGTATCTCGAAGATCAGCTCCAGCGCAGCCTGCGGAATCTCGGCGTAGCGAGCGTGGATGCGTTCTATCTGCACAATCCCGAGACACAGCTCGATGATGTTCCGCGCCCTGATTTCGTGAAGCGGCTGCGCTCGGCGTTTGAATTCCTCGAAGATGCGGCGCGCAGCGGACGGATCGGCGCGTATGGCCTCGCGACGTGGAATGCTTTCCGGCAGGAGAAGCGCGCCAAGGATTATCTTTCGCTTGAGGAGATGGTGGCGGTGGCGCGCGATGTGGCCGGCGCGGCGCATCATTTCCGCTTCGTGCAGTTGCCCTTCAATCTCGCCATGCCGCAGGCCTTGACGCTTCCGAACCAGACGGTGAACGGCAAAGCAGGCGCGCTGGTGCAGGCGGCGAGGTCGCTCGGAATCACCGTGATTTCGAGCGCCGCGCTTTTGCAGGGGCACTTGATCAAGAAGATGCCGTCGGGAGTGGAGGCGGCGCTGGGATTGAAGAGCAATTTGTTGCGCGCGCTGCAATTTGCGCGATCCACGCCGGGAATTACCACGGCGTTGACGGGAATGAGCAAGGTCGAGCACGTGCGCGCGAATTTGGAGATTGTGGGAGTAGAGCCGGCGCCGCGAGAGCAGTATTTGAAGGTGTTTGAGCAGAAGGGGTGAGCGGGTTGGGCGAGGTTCCGGTCGTGGGGATTGCGTGCGTGAGTGTTACGACGGCGGGCGGAGCAAGCCCCGCCCCTACGAAGAACAATATGCGCGATCGCGGTTAGATCGACAACGTTTTAAATTCGTCGAGCCACGTGGAGATTGCTGCTGAGACCTGGTCCAACTTGCCGGTGAAGAAGTGATCGGCTTCTGGGATGAACATTAGTTGCTTCGGATTGGGCATTTCGTCGAAGAGAGATTCGACGCGGGCTTTTGCGCCGAATTGATCTTTGGCACCTTGGATGATTAGTTTGGGTTTGGTGCACGCCTTCAGATAGTTCAGATCGGAATCATTTACCGGAATGCCGAGGCCGATTACTTCTTGGACTCGAGCGTCCTGGCAACCTACCTTCAGTCCCACCCACGCACCAAAACTGAATCCCGCGACGATGATTGCGGTAGCGGGGAATTCCTGCGCCAGGTAATCGATTGCGATGCGGACGTCATCGGCTTCGCCGCGGCCTTTGTCGTGGGTGCCGGCGCTTTGGCCTGCGCCGCGGAAATTGAAGCGGAGCACCGGATAGCCGCGCGAGTGCAGTGTCTTCGCGGTTTGGAAGACGACTTTGTTGTGCAGCGTGCCGCCGAAGAGAGGATGCGGATGGCAGACAACGGCAACGCGCGCAGGATTTTGCGTGGCGGTGGTCCAGAGCAACGCTTCGAGCTGGCCGGCGGGACCTTCGAGGAAGATTCGGCGATGGAAGACGTCGGCCATGGTGAGATGAACGAGGAGTTTAGAGTAGCGCAGAGGGCGCAGTCCGCCTAGGCGGACGCCCCTACGAATAGAAGTTGTTACGCTCGGAAAAAGTCGCGATCGTGGCGCCAGTGGTTGAATCGTGTTCGGGCGTACATCAAAACCCAGTGCCAAACCGGGGCGTGTAAACCCGCCCCCCTACTATTCGGCTGCGGCGCGCCAGACCACCGCTACGCCTTTCAGAGGCGATGAGTCTTCGGGTTGCGCGGGAATATTCAGCGCGATGGCGGCGTTGGCAACGTCGCGGCCGATGGGATCTACGCGCAGGACGCGGCCGGGAATTTCGCCGCGCTCGGCCCACGAGCCTGAAGGAATGTGAACGTACACGAAATCATCGTAGGCGTAGAAGTGCGTGGCTTCGAAGCGCACGCCGACGTAGGAGAGATCGATGGTCATTGTCGATTCGGGCCAGTAAGCGCCGTCGCGGCGGATGGTGATGGGCAGCGCGAAGGGAAGGCGCGGGCTGGAGCGGCGCTCATCGAATTTCGAGCGGATGCCGGGATGCGGGAGTTGAAGATGCAGCGCGGCGACGCGCGAGTTCAATCTTCCCCTGCCGATGCGGACGAGACGGGCAGGCATTTCGGGCTGCAGGCCGGTGGTGTCGTTCGCGTCGTACGGAAGCGTCACCCAGAAACGCGTGTGCTCGGACCAGGTTTCGGAGTACGGGACGAGAATGCCGTTGCGGGAGAGATCGAGTGTTTGCGCGATTTCGGTTTGCAGGCCCAGCGGGCCGCGCCAGCGGATTCGTACGGGGAGACGTACTCGCGCGCGCGGGTGACGGCGAGATTCGGTTGTGGAAACCATTCGGCGGGGGGAATGTTAGCGGGGCTGCGGCGGAGCGTCAAAATGAGTTATTGCTGAGCGTAGCTTAGGAGTAAGAGCAGGGGATTACCGCAGAGACGCTGAGGGCGCGGAGGAAGACGAGAGGGCGGAACATTATTTGTATGTGATTCGCCAGACGGAATTGCTGCCGTCATCCGTTACGTAGAGAGAACCATCGCTGCCTACTGTTACGCCTACTGGGCGGCCCCAGACTTGGCCATCCTTTGTTACGAAGCCGGTCAGGAAATCGTCGTATTCGCCGGTGGCTTTGCCGTTTGAAGCGGGAACGAAAATCACTTTGTATCCGGTGCGCTTGGCGCGATTCCAGGAACCGTGTTCGGCGGCGAAGATGTTGCCGCGATATTCGGGCGGGAATTGCGTCGCGGTGTAGAAGGTGAGGCAGAGCGAAGCGGAGTGGGCTTGGATGAGAACGTCCGGAATTAGGACTTTGGATTTTAGATCGGGGCGCTCGCCCATGTGGCGCGGGTCTTCGTTCGGGCCGATGTAAAACCACGGCCAGCCATAGAAGCCGCCGGGAGCGACTTTGGTGATGTAGTCGGGAGGAAGATCGTCGCCGATTTCGTCGCGCTCGTTTACGGAGGTCCACAGGTCGCCGGTGCGCGGATCGATGGCCAGGCCGACGGGATTGCGGATGCCGGAAGCATAGATTTTTTCGTAGCTGCCATCGGGATTGAATTCGAGAATGTCGGCGCGGCGCTTTTCCTGCGCATTATCGCTGACGTTGGAGTGCGAGCCGACGGCGACGAGCATTTTGGAATTGTCTTTGGAGAAGACGACGTCGCGCGTCCAGTGGCCCGGGCCTGTGACAATGCTGCCGCTGGGAAGGTTGGGGACGATGGTTTCGGGTTTGGCGCGCGCTTTGAGATCGCCGTTTTGATACGCGAAGCGGACGACCGACGCGGTGTTGCCGACGTAGAGGAATTTTGGATCGGCACCGCTCGGGTAGAAGGCTAGGCCGAATGGGCGGCTCAAGCCTGAGGCGAAGACTTCCTGTTGCGCGAAGGTGCCGTCGGGCTTCACGCCGCGGTAGACGGAAACCTTGCCGGCGTTGCTTTCGGCGATGAATAGATCGCCATTGGGCGCGGTGATTATTTTGCGCGGCTGATTTAGTCCGGTGGCG
>Ga0310038_10000763_pt1 | contig 25897 bp, 23 predicted proteins | sample Sb_taG_6_FD_200461 | JGI IMG/M metagenome (GOLD analysis project Ga0310038, IMG submission 200461) | Peat soil microbial communities from Weissenstadt, Germany - Sb_50d_4_PS metaG (v2) (version 2) | ecosystem: Environmental > Terrestrial > Soil > Wetlands > Peat | place: Germany: Weissenstadt... | reverse complement strand
GCCGCCAAGGCCACCTGGGCCTTGAACGCCGCTGCGTGAGCCTTCCGCTTACGTGCCATTGCTTTCCCCTTCCCTGGACTGCCTACAGTAGCTTAGTCGGCTGTCCAGTTTTCGGGGTCCACTATAGGGGCCGCCATTTTTCTCGGCCACTTGGAAGGCGGAAGCGGCTTCGGGAGATCGTCGGCACAATTCACGCCAGAGGTTGTCGGTAGTGCCGTCTGCGTCCAGCTCGGCCAGCCGCGCCTCGACGTGGAGCAGATCGCATGGCAGATCATCAGGGTACGGAGAGCCTCTCCCGTACTCTCCGCGCACCATAAAGGGCGGCGGCGGACTGCTGGCAACCCCCACCAGGGCGTCATTGTATGCCTTTCTGCGGGCGAACTCCACAAGGTCATACTGCATCAACTGGCTCGGGCCTTCGGCGAGCTTCGTGAACCACAGCAGCAGTTGGCCCCATTCAAAGCGCTTGCTCTTGTCTCCGGAGGAAACGAAAGACCAGTACAGCCGTTCCAGGATTTCCGCCAGGCGAGGGCGGTTATCTGCGACATGGGGAGAATGGGACATGAATGCACTCCAGGGCGGGCAGCGCCGGCCCGGTCGCCGTCGCGGAGTGCAAGGCGACTGGTCGCCGGGCCGGCCGACGGGTAGCTACTCCCGCCGTCCCGCTACCCCATCATCGACAGCAGCCGGCGGCGATGACAGGTCCGCACAAAGCTCCGCGGCCTGGGCCGCACTATCGAAGGCCGGCGGTGCGGGGTATGCCGGCCGGGCTGGTTGCAGGGGTTGCGAGCCGCTGAGAGAAATGGCCCGTCGCGGCGTTAGGATCGCTCAGGCGGGCTGCCAGCTGCCGCGCCCGCCCCGATGGTCGTCTCGCCCCTCTCGCCAAGGCCGAGGCCGTTGGGCGAGGTCGATGGGCGGGAGGACGGCCGCCGAGGCATACCAGACATAGCGCACTTAGTGTCCCCGCAGACTCCAGCCGTGTCCGTGTTCCCGCAAGCAATTTCCGGCCGCAAGAGCGAGGGCGGCGGCACGGGTTGACGGGGGTGGGCTACGCCAGCGGGTGCGCGGGCTGCCGCCCCAGAGGTCCGCGCCGGCGGGGAACGGCGTGGCAACTGAGAAGAAGTCCGGCAGAAGTGGGGAATTGCGTCCAGCCTCACGGGGCCGCAAGACGCTCTTCCGGAGCGCCGCAAGCCTTCCGTTCTTCCGCTTTCTTCCGCTTTCTTCCGCTTTCTTCCGCTTTTCTTCCACTTTCTTCCGCTTTTGTTCCACTCTTCGGCGGCGCAGCCGAGGCGCCGCCGGCTACGCCCGCGGGGGTTCGGCACACCCGCACGGGGAGGCCCGGCCAGCAGACGACAAGGGGGTATGTGGAGAGAAACAAGGCGAGAAGCGGGCAAACCTGCTGCGCGTCGTGTAACCCTGAAACGACGCGCAGCAGGTTACGAGGGGGGTTAGAGTTGCGTTTTCTTTCGCTTTTCTTTCGCTTTCTTTCGCTTTTCTTTCGCTCTTCGCGGTCAGTTGCAGACCTCGACGGGGATCTCTTGCCCCGGCGGCGCCGGCTGAATCGAGGGGGCTCGGATGGTGAGGATGAGGCGCCTCTGTGGTCGCTGGAGGACGACGTTCAGGATCTCGAAGGATTGCGGCACCCGCGCCATCCAGGTCGGCTCGCCGAAGTTATTCGCCCAGTTGATGACGCCTACCACGGGCACTGACAGCTTCCTGATGCCGCCCACGGGCGCGACTGACGCCCCGGTGTCAGTCGCCTTCTGCCCGTTCCGGCGGCCGGGATCAGGTTCATCGGCGTCATCACCGCCGGCGGGCAAGACGCACGCCGACCCGTCCAGCAGTGCCAGGGCCGTGAGGAGCTGCGCGGGATCTTCGCGGGCCTGATCGCGCAGCCGCCTGGCGAACTCGCTCGGGGGTGTCGCATGGTCGCCGTCGTTCAAATGCCTGAACGCCCACAGTGCCGCCTTTCGCCACGGCGTTGACTTCGAGCCCGGTCGCCGCCCTGTTCTCTTCCCCATCAGGTGCTCAACGCTCATCTGACTTGCCCTCCGGCCGCTGTCACTTTCAGGTCACTTCTCGTTGTTGCGGGGCTGGGATCCGCATATCGCCATTGTACCGCGGGGCGGGCCGCCTGCGGCACCCTGGCCGCCGGACTCGGGAGCAAGCGGCCCGGAGCATTGCCGTTGACAGGCTGCGGGGAAGGGAACATCATCCAGGGCCCCAGGCGGGACGCCGGGGGATAGCGTGCATGTTCGTGTTCATCGACGACTCGGGCGACGCCAACCTTCAAGTACGGCCCTACTACGCCCTCTCGGCGGTTGCCTTCCGGATCAAAGCGGAGACAGATGGCATCGGCGACAGGATTCATGAGTTGCGTAAGAACTGGGGCAAGAAGGACGGTTTCGAGTTCAAGTTCTCGAAGCTCGATCCGGACCGCCGGACGGAGTTTTTCCAGCGGGTTCGTGATTCACCTCTCCGGTACGCCTCATGTGTCCTGCGCAAAAAGGCCGCAATGGGAAAGAGTTGGCTACAAAGAACTTCCGTTTACGAGCGAGTAATGCGCGATCTGGTCGCTGTTCTTGGCGTCTACTTCAAGACCGTAGACGACGCCCAGGACAAGCCTCTGAGGGTCTCCGTGGTGGCGGACGAATGCACGGATCCGGACTACTGGAAGCATCTTGACGCTGCCTTCGGCAAGCTGCACTCAAAGGACGGCTTGAGGATGGCGAAAAAGCCGAAACCGGGCAAGTCGGCCTCCTCGAACCTTCTTCAACTGGCTGACATGGTCTGCGGGGCAGCTCGCTGGGACACGCCCGAGTATCGCAAGCTCCTTACTCAGGGCTGCTTGGATATCCGCCAGCTGCCGTGAAAGGCGAAGGGGCCTCTCGTCTTCCGAGAGGCCCCTTCGCATCGGGTCGAGGTGCGGCTTTTGGCGAACCAGTCATCGCCACGCGGTCCTCATAGGAGAGACCTTTTTGGCAGCGGTCAATGGTCGTTTTGCCTGGCGGACTGGTTACCGCTACCGCTGCCTGAGCGTGGCGCACTAGGACTGAACATTTCACTCGCCCATGTGAGATGCCCTTCTCCCCAGGTTCGCCCCGGCCGCCCTCTGCGCCCGGTGGCATAATTATTATCGGCGTTACAGCCCAACCTGTCAAGCCAAAGTCGCGATTCTCGAATCGTGGCATCGGCCGGGCGATAGCACAGACAGCCCATTCCTGAGTCCCGGCCACCTTCCCGCGCTTTTCACCCTACCTGCCTCTTTCGCTCGTTCGGAACCCTTCCCCATTTTCACCATGCGCAGCGCCGCCACTGCGGAGGGACCCATTCCGCCCTTTCCCCCGCAGGTCGGTTTTCCGGCAGGCGCCGGGGGCAGCGTAAGCCTCGGAGGGACCCGCGCGACCCCCGCCAGGGTCTGGCGACGATTCCCCGGCCCGGCCGCCTCCAGCCGGCCGCCCCCAGCCGGTAGTCTCGCCTCAAGTCATTGCAGTGATTTGACTTGCGGAAAACGATCTGCTAAGATCCCGTTCGTTCGCGGCGAGCTGCCGGCCGGCGAGCGGCGGGGCCGCGGCGAGCGGAGGGTACTGCGATGTTGACGAGCGAGCTGATGGCGTCGGTGTTCGGGGCAGACCGTGGCGACATGGCGCTGGTGGGGATGCCGCTGGTCCCGGCCGCAGCGCTAGCGGACGTGGCGACGGCAGCAGCGGACGGCGTGCGGCGTGGCCTGTCCTGGCTGCGGCGCCGGATCGGCCTGGCTGCGCTGGCGGTGGCCCAGCGGTGCGGGGTGGTGCCGGTGGCGACTGCGGCCGTGTCCCCGGTGGCGTCGCTGCCTCCGGTGGCGGACGTGGTGATCCCGTTCCAGGGGGGCGAGCCCTACGAGCCGGCCGGGGCGGCGCAGGCCGTCGAGGCGCAGGCCGCCCTGGCGACCGTGGAGCCGGTCCCCGCCCCGGCGGTGGCGGACGGGCTGCGGGCGGCCCTGGATACGCACGGGACGGTGCGGGCTGCGGCGCTTGCCCTGGGGATCGCTGAGTCCACCCTGCGAGGCCGCTGCCGCAAGGCCGGGGTGAAGCTGCCCGGCCGTCGCTGCCGCAAGGCGAACTGACCGCGGGCGGCATCGGCCCGGGCGCCTGCCGCGCCCGGGTTCCGCCTCTTCAGCTACGACACCGCTCTTTGACAACCCGAAACCGCTACAGCCAACCTCCCGGCGGCGCACGCGCTCAGCCGGGACTTGTGGCGGGGGACGAAGGCGAGAGGAGGCAAACGGGAGGGACAGAGAGGGATGAGGCAATCAGTTGGCCCCGCGGCGGTTGGCGCCGCCCGGGGCCGTGGCATTCGCTGCTAAGGAGCGAACGCAATGGCTACTGTCCCGAAGTCAACTAAGCCCGTCAAGCCCGTGTCTGGTGTCTGCCGCTGGGCGCGGCGCATCGGGGAAGGCGGCATCGACCCGCAAAGCGGCGTGCTGGTCATCAACGGCCAGCCCTACGGCGTGCTGGTCATGGCGGGCGGCTACCGGCTGGTGAAGCCGGACGGCACGGCCTACGACGTGAACGGCCAGACGTGGGAGTGCGACTGCCCCGACGCGACCTATCGCGGCCGGCAGTGCAAGCACAGCAAGGCCCTCCGGGCGGCCCTCCGGGCTGCCGGTCAACCGTAACCGGCAGCCGGGGGCGGGGTGACTCGCCCTCACCCCGCCCCCCGTTTCAGGAGGGCGCACCATGCTTCTACGCCACGCCACGCTCGCGCGCAACCTCGCGAGCATCTGCCGGGCCGGGCTGCTCGCCAGCAAGAGTCAGGGTAAGCTGCCGGCCGTCTGGCTGCACTCGCCGTCCTGTTCCGCGTGGGCCGGATGGCACACCGTCCGGCGCCACGGCGGCCGGATCGAGGGAGTCGTGATTCTGGAAATCGACGTGCCGCGGTCCTGGCTGCGGCGCTCGAAGAAAGGGCTGTGGTACTGTCCGCGTGACATCCCGCCGGATCGCATCCGCGGAGTCGTCACGTTCGCGGCGCTGGCCCGGTCGCCGGTCGAAGAGGCGGCTGGCCGCTGAACAACGCATCGGGGGCGGGGGATCGATCCCCCGCCCCCTTCCCTTCGCCCGAGAGAGGAACAAACCATGTTCGAGAGCGCTGACCTGATCCACCGTTACACCCGCGCCGACGCGCTCCGCGACGGCGTGCTGATCGATGTGTCTGCGACCGCCCGGGAAGCAGGCTTCAAGTACCCCGTGGCGCTGACGGCGGCCGCCTGGGTGAAGTGCGTCGTGGTCATGGCTTGCGCCGGTTTGCTCGTCCGCGGGGACGACCCGGCCGCCGCGGCCAGCGAGGCGCTGCGGGTGCTGGACGACCCGGCGGCGCACCGGCCGCTGGGCCAAGGGGCGGCGGCACTGGTCCGGGAGCGATACGACCGGGACGTGACCTTGCCGCGACTGGCGGCGTGGTTGGCCCAGTTGGCGGGGGGCGGCAAGTGAGGCTGCGCGTGCTGTTCGTCCACCGGGCGTTCCCGGCCCAGTTCGGCCGGCTCGCCGCGGAACTGAGCCGCCGCCACGGCTGGCACTGTCATTTCCTCGTCGAGCACCTGTCGCACTGCCCGCCGCCGTCGGCCGAGATGCTGGCGGCGCTCGACGTGCGCCAGTGGCCGCGCCCTGCCGGCAGCAAGACGGACGCCGAGACGCCCTGGCCGCAGGTCCACGGCCGGGCGCTGGCCTGTGCCCGCGCCGTGTTCGAGTTGGTGCGGGCGCGGCCCGACCTGCGCCCCGACCGGGTCGTCGGACACGGTGGGCTGGTGCCGACGCTGCTGCTGCGCCAGTCGCTGGCCTGTCCGCTGGTGGACTACTGCGAATACTACTTCGCCCCGCGCCACAACGACCTGACCTATCGCGTCGATCTGCCGCCGGTCGAGCCGGCCCTCTTCTACCCGCGCTGCATCAACGCGGCCACGCTGCTCAACCTGGCTGCCTGCGACGCCGCTTACACGCCGACGCACTGGCAACGACAATCGTTCCCCGAGTGCTTCCGGGGCAAGATCGAGGTCCATCCCGACGGGGTCGATGTCGAGCTGTACCGGCCGCGCCGGCTGGTGCCGTCCCTGGCCGCGCAAGGCATCCCGGACGGTGTGCGGGTGGTGACGTTTGTGGCGCGGGGGCTGGAATCGGTGCGGGGGTTCGACCTGTTCCTGGGACTGGCCCGCCGCGTCGCCGCCTCCCGGCCCGACGTCCATTTCGTCGTCGTGGGCGGGGAGACGACCCACTACGGCTGGGACCCGATCTTCACCGGCGGCCGCACCTTCAAGGAGTGGGTCCTGGGTCGCTTCGACGGCGAGCTGTCGCGCCTCCACTTCCTCGGCATGATCGATCCGCCGCACTTGGCCGACGTCCTGGCCCGCAGCGACCTGCACGTCTACCTGAGCGTGCCGTTCGTGTCGTCGTGGTCGCTGCGCAACGCCCTGTCGTGCGGCTGCGTCGTCCTCGCCGGGGACGTGGCGCCGGTGCGCGAAATCATCGAGCCGGGGCGGCACGGCCTGCTGGCGCCGCTATTCGACCTGGAGGAGCTGACGCGGACCGCCCTGCGCGTGCTGGATGACCCCGCCGCCCATGCGCCGCTGGGCGAGGCCGGGCGCCGGCTGGTCGAGGAGAAATACTCGCTGGACGTGGCGGTGCCGGCGTTGAAGGACTTTTTCGAGCGCGTAGGCGGCGCGAACGCGAAACCGCAAGAGGCTCGGTGATGGTCCGCTTTACAGCCGGGTTAGTTTTTCCGCGGCCTCGTGGGCGTTGGCGATGAAGCGGCGCATCAGCTCCGGATCCTTGCGGCCGGGGGCGCTCTCGACGCCGCTGGCCACGTCCACCGCGTAAGGCCGCACCAGCCGGATCGCCTGGGCGACATTGGCGGGCGTCAGGCCGCCCGCCAGGATCAGCGGCTCCGGCGGCTTGAATTCGGCCAGGAGGTGCCAGGGGGCCCGCTGTCCCGTGCCGCCCGGCTGCCCCGGCACGTGGGCATCGACCAGGATCGCCGACGGCGCCTTGCCCATGCCCCGGGCGGTGTCGAGATAACGTGTGATCTCTGCCAGGCCCTTCGCGTCGCGCACGGGGAACGCCATAATCATCTGAAAGGGGTAGGCGTCGCACAATTCGCGCTGGGTGCCGTACCACTGGAAGGTGCGGATGCGGCCCAGCGCGTTGAGCGCCTGGAAGACGCCGCGCAACGGCTGGTTGACGTACAAGGCGACCGGCTCGACGAACGGCGGCAGCTCGCGCAGGATGGCCTGGGCCGTGACGGGGGTGATGTGGCGCTTCGAGCCCTCCCAGAAGTTCAACCCGACGGCGTCGGCGCCGAGCAGGGCGGCGGTGCGGGCGTCCTCAATGGTCGTGACGCCGCAAACCTTGATGCGCAGGCGGTGGTTCATGGGAGGCTCCGGGTGCCGACAGCCGCTTGCGGCTTCGCACTTGCGAAGCCGCAAGCGGCCAAGCGGCGCCGCGGTGCATTTTACCCTGGCAACGCCGGCCGCGACACCGCACAATGAGGAAAGACACCGCTCGCACTCCCACCGCGAGGTTCGCATCCGATGAGTTGGCTCCTCCTGACCGCCGCCCTCTTCCCCGCCCCCGGGCTACCGACCGCCACCGACGCCAAGTTGCCGATCACCGGCCTCGCCCCGGCGAAGTACGTCCCTGCCCTGTGCAGCGTCACCTACCCCGTCACGACCCACTCGCCCGACTGCCAGAAGTTCTTCGACCAGGGGCTCGGCTACACCTACTCCTACGTCTGGATGGAGGCGGCCCGCTCGTTCGAGACGGCGCTGCGGTACGACCCCGACTGCGCCCTGGCCTCGTGGGGATTGAGCCGTGCCCTGGAGCACTTCCCCGGCCACGGGGACGCCGCCAAGGCCGCCCAGAAGGCGTACGACCTGCGCGACAAGGCCAGTCACCGCGAACAGCAGTTGATACTCGCCCGCATGCAGGAGAAGGGGCTGCTGCCCGGCGTCGGCGACCCGGAGACACGCCGCAAAGCCGCCATCGCCACCATCGACAACATGCTCGCCCTGTACGACGACGACGAGGAGGCGTGGTACTACCGGGCGCACCTCGACGGCGGGGCGGACCTCTTCGGGCGGCGGCTGTCGGCGGTGCCGTTCTACAAGGCGCTGCTGCGCGTCAATCCGCTGCACCCCGGCGCCAACCACGAGCTGCTGCACTACTACGAGCAGTCGAAGCGGCCGGCCCTGGGCTGGGTCTACGCCGAGAACTACATCAAGTCGTCGCCGGGCATCCCGCACCCGTTCCACATGCAGGCCCATCTGGCGACGCGCCTCGGCCGCTGGGACAAGACCAGCGACCGTTCCGCCCACGCGATTGAGCTTGAACGCGCCTACCACAAGGAGATGAACGTCGCCCCCCGGGACGACCCGCAGTTCGACCATCACATGGAGGTGCTGACGCGCTCGCTGATCCACGACGGCCGCTTCCGCGAGGGCCGGGCCATCAAGCAGGAGGCGTGGGACGCCGGGCTGCGCCACTGGGAGCAGTGGTTCCGTCTGTACCTCGCCGCGCGCGATTACGACGAGGCGCTGAAGGTCGTGCAGCGCTACCGCAAGAACGACAAGTTGCGGGCCGCCTACCTGGCGGCGCAAGTCTATCTGCACCAGGGCGACGCGGAACGAGCCACCCCCGAGGTCGAGACGCTGCAGCACGCGTTCGTCGATCACAAGGACGACCGGACGCTGGAGACGCGCTTGTGGGAAGTGCAGGGCGTGCTGATGTGCCGGACCGGCGGCGTCGATGCCGGGCTGAAGTTGCTGGCCCGCACCGTGGAGCGGACGAAGAGCGACTTCCTCTATCACTCATGGGGCGGCGGCGGTTACTTCATGGAAATCTGGGGCACCGAGGCGCTGCACGGCGACCGCCTCGACATGGCCGAGGAGGCGTTCCTGGAGGCGCTGGCTCACGACCCCGCCAGCGTGCGCGGGGCGATGGGAATGCAGGTGCTGTGCGAGCGCCAGGGGCGGACCGAAGAGGCGAGGCGCTTCGCGGAACTGGCCCGCAAGTGCTGGAACCGGGCCGACGCGAAGGACTTTGAGGCCGAACTGGCCGCGATGCGCGACAAGGAGAGCACATCCCATCGCACCGCCCTCCCGGCACGGCCATCGAACACGATTGAAATTAACCAGACCCCCATTGACTGAAGCCCGGCCGATTGATGCGCCGTGTGTGCATCCGGAGCAAGTGCCGCGCGGCTCTGCGAGCCGCCGCTAACCGGACGAGGGAGCCTGCTCATGCGACGACTGCCTGTTCTTTTCGTGTGTTTCGTGTGTTTCGTGGTGACGATCCGGGCGGCGGACGAGCCGTGTGTCTCCGGCACGGCCGTCGGCGGCAAGCCGGGGCCCTACACCTTCCTCGTGGCGACCGGGCCGCAGCGCGGCCAGCTGACGTGCTACATCTGCGAGACGGGGGAACGGCCGGCGGTGATCGTCTTCGCCCGCTCGATGAGCGACCCGCTCGCCAAGCTGGTCAAGGGACTCGACAAGGGCGTAACCGACCACAAGGCCAAGGAGTTGCGGGCCTGGGTGACTTTCCTCAGCGACGACCAGACGAGCCTTGACCCGAAGCTCGTGGCCTGGGCCAAGAAGCACGCGGTCCGCGACGTGCCGCTGGGCGTGTTCGAGGACGTCGGCGGACCCCCGACCTACAAGCTGGCGAAGGACGCCGACGTGACAGTCCTGCTCTACGTCAAGCAGAAGGTGGTCAGCAACTTCGCCTTCCGCGCCGGCGAACTGAGCGACACCAAGGTGGATGAGGTGCTCAAGGAGTTGCCGAAGGTCGCCGGCAAGTGACGCCCCGCCGAACTGTGCCGGGCGTGGACACCGCGCGGTGTCCACGCCCGGTTCATTTGGGGCCTACCCTTGGGCCGTATGCGCGGGTGCCGAGGCGACATCCATGTGCGGTGGGGCGGTGGCGGCGCGCGGCCGGCGCCGGAGGCAGTAATCGACTGAGAGCACACCGCTGCCGAGCAGGATGAGGGCGGCGCACTGGATGAGCAACGCGAAGTTGTACTCCGCGCCCACATCCAGGGAGGACAGCGGGCGAGCGGTCGGGCCGACTTCGCCCGGCATGAACCCCTTGGTAGTGCCGACGATGTACCAGGCGCCGAGCATGTCGCAGCTGAGGCCCAGTGCCGCGATCCGCGTGAGCAGGCCAAGGAGCAGGGCGACCCCGGCGAGCAACTCCGTCCAAGCCACGACAGGTTGGAAGTAGGGGCCGAGTTCCTCCCACCAGTTGGTGCCCCAGTCGGTCCGGAGTTTCTGGTAACCGTGCAAGATGAAGATGATCCCCAGGCCCACGCGCAGCACCAGGCTGGCCCCGTCGCGTACGGAGAGGTGCTTGAACATACCCTTCCCTTTCTGAAGTGAAGTGAGACAAGCCGGCACCGGACTGTGCGAGGGCCGTGCGACGGCGGAAGCTCTCGCTGCCGCCCGCGGTGCGGGAGAGGAGTGGCCTGCGCGGCTGGCAGCGGTGCGACAATCGGACTACTTCGGGAGCTTTGCGCTGTACGATACCCGACGGTCGGGGGAGCGACAAGAACAAAGTGGTTAAGGGCACGAGCCGCGGCTCGTGCAACGGCTACTCGGAAAAGGAAACGCCTTGCTGTCCTCGCCCCTCCGCTTGCCGTATACTGAGGATCCCACCCGCCCGTCGCCCGGCCGGCGACCACCCCACAGCGAGGCTCCCGATGTCGCAGCGCTCCCTCCTTGGTCTTCCCTTCCTGGGCCTGTCGGTCCTCCTCGTCGCCGTCCGGGCGGACGAGGCGGCCGAGCCGAAGCCCGCGCCGGTCGATTTCAACCGCGAGGTGCGGCCGGTGCTGTCCAAGAACTGCTTCGCCTGCCACGGCCCCGACGCCGCCGGCCGAGCCAGCAAGCTGCGCCTCGACCGTCGCGAGTCGGCCACGGCCCGGGACAAGAGGGGGAACGCCGCCATCGTCCCCGGCGCCCCCGAGAAGAGTGAACTGGTCCGCCGAATCGGCAGCGGCGACGACGAGGTGCGGATGCCGCCGCCGGAGGCCAAGAACCGCTTGACGCCGGAACAGGTCGCCACGCTGAAGCGCTGGGTCGCGGAAGGGGCGACTTACGCCGAGCACTGGGCGTTCGTCCCGCCGCGACGGCCGGCGCTGCCGGCGGTGAAGGACAAGGCGTGGCTGCGCAACGGCATCGACAATTTCGTCCTGGCGCGGCTGGAGAGGGAGGGCCTGAAGCCGTCGGCGGAGGCCGACCGGTACACGCTGCTGCGCCGCGCCAGCCTCGACCTACGCGGCCTGCCGCCGGCCCCTGAGGAGGTCGCGGACTTCGAGAAGGACACGGCGCCCGACGCCTACGAGAAGGCTGTCGATCGCCTCCTCAAGGACAGCGCCCTCGGGGAGCGCTGGGCGCGGACGTGGCTGGACCTGGCGCGCTACGCCGACTCGGCCGGCTACGGCTCCGACCCGCTGCGGCCCAACGTCTGGCGCTACCGCGATTGGGTCATCGACGCCTTCAACCGCAACCTGCCGTTCGACCAGTTCACCGTCGAGCAGATCGCCGGCGACCTGCTGCCGAAGGCCACGCTGGAGCAGCGCGTGGCGACGACGTTCCACCGCAACACCATGACCAACACCGAGGGGGGCACCGACCGCGAGGAGTTCCGCGTCGCCGCCGTCAAGGACCGCGTCGATACGACGATGCAGGTGTGGATGGGGCTGACGATGGGCTGCGCCAAGTGTCACAGCCACAAGTTCGATCCCATTACGCAGAAGGAGTATTACCGCTTCTTCGCCGTCTTCAACCAGACGGCCGACAACGATCAGCCCGACGAGAGCCCGACGATCCCCGCGCCGACGCGCGGCCAGGAGGTGCAGGTCACCCGGGCCGACGCCCGCATCGCCGAGCTGCGCAAGCAACTGGACGTCTCGACGCCGGAGCTGGCGGCCGCCCAGGCGAAGTGGGAAGCGGAACTGCGGCCGCACTCCGAGTGGGTCGTGCCGGAGCCGCTGTCGGCGAAGTCCGAGGGCGGGGCGGCGCTGAAGACGCTGCCCGACAAATCGATCCGCGCCGAGGGGACGAACCCGGCCAACGACACCTACACGATCACGGCGAAGGTCGATCTGAAAGGGATCACGGCGTTCCGGCTGGAGGTCATCCCCGACGCGGCGCTGCCGGGCGGCGGGTCGGGTCGGGCGGGCGACGGCAACTTCGTGCTGTCGCGCTTCGCCGTCACCGCGGAGCCGGCCGGGCAGGAAGGGAAAGCGCCCGCGGGCCGCTTTGTCCGGGTCGAGGTTCCCGGGGAAGGCAAGAGCCTGTCGCTGGCCGAGGTGCAGGTCTTCGGCGGCGGTCAGAACCTGGCGCGCAAGGGCGAGGCGTCGCAGTCCAGCACCGACTACGACGGCCCGGCGAAGCTGGCCATCGACGGCAACACCGACGGCGATTACTTCCGCTCGAAGTCGGTCACGCACACCCGGATCGAGGCCAACCCGTGGTGGGAGGTGAAACTCGACGCGCCGGCCTCGATCGAGCAGATCGTCATCTGGAATCGCACCGACGGCGGCACCGGCGCCCGGCTGGCCAACTTCCGCGTGTCGGTCCTCGACGACGCCCGCAAGGTCGTCTGGCAGCAGAGCGTGGCCGAGCCGCCGGCGCCGAAGCGCGAGTTATCGCCGACCGGCAAGCAGATGGTGGCGCTGGCGCAGGCGCTCGCCGATCACGCGCAGGACAAGTTCCCCGTCGCGGCGGCGATCGACCAGCCCGACGCGACGAAAAGCGGCTGGGCCGTCGGCCCGGAGATGAAGTCGGGGCACGCCGCGGTGTTCGTGGGCGCCGCGCCGCTCGGCGGCGGCCCGACGCTGCTGACGTTCCGCCTGGAGCATCGCTTCAAGACGGCCGGCCACAACCTGGGGCGCTTCCGCCTGTCGGTGACGAACGACGCGCGCGTGCTTCAGCGCTCGGCCGTCCCCGCGGCCCTCCTGGCGATCATCGACACGCCGGCCGAGAAACGCACCCTGGAGCAGCAGGCGAGCCTCGCCGCCCACTACCGCACGGTGGCGCCGGCGACAAAAACCCTCCGCGATGAGATCGCCCGCCTGGAGAAGTCGCGGCCGGTGCCGGTGATGCTGCCGGTGATGGTGGAGCTGCCGCCGGAGCGACACCGTGCGACGAACGTGATGGTGAAAGGCAACTTCCTCGACAAGGGGGACAAGGTCGAGGCGGGCATCCCGTCGTCGTTCCACCCGCTGCCGCCGGGGTCGGCCCTCGACCGGCTCGGCGTGGCGAAGTGGATCGTGGCGCCGGAGAACCCGCTGACCGCCCGCGTCGCCGTGAATCGGTTCTGGGCGCAGCTGTGGGGCACCGGCCTCGTCGCCACGGAGGAGGACTTCGGCACGCAGGGCGAATTGCCGAGCCATCCCGAGCTGCTCGACTGGTTGGCGACGGAATACGTTCGCCTCGGCTGGGACACCAAGGCGCTGTTGAAAATGATGGTGACGTCGGCGGCCTATCGGCAGTCGTCCCGGGTGACGCCGGAACTGATCGCGAAAGACCCGAAGGACCGTCTGCTGACGCGCGGGCCGCGCTTCCGGTTGGAGGCGGAAATGGTGCGCGACCAGGCGCTGGCGCTGAGCGGCCTGTTGAGCCGGAAGGTCGGCGGGCCGTCGGTGTACCCGCCGCAACCGCCGGGCCTGTGGCAGGCGGCGTTCAACGGCCAGCGCACCTACCCGACCAGCACCGGCGAGGACCGCTACCGCCGTGGGCTGTACACCTTCTGGCGGCGAACGATCCCGTACCCTTCGATGACGACGTTCGATGCCCCGAGCCGCGAAACCTGCACGGTGCGCCGGGTGCGGACCAACACGCCGCTGCAGGCATTCGTCACTCTCAATGATCCGGTGTTCGTCGAGGCGGCGCAGGCGCTGGCACGGCGAATCCTGAAGGAGGGGGGGGCCGGCGCCGAGGATCGAGCGAAGTACGGCTTGCGGCTGGTACTGGCACGGCCGGCGTCGGCGGAGCAGGTGAAGCGCGTCGTGGCGCTGTTCGAGGAGGAGCGGGAACACTACAAGAAAGACGCCCAGGCGGCGACGGCGCTGGCGACCGACCCGCTGGGGCCGCTGCCCGCCGGGACGGACCCGGCGGAGGCGGCGGCGTGGACAGTGGTGGCGAATGTGCTGTTGAACCTGGATGGGGTGATGACGAAAGGATGATCCAGGCTGAGCAGGGTGGTCCATGTGCCGACGTGGTACAATCGCAGTGCCCCGCACTGCCGTCTTGCTCGGAAGGCATCGTAACGCCATGACGCTCCCCACGGATATCGTTGAGCAGGGGCAAGGTTCGAGAGCGCGGGCCGCTGGGTAACACTCGCGTGGCAGTGCCGCACGGCACGGCGCCCCCCGGCCGCTTGGCCGATGCATTCCTGGCAAGGCTGCCAGGAAGCCGGTCAAGAGAGGACCCCTTCGGTTGGAGAGGACGTAGCCTTGGACTTCGCCCGAGTCTCAACGCGACCGTGCCCCTGCCCTCGTCTTCCTCTCTGTGCTCTCTTCGTGCCTCTGCTCGGATTGGCTTGCTTGGGCTTGGGGTTCTGCAGAGAGGACATCGCGGCAATTTGCAACTGCTCCTGAACCCAGCCGTTGAGGCTCTTGCCGGATAGAGTAGCCGCATAATGGATCTTGCGGTGCAGTTCCGGGGAAATCCGGGTGACGAACTGGCCCGAGAAAGGTTTGTCCGGGTCTTCGCCTCGCTCCTTACAGAACGCCAGGTAATCGTCCACCGAATCAGAAAACGCCTTGAGCAGTTCGTCCACCGACGACCCCTGGAAGGTAATTACGTCACGAGTGTTGATGACCTCGCCGTGGAAGATGCGGGCGTCGTCATCGAACTCCACGCGGCCAATGTAACCTTTGTATTCCATTATGGCGTAACTCCTGCTTCGGTCAGAAAGCGCCGCACTGATCGCAGAGCCCCTTTGTCGGTTTCCTTTTGAGGATGCGGGCGGTGGAAGACGGCCCGCACACCGTTCAGGGCGACTCGCACCCGCGAGCCCTCCCCCTCGCTGATCGCGGCCTCGCAGGCGCCGAATAGGGCCTCGATGTCCGACCAGTTGACGTTCGCCCGGATGGGTTCCGTGAAGATCGCCTGGAGCGTCCGGCGGTGCTTCTTGTTCATCTGCACTATAGTATCGACAAGTGATACTAGAGTCAACTCGTTTTTTCTTTTCAACTACCTCCCGCCTTCCTCGGACGCCGGGGCCGAGGATGCCGTCATCCGGCGTTTTTCCACAAGACAAGAGCCGACGGGGTATGAAAAAAAGTCCTCTGGTTGTGCTTGAGCGCCGACAGCTCGCTCCTCAGCATTTTCCGAGTGTTATGCTCAGACCCAACCCTTATTGCCTCCGCCCGTCTCTCTGCGCAGCCAAGAGCTTCGCCAGCGACGACCCGGCGGCAAGACCACGCTTGCCGTACTGGAGTGCCCAGTCCACCCCTGCCCAGGTTTCCCCGGGAGCATCGGTGATCGGCCCGGAGTTGTACTTGGGGAAGGCGCCGGTGCGCTGCCGATGCAAGGCGGCCCACGCCAACACCTGTGCCTCCGTCAGCGGCGGTAGGTTCAAGGGATTCCGCCGCCCCCGCTTCTTGGCCAGCAACTTAAGCAAGGACGATCCGCCCGGCAAGTTTCGGTGCCCTTGGCGCAACGCCTCGTCGATCAGTTTCCATTTCTCGTGTGGCGCCTCGAACACGTCGCCGCTCCTGGTGTTCGGCCACTTGCCGGTGCGCTGGTAATGGGCGTCGGCCCATGCCAGGATCTTTCGTTGGGACAGCTGCGGAAGGCCCTGGATGTTCTTGCGACCCCGGTGCTGAGCCAACAGACGGGCCAGCGACGAACCCTCACGAAGTCCACGAGAGCCTTGTCGCAGGGCCGCATCCACCGCTAACCACGTTTCTTGCGGTGCCTCGGTTATCGGGCCGGAGTTCCGGGTCGGCCATTCCCCGGTACGACGACGGTGGGCGTCGGCCCATGCGAGGATTTTCTTTCGGGTGAGGTTGGGAGCGCTGTTGCGGTTGCGGACACCTCGCTCCCTGGCGAGTAACTTGGCGAGGGACAGCCTCCCCGGCAATCCCCGTGACCCCTTCTTGAGGGCCTTGTCAACGGCGTTCCAGGTTTCTCCGGGCGCTTCCGGTATCGGTCCCGTGTTTTGCTGAGGCCACTCGCCGGTTCGTTCGTGGTGGGCTTCAGCCCAAGTCACGACTTGTTGAACCGTTAGCTTCGGCAGGGTCCAGACATTCCGCACCCCACGCTTCTCGGCCAACAAGAGGGGCAGCGAGGAGCCGCCCGGGAACCCTCGTAGGCCCTTTCTCAAGGCCATTTGCACGGCAGTCCACGTCTCGCCCGGGGCCTCCTGGATCGGGCCGGATTTTGCGCTGGGCCAGATGCCAGTGCGCCGGTAGTGTGCGTCGGCCCACTCAAGAATCTTCTCTTCGACCAGGGGTGGAAGCTGTTTGCGATTGCGGGTCCCTCGATGCTTGGCGAGCAGCCTGGCCAGGGAGGAACCCCCGTCCAGCCCTCGAGTACCCGCATACAGGGCCTGGTCAACCAGGAACCATTTTTCGCCGCCCGAATCAGCGATGACGCCGGATGTGGCCGTGGGCCACACGCCGGTGCGCTGGTGGTGTGCGTCCGCCCAGGCAAGGATTCTCTCTTCCGTCAGCGAAGGCAGGCCGTGGATGTTGCGCACACCCCGCTGCTCGGCCAGCAGTTTGGCCAGCGAGCTACTGCCTTCGAGGCTCCGTAGACCGACTCGCAGCGCATTGTCTACGTTGGCCCACGTCTCGAACCTCGCGGCGGCGATGGTTCCGCTGTCTTTGGTGGGCCACTTCCCCGCTGCTTCTCGGTGGGCATCGGCCCAAAGCAGGATTTCCCGTATGGATAGAGGGCGCTTCAGGAGCCTTTTGCTGTCCATGACCGCTCAGCCCGTTGCTCGATGTCCCTGAATCTTGGCCACGCTGTTGTGACCCATTGGTTGTCTTAGTCTTCGCCAATCTCTTGGCCATGCTTGCTCGCAGCGGTGAGGCCGAGACGTTCCCGTCGCCGAACCTATCGCCACGGGAGCAGGCATGACGATGGCTCACACGCTCCGCCCCTTGTACAGCTGCCGCCCCAGCACCGGGTCGCGATCCGTGAACGGTCCCGCCGCAGTGTCGCGCGTCAGGCAGCGCGCGTACATCTCCAGCTTGGCGTCCAGGTCGTCCGCGTGGTGCAGGATCAGACACTCCGGCACCAGCGGCAAGCGCGGTGAGCCCCACTCCGGCAAGGTCAGGTGCGTGACGATGACGTGTTCGAGCAGCCGCACCAGCTCGGGGTTCACGTCGCCCTGCTCGCGGGCGGCGTCGCGCACCAGGTCGCGGCCGAGGAACAGGTGTCCGAACAGCCGCCCCGGCACCGTCGGCTGCGGCGCCAGCGGGTCGTCGGACAGTTCCATCACCCGGCCGATGTCGTGCAGGACGGCGGCGGCCGCCACCAGGTCGCGGTTCAGCGGCGGCTTCAGCTCCGAATAGTGGGCTGCGTAACGCTCCGCCAGCCACAGGCACGACCGCGTCACCGACAGCGTGTGCTCCAGCAGTCCGCCGGCGAAGGGGTGGAACTTGCCGATCGACGCCGGCAGGCGTTTGATCGCGTCAGCGTGCGTGTCGAGCAACCCTAGCACCAGCCGGCGCAGCGGTTCGTCGCCGATGCTCGTCTCGGCCAGGCCGCGCAGCTCGGCGAACATCTTCTCGCGGTCGTAGCGGGAATGCTCGATGAACTCGGCGGGGTCGAAGCCGTCGGCCCGATCCTCCTCGGACACCTCGCGGATGGCGACGACGTCAATTTGCGGGCCGTAGCGCTCGTGCTGGCCGTAGCTGGCGCGGACCTTGTAGAATCGGCCCTCCTGCCACTTCGTCTCACACTCCTCGAAGTGCTTGCCGTCGGCCCAGGCCATGTAGGTAACAGTGCGGCGCAGGTCGCGGAAGCGGCAGGTGTAGAACGGCTTGCCGTCGCGCGTGGCGCCCTTGCTCCGCTCGACCAGCAGGGCGAAGAAGTCGGCCAGCTGGCCGTCAGTCAATTCCGACAGGCGGTGGATGGGAGGTTTTGCGCGCATCACGGGCGCCCTCACGGTGCTGGGAGAAGAAACGCAAACGCCGCTTGCGGCTTAGCGTGATAACATACGCTAAGCCGCAAGCGGCCTGACTGTCAACTAGTTAATCGACGTTACGCGCTCTTCTTGTCGGGAGAAGCGGCCGGCTGCTCGAACATCTTCGCCTTGCCGAGGACCACGTCCTCGCTCACGACGTACTTGCCCTTCGACTCGATCTCGGGCAACTCGAACATGACGTCGGTCATGATCTCCTCGACGATGCTGCGCAGGCCGCGGGCGCCGGTGTCACGCTCCTTCGCCTTCTTGGCGATCTCGCGCAGCGCCTTGGCGTGGAACTCCAGCTCCGCCCCCTCCATCTCGAAGAGCTTCTGGTACTGCCGCACCAGGGCGTTGCGCGGCTCGGTGAGGATGCGCACCAGCGACTCCTCGTCGAGCGGGTCGAGCGGGGCCAGGACCGGCAGCCGGCCGATGAACTCGGGGATCATGCCGAACTCGATCAGGTCGTCGCTGGTCACCTGGTTGAGCATGGCGCCCAGGCTCTGCTCGCGCTGCTCCGGGTTGCTGCCGAAGCCGATTGTCTTCTTGCCGACGCGGCGGGCGATGACGTTGTCGAGGCCGACGAAGGTGCCACCGCAGATGAACAGGATGTTCGTCGTATCGACCTGGATGTACTGCTGCTCGGGGTGTTTGCGGCCGCCCTGCGGCGGCACGTTGCTGACCGTCCCTTCCAGCATCTTCAACAGGGCCTGCTGCACGCCTTCACCGGAGACGTCGCGCGTGATGCTGACGTTCTGGTGAGTCTTGGCAATCTTATCGACCTCGTCGATGTAGACGATGCCGCGCTGGGCCGCTTCGATGTCGAAGTCGGCCGCGTGCAGCAACTTGAGCAGCAGGTTCTCGACGTCCTCGCCGACGTAGCCGGCCTCGGTCAACGTGGTGGCGTCGCCGATGGCGAAGGGGACGTCGAGCACCTTGGCCAACGTCCGGGCCAGGAGCGTCTTGCCGCTGCCGGTCGGACCGATGAGGAGAATGTTGCTCTTGTCCACCTCGACGTCGCCGTGCCCCTGGTCGCCCAGCGACAGGCGCTTGTAGTGGTTGTGGACGGCCACGGAGAGCACCTTCTTGGCGCGCGACTGGCCGATGACGTACTGGTCGAGCTTTTCCTTGATCGTGCGCGGCGAGGGGATGTGCGTGAAGAGGGCCTTGGAGGCGCCGCGACGGCGCTTCTCCTGGTCGATGATCGACTGGCACAACTCGATGCACTCGCCGCAGATATAGACGTCGCCGGGCCCCTCGACCAGGGGGCCGACCTCCCTGTAACTCTTGCGGCAGAAGGAACAGTAGGCGTTGCGGTTGCGCCCGGTGTTCCCGGTAGCGGGCTTGCGACCAGCTCCCCCTGCACCCGAGTCTTTCGTCGGCATGCGATCTCCTTCTTGCACCGCGGCCCGAACCTGCGGTCGGGAGTGGTGGACCTGAGGAAAGTTCGTGACGGGCAGGGCCTCCAGGCCTCAACATTCTCCGATCCGTCGAAGTGTTTGGCGTGCAACGGCTTGAGTCGTTTCCGCGAGCAATTGTACGCCCGCGGGCCAGGCTGAGCAAGCACTTTCGGCCGCGCCTCAAGGGGGCGGCGTATCCGGGGGGGGCGGACTTTGCCGGTCGGGCGGAACAGCCGGGATGATCGCATCGCTCGGGGCGGCCTCCGCGGGGGGGGACGACACGGGGGCCGGGGGGGCGGGCACGTTCAACTCCTTGCGCAGCTGACCGGCGAGCAGGGCCTTTACCCTGTCGAATTCCTCCCGACTCATCTCGCCCCGTTCGTACAATGAGCGAAAGTGCGACAACTGATCGTTCGGGGCACAGGCATCCGGCTCGGTCACGGCAGACCGCTTGCGCCAGCGGTCAAAGAGGTAAATGACCAGGGCGGCGACCAGGAGTATGCCGATCAGCGGCAGCGCCGCCCAGAGCAAATCGCCGGGACTCGGCAGCGCCGGACGAACTGGGGGAGCCGCGTCGGCCAGGAGAAGCGTCAGCGCCATGGCGTCGAGTTTGCACCGCCTGCAAAGCGAGGGGCCGGAGTGATCCGCGGTCCAGTCAATACGCCCGCCCCCGGACGCGCCACCCTGGCCCGTCCGTGCCCTCTATTATAGCGCCTGCCCGGGGCGCCGCCGCAAAAAACCGGCCGATGACGGCCGTCCGGCGCCGGGCTTCTGCCCCGATAGGGCGCAGCGCCGGACGGTTGTGTTTTCCGGGCCTCTTCGTTACCGCGTGAACGGTTGTCGCCGTCCGCTACTTTCATGACACGCATCTTCCTCGTCTTCGTGACACTCACCGGCCTGGCGCTGATCGCCAGTGCGGTCTCCGGCGTCCTCTCCTGGCAGCAGGGCGGTCTCACCCGAGAGGGCTCGGTCTACCTGACGCATTTCGTCCTGGGACTGTTCACCGCCCTGGCCGTGCTGCTCACCCACTGCCTGGCCATCACCTACTTCCTGGGGACCGGCCGGTGGGTGAAGGAGGTCTGCATCGAATACCGCCTGCCGGACGAGCGCTGGCCGCGACAGACACGCGAGATCAAGCGCAAGAACACGCCCCGCGCCATCCTCGCCATGCTCGTCACCATCGCGACGGCCGCCGCGGGGGCGGGGCGCCAGAACTTCGACTGGCCGGCCTGGATTCACGCGGCGCTGGCCGGGACGGCGCTGGTGGTCAACGCGATGGCGTGGGTCGTCGAATACCGTAACATGAGGACGAACATCCGTATCCTCGACGAGGTGTATGCGGAAACCGACCGAATGCGCGCGGAGTTGGGGTTGCCGAGCAACGAGGAGGCGATGCGCCAGGAGCGCGGATAGGGGGCAGGCGCAAGGTGCGCGGGGGAAAGCGTTCCGTACAGGATGGTAATGCGCCCTGCGAGCAGTTAGGATTGATCGTTGACTTGCCGCTTGCGGCTTAGCGTTCGCGCAGCCTCGGGGAAGCGAACGCTAAGCCGCAAGCGGCTCTGGGGGGAAATGCCGATGACCACGACCTTCCTTACCCTCACCCTGACCGTGGTGATGTCGGGCGACCCCGACGCGCCGCGCAAGCCGAGCGCCATCGCGCCGAGCCTGCCGGCGCTGACCGACGAGGAGGAAGACAAGCTCGACGCGACCATCGACCGCTTCATCGAGGCGGACATCGGCAAACTGCGCGGCGACGACTACAAGACGGCCCTGCGGGACTTCGACAAGATCGGCCCCGAGGGCATCCCGGCCCTGATCCGTGGGCTGAACAAGGCGGCGACCATCGAAGGCAGTTGCCCGGCGGTCGTCATCGCCAAGAAGTTGACGAAGATGCTGTCGGCCAGCGAGGACCGCGAGTTGCTCGAATTTGCCCGCGAGAACATCGGCGCCGGCGTCGGCAAGACGCGCCATGCGGCCGTGCTGCAAGACCTGCGCGTCGCCTGCATGCTGCGCAAAGGGGCGCTGGCCCGGGAGGCGAAGACCAAACCGACCAAGCCGGCCGCCTCGGACTCGACCGACAAGGGGCTGCGCTCGATGTCGGTGAGCGACCTGGCGAAGGCGGCCGGCAGCGAACGCGGCCCACGCCTGAAGGAGGTCCTCGTCGAGCTGGAAACGCGCAAGGGCCCCGAAGCGATTGCCGCCCTGGGCAGCGCCGCCGCTTCTTATGAGGGGGACGTGCGCGACCTGGCGCGCGACCTGCTCGACAAGAACCTGGTCCGGCAGGGGGTGCGCGTCATCAAGGAGAAGACGAAGGACGACCGTGCCGAGGTGCGGGCCGCGGCGGCGCGGGTGATCGCCAGCAAGGGCCTGAAACTCGGCGACGAATTGATCGACCTGCTCGGCGACGAAAACGCCGGGGTGCGCGAGGCGGCGCACACGGCGCTGGTGAAGCTGAGCAAGGGCGCCGACCACGGCCCGGCGAAGAGCGCCACCCCGGAGGAGCGCGAGGCCGCCGTCAAGAAGTGGCGCGCCTGGTGGGAGAAGCAGGAGAAGCGCTAAGAAATCATTTCACGAATGGCGAGCGGCGCGGCGTCAGCCCGCCGGTAAAGCCGAAACCGGCGGGCTGACGCCGCGCCGCTCGCCATTCGTGAAACAGTTTCTGAGCCGTGCTTGCGGGGGCCATGTCCTTGTCGCGCCGTCTGCCGCTGTCCGGCCTGATCGACCTGTGCCGTGCCATGCGCCACTACCTCGGCGCCGGCCTGACGCTGCGCGACGTGTTCCGGCAGCAAGCCGCCAAGGGGACGGCGGCGGTGCGGCCGGTGGCGGCGCGCATCAGCGCCGGCCTGGAGACCGGCGACGACCTCGAAGAGCTGCTGAAAAAAGAGACGGCCGCCTTCCCGCCGCTGTTCACGGCCCTGGCCACGGTCGGCGAACAGACCGGCATGCTGCCGGAAGTCTTCCGCGAGCTCGAGAAGTATTTCCAGCTGCTCTTGCGGCTGCGGCGGCAGTTCCTCAGCCAGATCGCCTGGCCGGCCTTTCAGCTCGTCGCCGCCATCTTCGTGATCGCTGGACTCATCTTCATCCTCGGCATCATCACGCAGGCCAACCCCGGCTCGAAGGGGTTCGACCCCATTGGCCTGGGCACGGGACCGGGGCCGGCGCTGGGGTTCCTCTGTGGCGCGTTTGGCCTGCTCGGCGGCACCCTCGCCGCCTACGTCATCGCCAAGCGCGTCTTCCGTGAGGGGGTACTCGACGGGTTGCTGCTGCGCCTGCCAGTGGTCGGCCCGTGTCTGCAAGCGCTGGCGCTCATGCGCTTTTGCCTGGCGCTGCGCCTGACGCTGGAGACGGCGATGCCGATCGCGCGGGCGCTGCGCCTGAGCTTTCGCGCCACCGGCAACGGCGCCTTCGCCGCCGCCGCGGATACGGCGCAGAAAGCGGTCAAGGGGGGTGACGACCTGACCGTTGCCCTGGCGCGGACGCGGCTGTTCCCCGAGACGTTTGAGCACGTCATCGCGGTCGGCGAGGAGAGCGGCCGGCTGACCGACGTGCTGGAGCAGCAGGGCGAGCAGTACGCCGAGGAGGCGGAGCGGCGGCTGAAGGTCCTTGCGAGCACCGCCGGCTGGGGCGTGTGGATGGTCGTCGCCGGCATTATCATTTTCTGCATTTTCCGCATTGCCCTGTCCTACATCGGCATGATCGACGCCGCCGCGGACGGGCGGTTCTGAGGCGCGTCACGCCAGGACGTCTTCGACCACTTCGCCATGCACGTCGGTCAAGCGGCGCTGGATGCCGTTGTGGTAATACGTCAGCCGCTTGTGATCGAGGCCGAGCAGGTGCAGGATGGTGGCGTGGAAGTCGTAGATCGTCACCGGGTTCTCGACGGGCTGGTAGCCGAACTCGTCCGACGCGCCGTAAGCGAAGCCGCGCTTCAGGCCGGCACCGGCGAGCCAGCAGGTGAAGGCGAGCTGATGGTGGTCGCGCCCCTTGCCGCCGATGCCCTGTGTGAACGGGGTGCGGCCGAACTCCGTCGTCCACACCACCAGCGTGTCGTCGAGCAGGCCGCGCCGCTTCAGGTCCGTGAGGAGGCCGGCCACCGGTTTGTCCATGACCGCGGCCTGCTTGGTGTGGTTCTCCACGAGATCTTCGTGGGCGTCCCAGTTGATGCGCGGCGAGCCGAAGGCCCCGCCGTTGAAGAGCTGCACGAAGCGCACGCCGCGTTCCAGCAACCGCCGCGCCAGCAGGCAGTTGCGGCCGAAGCCCTCCGACGCCTTGTCGTCCAGCCCGTAAAGGCGCTTCGTCGCCTCGCTTTCGTCGCTAAAGTTGACGGCCTCGGGGATGCTCGCTTGCATGCGCGCGGCCAGTTCGTAGGAGCGGAGGCGCGCGGCGAGGGTGCTGTCGCCGGGGTTGGCGTCGAGGAATTCCTGATTCATCTGGGCTAGCAGGTCCATGCCGGCCTTGCGCCGCCCGGGGGACACGTCTTTCGGCGGGAACAGGTCGGGGATCGGCTCGCCGGAGGTGCGGAAGGCTACGCCTTGGTGGGCGGCGGGCAGGAAGCCGTTGGTCCAGTTGATGGCGCCGCCGGCGGGCAGGCCGCGCGGGTCGGGCAGGACGACGAAGGCCGGCAGATCTTGATTGTCGCTGCCCAGGCCGTAGGAGAGCCAGGCACCCACGCAAGGGAAGCCGTTCATCGTGAAGCCGCTGTTCATCTGGAAGGTGGCCGGCGTGTGGTTCGAGGTCTTGGCCACCATCGAGTGGATGAACGTCATGTCATCGACACAGCCGGCGAGGTGCGGCAGCAGGTCGCTGACCCACCGGCCGCTCTTGCCACGGCGGCGGAAGGCGAAGGGACTCTTCATGAGGCGGCCGGGCTGGCCGAAGAAGGTATCGATCTTGCCCTTGCCGGTCAGTTCCTCGCCGTGATGTTTGGCCAGGCCGGGCTTGTGGTCGAAGGTATCGACGTGGCTGACCCCGCCCGCGCAGAAGATCTGGACGACGCGCCTGGCCTTGGGGGTGAAGTGCGGCCGCTGTCCGCTTGCGGTTTCGCGCTCGCCGGCGCGGGCCTCACGGTCGAGCATCCAGGCAAGGGCGATGGCGCCGAGGCCGCCGCCGGTCTGCCAGAGGAAGTGGCGGCGCGAGAGGGCGGGTTGGTCGGTCATCGCGGATCCTCGGAAGTGGTCACTCCTGGCATTCGTCGTCAAGTTATTAGCCTGCACCTGACCCACCGGCTCGTCAAGGCCATCTGTGCCGCCGCTCGCTCAAACGACGCGCGGTCGGTTCGCGCAGATTTCCTTTCGGCGCTCCAGATAATGCCGGTATAATTCTGCCGGTGACCGGACCGTCCGGGCACCGCGATCGTCTCACCACCCGGCGGGGGGCGGAGGAGTCCGTTGGCATGGCTGTTCTGATACGAACACGCGGAACGCACAACGGCAAATGGGTCTTTCCGCTAAAGGACCGCGCCACCCTGGGGCGCCACCCCGATTGTGACATCTCCGACCCGTTTCAGGACGGGACCGGGGTCAGCCGCCGTCACGCCGAGATCGAGCGGTCCGGCGACCAGTACTTCATCGAGGACAAGGGCAGCCGCAACGGCACGCTCGTGAACGGGGAGCGTCTGGCCGGCAAGAGGCCGCTGCGGGACGGCGACCGTATCGCCATCGGCAACATCGAGCTGAGGTTTTGCGCAGACCCCGGCAGCGGCACGTCCTTGGGGGAGACGCTCAGCCCAGTGGCCCTGATCGACGAGGCGCAGGATCGGCCGCGTGCGTTCACCAGCCGAGTCGTCGCCGCCCCGGCGCTGCCCTCCACCCTGATCGGCTACACGTCGGAGAAGCTGCGCGCCCTGGCGACGATGCTCAAGAAGCTCGGCCGGTCGCTCGACGTCGATCAGACGCTGCGCGAGCTGCTGGCCGGACTGTTCGCCATCTTCCCCCAGGCCGAGCGCGGCTTCGTCGCTTTCGCCGAGGGGCCGGACCTGCTCAACCCCCGCGCCACCTACTTCCGCTGCCCCGAGCCCGAGGCGCGCCAGGGAATGAGCCGCACCATCATCAACCGCGTCCTTTCGCGCCGTGAAGCCGTCCTCTGGGCCGACGCGGGATCGAATGCCGATTTGGTCGCGTCCACGAGCATGGCGGAGCAGGAGATTCATTCGGTCATGTGCGCCCCGCTGCTCGACGCCGAGGGACAGCCGTTCGGTGTCGTGCAGATCGACAGCAGCCAGCTGCGCTCCCTGTTCACCCCGGACGACCTGGAGGTGCTGGCCGGCGCCGTCAGCCAGGCCGCCGTCTCCGTCCGCTACTCGCGCCTGTACGAAGAGGGCCTGCGCCGCCAGGT
>Ga0310038_10000745_pt1 | contig 26244 bp, 24 predicted proteins | sample Sb_taG_6_FD_200461 | JGI IMG/M metagenome (GOLD analysis project Ga0310038, IMG submission 200461) | Peat soil microbial communities from Weissenstadt, Germany - Sb_50d_4_PS metaG (v2) (version 2) | ecosystem: Environmental > Terrestrial > Soil > Wetlands > Peat | place: Germany: Weissenstadt... | reverse complement strand
TCGGCGCTCCGCCTCCCTTCTTTTTAAGGGAGGAGTTTTTGGGAATGCTATTTGGCTTGGCTTTTCTTGGCTTAGGCAAACTTTGGCGTAGGCAAAGCTCGGGTGCGAAGGGGCATCGCGACAACGAATGGACGCATGTCGCAAAAGGACATTTCGCAAAAGGACATCAGGGCATATTCAAAGGACAGGCCATGGCGCGGCGACGACCCACGCGAAGCTTCCCGGGGCGGCTCACGCTCGAAGCGTGGCTGGCGCGTCCACGGCGCGCGCGCACCAATTCGATCCGGCGCGCGCAGTGCGATTTGTTGGGATCGTTCCGCTTCTGCGCCGACAAGCGGTGCCTCAGGCAGCGCACATGCCGCGGCGACGACCCGGAGGCATGCCTTCAGAGGCTTTGGGGCCTCAAGAAGGTGAAACCCAAGACGCTGCGGGAGGAATGGAGCCGGCTCGAGGACCTCAAGTCGTTGTAGCGCCCCCTGCGGCCAAGCCCGCACCGCCGAAACCTTTGTGCCGGGGCGTCCGATCCGCCGTCTCGGAGTTGTGTAGCGCCGGCTCGCCGCCGTTGCACGGCCGGGCCATTCTGGGCTATGTCGGCCCCGAATTGCGCCTACCGCGGGCATTTTCGCGCGTTGGGCGTCCTCCTTTCCGGGCCAAGCCGACGTCTGGCCCCTTTAGCGACAACCGGGGTCGATACTATGGATACCTTGTGGCTCATCGTTGCCTGCGGCGTTCTGGCCATCGTTTACGCGATCTGGGCCACGCGCTCGGTACTTTCCGCCGATGCCGGCAGCGAGAAAATGCAGGAAATCGCCGCCGCCATCCGCGAGGGCGCGCAGGCCTACCTGAAGCGGCAATACTCGACCATCGCCGTCGTCGGCGTCGTCATCTTCCTGATCGTCGGTTATTTCCTCGGCTGGCTGGTCGCCATCGGCTTTGCCGTCGGCGCCATCCTGTCCGGCTCGGCCGGCTTCATCGGCATGAACGTGTCGGTGCGCGCTAACGTTCGTACCGCCCAAGCCGCGACAAAATCGCTCGCCGGCGGGCTTGAAATCGCGTTCCGCGCCGGCGCCATCACCGGCATGCTGGTGGCCGGCCTGGCGCTGCTCGGCGTGACGCTCTATTTCGGCTTTCTGATCGGCACGCTGCATATGGCGCCGAACGAGCGCGAAGTGATCGATTCCATGGTGGCGCTCGGCTTCGGCGCCTCGCTGATCTCGATCTTCGCCCGCCTTGGCGGCGGCATTTTCACCAAGGGCGCCGACGTCGGCGGCGATCTGGTCGGCAAGGTCGAGGCCGGCATCCCGGAAGACGATCCGCGCAACCCTGCGACCATCGCCGACAATGTGGGCGACAATGTCGGCGACTGCGCCGGCATGGCGGCCGACTTGTTCGAGACCTATGCGGTGACCACGGTCGCCACCATGGTGCTGGCCGCGATCTTCTTCGGCGCTGCCGGTGGCGACATGCTGCTCAAGATGATGACGTATCCGCTCGCCATCGGCGGCGTCTGCATCATAGCGTCCATCATCGGTACCTTCTTCGTAAAACTCGGCGCCAGCCAATCGATCATGGGCGCGCTCTACAAAGGCATGCTCGCGACCGCGATCCTGTCGCTGATCGGTATTGCGATCGTGACCTACGAGCTGATCGGCTTCGGCCCGCTCACGGGCGTGAGCTATTCCGGGGAGACGCTGTTCATCTGCGGCATCGTCGGTCTTGCGGTCACCGGGCTGATCATCTGGATCACCGAGTACTATACCGGCACCAACTTTCGCCCGGTGCAATCCATCGCCGCTGCCTCGCAGACCGGCCACGGCACCAATGTGATCCAGGGCCTGGCGATATCGCTCGAAGCCACCGCGCTGCCGGCACTGGTGATCATCGCCGGCATCCTGGTCAGCTATAATCTCGCCGGTCTGTTCGGCATCGCGATTGCGGTGACCACCATGCTGGCCTTGGCCGGCATCGTGGTGGCGCTCGACGCCTTCGGCCCGGTCACCGACAATGCCGGCGGCATCGCCGAAATGGCCGGCCTGCCGAAAGAGGTGCGCAAATCGACCGATGCGCTCGACGCGGTCGGCAACACCACCAAGGCGGTGACCAAGGGCTATGCCATCGGCTCCGCCGGCCTCGGCGCATTGGTGCTGTTCGCGGCTTACAACGAAGATCTGAAATTCTTCATCGCCGGTTCGAGCCAGCATCCTTACTTCAAGGGCGTCGCGCCCGATTTCTCGCTGGTCAATCCGTACGTCGTGGCGGGTCTCCTGTTCGGCGGCATGTTGCCGTATCTGTTCGGCGCCATGGGCATGACGGCGGTCGGCCGCGCGGCGTCGTCGATCGTCGAGGAGGTGCGGCGGCAGTTCCGCGAGCGGCCCGGCATCATGCAGGGCAGGGACAAGCCCGATTACGGCCGCGCCGTCGATATGCTGACCCGCGCCGCGATCAAAGAGATGATCATCCCGTCGCTGTTGCCGGTGCTCTCCCCGATCGTCGTCTATTTCGTCATCTACTTCGTGGCCGGTGGCGGCGCGCAAGGCAAATCCGCGGCGTTCTCGGCGCTCGGCGCCATGCTTTTGGGCGTCATCGTGACCGGCCTGTTCGTCGCCATCTCGATGACGTCGGGCGGCGGCGCCTGGGACAACGCCAAGAAATACATCGAGGACGGCCATTACGGCGGCAAAGGCTCCGACGCCCACAAGGCGGCGGTGACCGGCGACACGGTCGGCGATCCTTACAAGGATACGGCGGGTCCCGCGGTCAATCCGATGATCAAGATCACCAACATCGTGGCGTTGCTGCTGCTCGCCGTGCTGGCGCACTGACGCCGCGCATCGCGCGCGGACCGCGAAGGCTTACGAGGTTTGGTCCTCAAGAGCCTTGGTCCTCAAGAACCCTGGCCTTTGATGGTCCTGAACAAGTAGGTGACGAAGTTGTTCTCGGCGCCGGTGGTCGGCGTCGTGCGGCTGATGAAATCGAAAACCTTGCCGTCTTTCATGCCGTATTCGGCGAGCCGCTGCACTCTTCGGTTCTTGTCGAAATAGACCACGATCACGCGCTGGTCGGTGATGTCGGTCTGGATGAAGGAGATCGGACGCTCGGCCTTTTGCGAAATGTAATAGAACGCCTCGCCGCTGACGGTCGCCACCGTTGACGGCGTGCCGAGAACGAGCAGGACCTGCTCCTGGGAGGCGCCCAAGGGAATTTGCTCGAGCGCGCCGTCGGGCAGCACGTAACCGCGCTGGAACGTTTCGCCGAAGCAGCCGCCCGGAAGCAGCGCCAGCGTGAACAGCACCGCCAAGGCTCTAACGGAACTCGAATTCGTACGTTGCCGTCGGCTGCCCCACATCCTCAAACCCACCTTGCACCCGGCCGTCGCGTGCCGTACCCCGAAAACGCAAAACTGGCAATCCGCCGCTGCAAGGCGGCTTTCGAGATTCAGGCTATCTCTATGATCCTAGCGCGGTTTCGGCGTAGTTCCCAGGCGCGCACAATCCATGCCCTCTATGGCGCCATCGTGGCGCAAGCCCGTTCGCCCGCGTTTTACGCCGATTACGGGGTGCCCGACACCGTCGAAGGCCGGTTTGACCTGATCGTGCTCCATCTGGTGCTGCTGTTGCGCCGGCTGGGCCGCCAGGAGGAGGTCGGGCGTGGCCTCGGCCAAGCACTTCTCGGCCAAGCACTTCTCGGCCAAGCACTTCTCGGCCAAGCACTTCTCGGCCAAGCACTTCTCGGCCAAGAGCTTTTCGACAGGTTTTGCCGCGATCTCGACGCCAATTTGCGGGAAATGGGGGTCGGCGACCTTGCCGTGCCGAAACGGATGCAGGCCTTTGCCGAAGCCTTTTATGGCCGGCAAGCCGCTTATCTGGCCGCCCTCGAGGCAGCGGACCAACGGGTCTTTGAGAAGGCGCTGGCGCGCAATATCTTTGCGGCTGGGGACGATGCCGGTTCGGCGCAACTGGCGCGTTATGGGCGCGCCGCGGTGACCGGACTCGATGCCCAGGACAACGGCGCGCTCATGCGCGGCGAGGTCGTTTTTCCCAGCCCCGAGGCCTATGTCCAAGAACGAACCTGAATATTTGCGAACCTGAACATTAGCGAACATCAACATGAGCGAACGTAAGGCAGACAAACAAGCGCCGGCGCCCTGGCAGGTTCCGGTCGCGATCGAAGATGTGGCCGAGACCGGCCGGCATTTCGATCTCGTGGCCGACAATGACGTCCGCGCCGCCGTGGCGCGGGTGGTGGGTTTGCGCGACTTGCCAAGGCTCGAAGCCAATTTCGACGTGACGCGGCACGGCGCCGACGGATTGCACGTTTCCGGGAAAATGTCGGCGACGGTGGGCCAGAACTGCGTGGTCACGCTGGAGCCACTGGTCAACGAAGTCGAAGAGGATATCGACCTGGTGTTCGCGCCGCCGCCGCCCGTCGAGCCCAAGGCCGGCGAAGACGAGGTCGTCGAGGAGGCTTCCGAACGGCCGCAACGGAGCTGGAACGGGCCGGAACCGCTCATCGGGGGTGTCGTCGATCTGGGCGCGCTGGCGACCGAATTCCTCATCCTCGGGCTCGATCCTTACCCACGCAAACCGGGCGCGGTTTTCGAGGCGCCGCAAGATGTTAAGTCCGATCCGGGGCCGTTCGCCGCGCTCGCCGGACTGAAGGAAAAGCATGGCCGCTGAACGCAGTTGTGTCCGGGCGCCGAACCGTTATTCTCCCGGCCGGTTTCGCCACTCCGTCGCCAGGACCTAGGACCGCAAGGTCATTGAATGTCAGACAAGGTCCGCATTGCTCTCGACGCGATGGGGGGAGACCAGGGTCCCGCTGTGGTCGTTGCCGGTGCCGATTTGGCACTGACGCGTCATCCGGGAACCGAATTCCTCTTCTTCGGCAACACCGCGCTGATCGCGCCGCTGGTCGACGCGCGGCCCGCGCTCAAAGCGGCTTCCAAGCTCATCCATACCGACATCGCGGTGCGGATGGAGGACAAGCCGAGCCAGGCCTTGCGCTATGGCCGGTGGAAATCCTCGATGTGGCTCGCCATCGACGCGGTCAAGAAGGGCGACGCCGACGTCGCGGTATCGGGCGGCAATACCGGCGCGCTGATGGCGATGTCGAAGTTCAATCTCAAGACCTTGCCGGGCATCGAACGGCCGGCGATCGCGGCGCTGTGGCCGACGTTACGCGGTGAATCCGTCGTGCTCGATCTCGGCGCCTCGATCGGTGCGGACGCCGACCACCTTGTCGATCTGGCGGTAATGGGGGCCGCCATGGCGCGCATCCTGTTCGGGCTCGATCGCCCGAGCGTCGGTCTGCTCAATATCGGCGTCGAAGAGGCCAAGGGCCTCGAGCCGGTGCGCGAGGCCTCCGCCGTGCTTCGCGAACAGAAATTGCCGGGTCTCGATTATTACGGTTTTGTCGAAGGCAACGACATCGGCAAAGGCACGGTCGACGTCGTCGTCACCGAAGGCTTTGCCGGCAACATCGCGCTGAAGACGGCCGAAGGCACGGCGCGGCAGATGGCTGAATATCTCAAGGCTGCCATGAAGCGTACGCTGTGGGCGCGGATCGGCTACCTGTTCGCGCGCTCGGCGTTCCGCGAATTGCGCGAGCGCTTGGATACCCGCAAGGCGAACGGCGGCGTTTTTCTTGGCCTCAACGGCATCGTCATCAAGAGCCATGGCAGCACCGATGCCGAGGGTTTTGCGGCGGCTATCGAGCTCGGCCACGGCGTGGTGCGCGACGAATTATTGGCCAAGATCACCGCGGCGCTCGGAAACCTCGGCAGGCCGGCCCGGCAGGCCGTCGGCGGAGCCGCCTCGTGACCGCAAAACGATCGGTCATCCTCGGCTGCGGCGGCTATCTGCCGGCGCAGATCCTCACCAACAGCGATCTGGCGCGCAAGGTCGATACCTCGGACGACTGGATCGTGCAGCGTACCGGAATCCACGAACGCCACATCGCCGCGCCCGGCGAATGGACCTCGCACATGGCGACGCACGCGGCGCGCGCCGCGCTCGCCCACGCCAAGGTCGATGCCCAGTCGATCGATCTCATCGTGCTCGCGACCTCGACGCCGGACAACACTTTCCCGGCCAGCGCCGTGTCGGTCCAGGCCGATCTCGGCATCACCCACGGCGCCGCCTTCGACTTGCAGGCGGTATGCTCCGGTTTCGTCTTCGCGCTGGCGACAGCCGATAGCCTGCTCAAATCGGGCGGGTTCTCGCGGGCGCTGGTGATCGGCTCGGAGACGTTTTCGCGCATTCTCGACTGGACCGACCGCGGCACCTGCGTGCTGTTCGGCGATGGCGCCGGCGCCGTCGTGCTCGACAGCCAGGCACAGCCGGACAAAAGCGAGGAGCGCGGCGTCCTGAGCGTCCGTCTGCGGTCCGACGGCCGGTATAAGTCGAAGCTTTATGTCGACGGCGGGCCGTCATCGACCGGTACGGTCGGTCACCTGCGCATGGAGGGGCGCGAGGTGTTTCGCCATGCCGTGGCGATGATCACCGACGTGGTCGAGGACGCCTTCAGGGCCACGGGCTACACCGCCGCCGACGTCGATTGGTTCATCCCGCACCAGGCCAATAAGCGCATTATCGACGGTTCGGCCCATAAGCTCGGCATTCCGCCGGGCAAGATCGTCGTTACGGTGGACCGCCACGGCAATACCTCGGCCGCCTCAATTCCGCTGGCGCTCGCCGACGCGGTTGCCGACCGCCGCATCAAGCGCGGCGACCTCTTGCTGCTCGAAGCCATGGGCGGCGGCTTCACCTGGGGGGCGGCACTGGTGCGCTGGTGAGCCGTGGTGACGCTTGGCGACCCTTGGCGGCCCTTCAGAAGCCCGGTTGACACCTGCAACGCCAAGCTAATATCGTAGATAATTCAGCACGATATGTTGATCGACGTTGGATCGATCGCCGTGCTCGGGGCTGGCGATGGCGGGAAAGACAGTCACGCGTGCGGATTTGTGTGAGGCGGTCTACCAAAAGGTCGGCCTTTCGCGCACCGAATCCGCGACACTCGTAGAACTTGTGTTGAAGGAAATCACCGACTGCCTTGAACGTGGCGAAACGGTGAAATTGTCGTCGTTCGGCTCGTTCGTGGTGCGCAAGAAAGGCCAGCGTATCGGCCGCAATCCCAAGACCGGCAAGGAAGTGCCGATCTCGCCGCGCCGGGTCATGGTGTTCAAGCCTTCTGCTATCCTCAAGCAGCGAATCAATTCGGAGCCGGACGGCGGCGGCAAGTAGCCGCGTTCGGCAGAGGGTTAGGGCCTTGGATAAAGCGCCTGACGCATTTCGCACCATCAGCGAAGTCGCCGACGAGATCGACGTGCCGCAACACGTGCTGCGCTTCTGGGAAAGCCGTTTCACCCAGATCAAGCCGATGAAGCGCGGCGGCGGCCGGCGCTATTATCGCCCCGACGATGTCGATCTGCTGCGCGGCGTGCGCCACTTGCTCTACGGCGAGGGCTACACCATTCGCGGCGTGCAACGCATCCTGCGCGACGAAGGCGGGGCCTTCGTGCAGAATGTCTGGCGCCCGGGCGCCGAGCTGCCGCCGCCGCCCGACGCGAATGACGAGCCCGAAAGTTTCGTCGCAGACGTTGCCGACGCGCGCGCGGAGCCGTCGCTGTTCCCGCATGCCGGCGATGGCGCTCCTGCCGCGCGGCGCGAACCGACGATTGTACCGGTCGCTTCAATGCGGCCATCCGCTCAATCCGAAAGGGCGGCAACAGACACGCTGCGGCTGGTGTTGGATGAACTCGTCGCCTGCCGCCGGCTGATCGATGCTGCCATGGCGGGCGACGATACCGCCGGGCAAAATGGTCGGAGCGCCGAGATTTGAACTCGGGACCCCCAGTTCCCCAGTGATGTGTGCGCTCCGCGGATCAGCGTTTCCGTCAAAAGACTTAGCTCGCGTTCCTCGGCGGCTGCTCTTCACCAAGACGCGGAGAATCGAGATCCAAAATAACGCGCAAAATTGCGGTAGTGATGTTTGCCCCGAGACACCGCGCGTCCCGTACGGTTCTGTGCCTGGCGATTGATTGGAACAGCAAGGTTATGCATGGTTTGGACGGGCGCGGCCGTATTACCTCGCACCGTGTCGGCCGCCGGCAGTGCTTCCGGCGTTGCGCTTGCAGCAGTGGGCTGCAGCTCTGGGCGCGGTGAATCCACAATTGCTTGCAATTTCATGACGCGACTCGATTGCTCGGCGGCAGGCAGCCGTGCAAGCGATAAAATGACAGTTGCGCTGCCGATACCGCCGATGGCAAGCGCGACGAGCATTGCAAGCGGACGGTGATAACTTCTGGGCCGGATCAAGTCCGAGTACGAATTACCAATCGGCCGCATCACGCTCTCCAGGGCCGCTGGCGAGTCTAGCACTGGCTAAACACGCGCGCACGATGAAATCCTAACACAAACAAGGTTATGCCTCACTCGGCACCACCGTATTTCGCACCGAGGTCGCGCTGAATCATCAAGCGGATAAACGGGTCGGGATCGTCGCCGAGATAATCGCGCCCATTATAGACCGGGCCACAGTGAAACAGATTGGCGCCGCGGCACTGCGCTGAATTGCCAAGCGCGGCTTGCGGCGCCGTTGGCCTCTGCTTCGTCCTGGCATCGGCGGCCGACGCCAGAATAACGGCGAAGCCGAGCGCAAAAACCATCAGCTTGATCAAATGCGGTGTCATCCTGGCAAAACAGCATAGAGAACGTTCGCGGCTTGCCTTTGACCTGGATCAATTTTCGAAGCGGATATGATTATCTTGCGGCCGCCGCCGCCGGCCTTTCCGCGACCGGATTATTGGAGAGAAGCGCCAAAGTGTGCCGCGCGATCATCAATTCTTCGTCAGTCGGGACGACGTAAACACCGACCCGGCTATCCGCCCGCGAGATCAGCGTCTTTCGTTGCGCATTGGCCGAGGAATCAAAATCAACGCCGAGCCAAGCCAGCTTCTGTGCCACCCGCGCGCGGATACCGGCCGAGTTCTCGCCGATTCCGGCGGTGAAGACGAAAGCATCCAGTCCACCGAGTGCGGCGGCCAGCATTCCGGCATTCAGGCCGACCCGATACACGAAATAGTCGATGGCGAGCGCTGCGGCAGGACTGTCGCTCGTTTCAAGCTCCCGCATATCGTTGCTGACGCCGGACAAACCTTTGAGACCGCTGTCGCGATAGAACATATCCTCGATCGCCGAGGGGCTCATTCCTTTTGCTGTCAGCAGATAAAGAACGACCCCTGGATCGATTTGTCCCGGCCTGGTTCCCATCGGCAATCCGTCAAGCGCGGTAAAGCCCATGGTGCTTTCGATGCTTTTTCCTCCGGCAAGGGCGCACATGGAAGCACCGCTGCCGAGATGGGCGACGATAACGCGGCCGTCCGCAATGTCCGGCGCAACGTCGCGGAGGCGGCCGGCAACATACTCATACGACAGACCGTGAAAGCCGTAACGCCGGACGCCTTCGCGGTAGAAACGCTCGGGTATGGCGTAATGATCGGCGACGGCGCTGTGAGTGCGATGAAACGCGGTATCGAAACAGGCGACCTGAACCAGTTCCGGCCGCCGCGCCAAGAGCGTGCGGATCGGGGCGAGATTGTTCGGCTGATGCAGCGGCGCCAGCGGGCTGTATTGTTCCAGCCGCACCAGCACGTCATGGTCGACGACGACCGGCCGGTCGTATTGGGGGCCGCCGTGAACCACGCGGTGACCGACGGCCACGAGATTGACCTTCTGTGTCGCCCGCAACCAGTCCCCGGCGGCGGCGATCGCTGCCGGGACATCGGCGATTTCGCTTGGGACGTAAGATTTATCGATCAACCGAGAGCCATCGCGCGCCTCGGCCCGTAGCCGCGGTTTGCTGCCGATGCCGTCGATCTGTCCCTTGATGAGCCGTTCCGGTTCCCCAGACACAGTGAGCGCAAACACCTGAAATTTGACGCTCGACGAACCGGCATTGACGACGAGTACCGTGTCCATGACCGCTAGGCCGCGGGCAGGCTGGCGCTGGCCCGGCGCGCCGCGGCGTAGAGCACGGCAGCCGCGCACGAAGCCATGCGTGCACGCACCGAGTCCGCCCGCGAGGTCAGAATGATCGGCACCCGGGCGCCGAGCACGATCCCCGCCGAGTCGGCCTTGGCCAGGAATATGAGGTTCTTGGCCAACATATTGCCGGCCTCGAGGTCGGGCACGATCAGAATTTGCGCCCGGCCGGCGACCTCGGACTTGATGCCTTTGATCCGTGCCGCTTCCACGTCGATGGCATTGTCGAAAGCGAGCGGCCCATCAAGCAGCCCGCCGGTGATCTGGCCGCGGTCGGCCATCTTGCACAGCGCGGCGGCATCGATGGTGGAAGGAATCTTTGCCGTCACGGTTTCGACCGCGGAGAGAATTGCGACCCGTGGCGTACCGAGTCCGACTTGGGTGAACAGATCGATGGCGTTTTGAATGATGTCGCGCTTGGCGTCGAGATCGGGAAAAATATTGATCGCGGCGTCGGTGATGAACAAGGTCTCGGCATAACCCGGCACGTCCATGATGAAGATGTGGCTGATCCGCCGCGCTGTCCTCAAGCCGGTTTTGCCCGATGCGACTTCGCGCATCAGCTCGTCGGTGTGCAAGCTGCCTTTCATCAAGAGCTCGCCTTTGGATTCGCGGATCAATTCGACCGCCTTGACCGCGGCTGCCTCGCTGTCGGGCACATCGACGATCTCGACACGGCTGATATCGAGCCCGTGCTTGCGCGCCAAGCCGGAAATCTTCGCGGCTGGCCCGACCAGGATCGGCACGATGATGCCAGCGTCGGCGGCTTCGAGAGGCCCGCGCAGCGCCGTCTCCTCGCAGGGATAGGCAACGATGGTAGTCGCGGCTGGCACGGCCTTGGCCCGCGCGATCAAGCGGTCGTATTTGGATTTCGTTGGCGAAGCCGCAGGCGCGATAGCTTGCACCTCTGGCTTACTCTTTTTTTGCAGTGGCATTTTTGGCTCCGATATCGACGCTCAGTTTTTTACGATGCGACTATATAGATCGGGCGTTCTCGCCATTTGATCCGGGTCAACCCCGCGGATAAGGAATCAGCCGGCGCCTGTTCCGAGCAAGAGCCCGACGATCTGGACCGCAATGACCTTGACAATGGTCATCGACGGAAAAATCATCGCGTAGCCTATATCCGGACGCTCGGTCGGCGCCATTTGTGTCGAATAGACCAGGATAGCCGGGTTTCCGGTTGCTCCCGAGGCGACGCCGAGCAGGTCGTCATAGGGAATTTTCATAAGATAGTGGCCGACCAGCAAGACGATCACCATGGTCGCCAAAACCACGGCCCCGCCGATCAAAAGAAACGTCGACCCGGTCTGGGAGACGGTCTTCATGAACGGCTGGCCGGCATTGACTCCCACGGTCGCCAGGAACAATGCCAGCCCGAAATTCCTGAGCACCATATTGGCCGGCAGCGGCATCACCCAAAGCAGCGGGCCGGTGCGTCGCAGTTTGCCGACGATAAGCGCGACGATCAGCGGGCCGCCGCCGATGCCCAGCGTCACGGTTCCGACGCCGGGAATGGGAATTGGGATCAGCCCAAGCAACACGCCGAGCACCATGCCGATGCCGAGCGACACATAGCTGAACTCGGCCGCGGACTTCACGGTGTCGCCGAAGAATTTGCGGATCTCCTCCTTGCGCTCGGGCGGCATCAGCACGCCGACGCGGTCGCCGAACTCCAGGACAAGATCGGCATTCGGCACGATGTCGGTGTCGTAGCGACGCACGTGCAGCAATTGCACGGGAAAGCCGGTCGGCAACGGCAATTGGCCGAGCGGTACGCCGACGACATGCGCCTTGCCGACGAAGACGCGAATATAATCAAGCGCCGAGCGATCCTTGACGATGCGTCCGGGCTCCAATTTGCCGAATAGGGCCGCCGCCTTGTCGATCGCGTCCTGCCGGTCGGCGACGATCAGGAGGCCGTCGCCGGGCTCGATCAGAAAGTCGCCGGACGGAATGACGTTTTGGCCCGCCTTGCGGACCATTGTGACCTGAACGCCGCCCGGCAATTGCTTGATGAGATCGTCAAATCTTCGGCCCGCAAAACCCGCGCCCAGTGTGATCTCCGCCATGTGCAGCTGCAATTCCTTCGGCGGGAATTTTGGCTTTACCCCGCGCGTCATGAAGTAGATGCACAAGATCGGCCCGATGACCCCGAACGGATAGGCCACCGAATAGCCGATTGACGGATCGCTGTTGCCCATCGTGTCGAGCGCCGCCTGAAGGGTGGCGGTGCTGGTCATCGAGCCCGCGAAGATGCCGAGCGTCTGGCCGATCTTGATATCGAAGACGTGGCCAAACCCCAGCGCGACGGCGAGGCCGACCACGACCGCCACGAAGGCCAGCAAATTGTATCTGCGGCCGGCCGCTCCGCTCATGCCCTCGAAAAACTGCCGACCATATAAAATGCCGACGCCGTAGAGGAACATGGTCAGGCCGATGAGACCGATCGGCCCGACGATCTGCGCTTTCGGCGCAAAGGCGCCGAGCGCGAGCCCGACGAACAGGACGGCGCCGACGCCGAGCGAAAATCCGAAGATATTGATCTGACCGACGAGGTAACCGACGCCTATGGCGAGAAACGCCGTGAGAATCGGCTGCGTCCCGATGATTTGGCGCGCTAGCTCCAGCATGACGTTTCCTCCAGCCCCGGCCGGCCGCGGCGCTAAATCTGCTCAGCGCACGCGGCAGCCGGCGGCGCGGAACTGTTCGATGACGCGTTCGATCAAGTCGGGCGTCGGCGTCGGGGTTTGCGCATTTTTGTATTCGAGATTCATCGCCTTCCATTTGAACGCACCGAGCTGATGGAAGGGTTGCACCTCGACCCACTCGACGTTTTTCATCGGCGCGACGAAGCGGGCAATGCCTTCGACATTGGCCGGATCGTCGGTGAAGCCTGGTACCAGAGTGAATCGCACCCAGACCGGCTTGTTGATCGCCGCCAGCCGCTCGGCAAAGCGCAGCGTCGGCGCCAAGTCGCGACCGGTTACCGACCGATAGGTTTCCGGATTGGAGCTTTTGATATCCAGGAGAACAAGATCGAGAGCGGAAAGATATTTCTCGTCGACATGATCGCCGAGATAGCCCGACGTCTCGATCGCGGTATGCAGGCCGAGCTGCTTGGCGCCGGCCAGGATGCGACGCGTGAATGCGGCCTGCACCAGCGGCTCGCCGCCGGAAATGGTCAAGCCGCCGTCGAGCGCGCGCAGCGCCGGCGCGAATTTCGCCAGCCGGTCCAGAACTTCCTGTGCGCTGATGTAAGTGCCGTCCTTGAGGTGCCAGGTGTCGGGGTTGTGGCAGTAGGAGCAACGCAGCAGGCAGCCGGACACGAAAAGCACGATCCGAAGGCCCGGCCCGTCGAAACGCGACGAGGTTTCATAGGAATGGGCGTAGCCATAGGCGCCGTCTTCTTCGTGCAGTTGCCCCTCATCCGGCGCATCGGGCGATATGCCGATGTGCAGATCGTGGCGATTGCCGGCTTCAAGGTGACCGAGATGCGGCATTGCCATCTCCTCCGGCTCAAACCTGACCGTGGAAGGTTCGGGTGATGACGTCTTCCTGCTGCTCTTTTGTCAGCCTGACGAAATTGACCGCGTAGCCGGAGACCCGAATGGTCAGCTGCGGATATTTGTCCGGGTTTTTCATCGCATCGAGCAGCGTCGCCTTGTCGAGGACATTGAGGTTCATGTGGAAGCCGCCATGGTCGAAGTAAACGTCGAAGGCCTTGACGGCGGCGTCGATGAGCTCCTTGTCCGACAAATGCGCCTGCTGTGGCGTGATCGAAACCGTGTAGCTGATGCCGTCCAGCGCATCCCGGTAGGGCAATTTCGCCACCGAGAGACATGACGCGAGCCAGCCATGGCTGTCGCGGCCATGCATCGGATTGGCGCCAGGCGCGAACGGCTGTCCCTTGCTCCGGCCGTCCGGCGTGCTGCCGGTATGCTTGCCGTAGACGACGTTCGACGTGATCGTCAGCACGCTCTGAGTATGCGTCGCACCACGATAGGTCGGGTGCTTGCGCACTTTCTGCATGAAACGGCTGACGATATCGGTGGCGATGGCATCGACGCGGTCGTCGTTGTTGCCAAATTGCGGCAACACTCCGTTTTTCTCGATGCGATAGTCCACCGCGAGGCCGGTGTCGTCGCGGATGACGTGCACCTTGCCGTATTTGATCGCCGAAAGGCTGTCGGCCACCACCGACAGGCCGGCAATTCCGAACGCCATGGTGCGATAGACGTCGCGGTCGTGCAGCGCCATTTCCAGACGCTCGTAGAAATACTTGTCGTGCATGTAGTGGATGCAGTTCATGGCGTGCACGTAGGTGCGCGCCAGCCACTCCATCATGTCGTCGAGCTTTGCCAGCACGTCGTCGTAGTCGAGCACGTCGCCGGTCACGGGCGGACGCGGCGGCGCGATCTGATCGCCGGTCATCTCGTCACGGCCGCCATTGATGGCGTAGAGCAGCGTCTTGGCGAGATTCACCCGCGCGCCGAAGAATTGCATCTGCTTGCCGAGCCGCATCGCGGACACGCAGCAGGCGATGCCGTAATCGTCGCCCCAATAGGGCCGCATCAGATCGTCGTTCTCATATTGCAACGACGAGGTGTCGCGGCTGATCTTCACGCAGTAGCGCTTGAAGCCCGCCGGCAGCTGCTTCGACCACAGGATCGTGATGTTCGGTTCCGGTGCCGGACCGAGATTGGTCAACGTATGCAGCATTCGATAGCTGCTCTTGGTCACCAGCGGCCGGCCGTCGAGGCCGACGCCGCCGACACATTCGGTCGCCCAGTAGGGATCGCCGCTGAACAGCGCGTCATAGTCAGGCGTGCGCAAGAACCGAACGATGCGAAGTTTCTGGACGAGCTGGTCCCACAGCTCCTGGGCGCCGGCTTCATCCAACAGGCCGCTGGCCAAATCCCGCTCGATGTAGATATCGAGAAATGTCGAGATGCGGCCAATGGACATCGCCGCGCCGTTGGCTTCTTTGATGGCGCCCAGATAGGCGAGATAAGTCCATTGCACCGCTTCCTGGGCATCGGTCGCCGGGCGGCTGATGTCGCAGTCGTAGAGCTTTGCCATCGCCACGAGGTCTTTGAGCGCCCGCATCTGCTCGGCAAGCTCTTCGCGCTGGCGAATGATATCGTCGGTCGGCCACATATCGTCGATCTGGGCGCGCTCGGCCTGCTTGACCTCGAGCAGGCGCTGCACGCCATAAAGCGCCACGCGGCGGTAATCGCCGATGATGCGGCCGCGGCCGTAGGCGTCGGGCAGGCCGGTAATGATGCCGGACTTGCGGCACTTCATGATTTCCGGTGTGTAGGCGTCGAACACGCCGTCGTTGTGGGTCTTGCGGTATTTGGTGAAGGCCTCATGAACCTGCGGATCGGCCGGGAAGCCGGCCGCCTTCAGCCCGGCCTCGACCATGCGCAATCCGCCGCATGGAAAGATGGCGCGCTTGAACGGTTCGTCGGTTTGCAGCCCGACGATCACTTCGTTGTCCTGGTCGATGTAGCCGGCCTTATGAGCCAGCACGGTCGATGGGTTGCGCGCATCGACGGCAAGCACGCCCTTTTTGCGTTCCTGTTCGAAATAGGGCTGCAATTTCTTCCAGACCGCGCTGGTCCGTTGCGACGGCCCTGTCAAAAACGTCTCATCGCCGAGGTATGGAGTGACATTACGGGCGATGAAATCGCGGACATCGATCACCGAGCACCAGCTGCCGCGCTCGAAGCCGCGCCATGCTTGCTCATCTTTCGCGGCTTTGGGGATTCCCGCAGTACCTTCCATCGCACGCCTCCTAGGTGATTTTTTGATAAGATTTTCGCCGTATCGAAGCTTTCCCTGATTCAGATCAACCAAAGGCAGTGTATTCGACGATTGACCTGCACAGCCGTCAGCCAACGAAGACTCGCTCGGGTTGACTGCCGAGAGGTCTTTTTTGCTCTAACGGCATCTCACGCGGTGCGGCGACATTCAGCCGCAAAAGAGCCAATGACGCGGCTAAAGATTGTAGCCGTAATGCTTCATGCATGCGCCGCCGCGCATAAATCGCTCATTCGAGGCGCCGGTAGTGTTCTGAACTTTTTCCCGGTCCATTATCGCCTTGCAGTGCGTCCATGCCTCTTCATACGTTAGTTTCTTGGTCGAAGCGGCCGATGCATAGTCGGCCGAGCCGATTGCTGCACCCATTGCGATTGCCAGACAACTGCCGAGCACTGCTTTGCTGAAGTGCATGGCTAATCCTCCCTGAGGCTTTTTGTTTGTGCTTGCTTATTCCAACTGCTTGTCCACTTCCTTGATCTGAATCAACGAGCAAAGAGGATCACCAATTGGTGATTTTCCACGTTCAATCGCATTCGCGCCGACCGCTCGCGAATCCTCACGATGCCCTCGCCTGCGGCTCCCTTCTGATTTGTCGAAAAGGCGTCGGACCGGCGCCGCCTTCGGCGTCGACGCCGAACAGCCGGGCGACCTCGCCCAGTCTCCTCGCATCCTCGGCGGTCGTTTCGCCCTGCGCGCTCAGCGCAGTCTTGATCAGCTCGAACGCCTTACGCCGCGTTTCTGCGTCCGGCAGCAGCATGGCCGGAATTGCCGCGAGCGCGGCTTCGGTATCGATGAGTAGAATATTGAACTGCTCGCGCACCAGAGCCTTGAACTGCGCAAGCGGCATGTCGCCGTGGCTCTTGCGAATCCGGCGCACGGCCTCAAAACCGCGCTCATCGACTGCCGCACGCGCCATGCCGGCATAGAGCAGAGCGCGTATCAGCGCTTCGCGCAGGCCGCCTGCTGGGATACGCGCCTTGAGTTCCGCAATCCGCCTTTGCAAAAGATCCTGATGCATCAGGTTCTTGCTCGCTTTGCGCAACGGACGCTTGCCGGTCTCCTCGATGCCGACGGCGGCTTGCAGCACCGGTGAGCCGTAAATCGCCAAGAACGTGCGCTCGGCAATTGCTTCAGTCATCTCCCGCCAGCTGTCGAGCGCGGCGACGATATGGCGCGAAGCGTTCTCCTGCATGACGACGAATGGATTGCTTGCGGCGACCGGCTTGCGGTCGTTGCGAACATGGTCCGCCATGGTGGCAATCGTCGCCATCAGCGGATTGGCATTGGAAAAGAGCTCGTATTGCAATCGCAAGGGATGCATTTGCTGCATCCATTCCGCGGCCGGAGAGTTCGTCAGCGCGCGAACCGCGGGCTGCACGAAAGCACGGTAAAGCGAGAGGTTGATTTCCGAGACCCGGGCGGCGGTCGCGAAACGCCGTTCATCCTCCGCATCGTTGCCGCCGAGCGCCCGAATGTCTTCGAGCGTCCGCATTTCGCACCGCATCACCCAATTCCCGGTCACCAGATCGGGATTGGCCGTGTCCTCGGTCTTCCGCTCGAACACGGCCTCGTAGAGACCGGGCGGTAAGGTATCGATTAGGTCGATATTGCTTGAGAACTCTTCGTGCTGCTTTTTCGCTACGCCGCCGGAAACGAAAATTCCCAAATGGCCGATGCTTTCATGGATGGTGTAGATGATGGTCTGGCCGAAGCTGCGGATCTCGTCGACGTTTTCATAAAGATCGAGAATCCATCCCAGCGCCTGCTGCGGCGGCGTGATGTTGTCGCCCTTGGAGCAGAACACCACGATCGGCGAGCGGATATTGCGCAAATCGACGGTGACGCCGTCGGAAGTGCGAATGTTGCCGGCGGCGAGATTGTTGCCGATGAAGAGCTGATCGACGATGAACTGGATTTCCTCGGCATTCAAATTGACGTGGCCGCCCCACCAGCGCTCGAAGCCGAGATAGCGTTGTGCTTCGGTATCGATCTTGGAATAGAGATTGTATTGCTTGCTCCACAGCGTATTCGCCGGATTCTGACTTTCGAAATTTTGCACCAGCCAGGCGCCGTCGAATTTGCCGTGACCGAGGTCGCTGGTCAGTGCGGTCAGCCAGCTGCCGCCGAGCAATCCGCCGCTGTAACGCATCGGATTCTTGCCGCGCACGCCCGCCCAATAGGACAGCGGCGAGCCGGCGATGATGATGGGTCCGAACAATTCGGGCCTGATCGCGGCCAGCATCATGATGGCCCAGCCGGCCTGGCAATTGCCGATCACGCACGGCTTGCCGTCGGCATCGGGATGAAGGGCCGCGACTTTTTCGAGGAAGACGGCTTCGGCGCGGGCGATGTCTTCAATTGTCTGTCCGGGCATTGGATCGGGCAGGAAACCGACGAAGTAACAGGGATGTCCGGCCTTGAGCGCGACGCCGATTTCGCTGTCAGCCTTGAAGCCGCCAATGCCTGGGCCATGCCCGGCGCGCGGATCGACGACGACGAACGGTCTGCTCTTGGAATCGATCTCGACGCCTTGCGGTGGAACAATCCTGGCCAGGATGTAATTGACTGGGCGCTCGAAGGCACGGCCGTCGAGAACCAGCTCGACGCCGTAATCGAGGACGTGGGGGGCTTTCTCCGCCAGATGCTCGCGATACTGATTGCCGCGTTGCCTCATGACGTCGAAGAACAGGACGCTGCGCTGCGCCGCGTCGATCATGTAGTCGACGGCAGGGTTGAACGGGCCAAAAAATGAAGCGGGTGCCGCGGACGACGATTGAGCTTCTCGATTGGGCTGCATAGTCGTTGCTCCTTCGCTCAATTTTTCGGTGCTTTGCGCTTTCGCCGTAATCGACGCGCCCGCGCGGTTTCACAAAACCGTCGCATCAGAAAGCGACAGCAGTCCTGTCGCTTTTCCAGACTTCAAGATCGGCCTACACTCTTCTATTTTAAACCCTAGCGAGAATTTGCGTCAGAGGTTTGACCTATATCAATTGCGGCACTGGCGGCAGTGATAACCAATTTTTATCTGCAATTTTAACGGAGTCGATTGAAGGAGTAGTGATCATGGCTCACAAATCCGACACGGCGAGTTCCGAAACTGCGAAGAGTTCCGGAACTGCGAATTTCGGCGCGTTGCCGATTTTCCAGCTCGGCAAGGACCAGACCGAAGCAATGCTCAACGTGCAAAAGGAAATGATGACCGCCTATGAAGAGGTCAGCCGGTCCTGGATAGATCGCGTGAAAGCCGAAGTGGAACTATGGTCCGACCTGGCAAAAAAGCTTTCCGCGACCGGTTCCGTCCCCGACGGGATGCAGGCGTATCGCGATACGGTCGCGCAACGCATGAAAATGGCCACGGAAGATGGCCAGCGGCTGCTCGAAGAAGGCCAAAAGATCATCGGCGCGGTCAGCCGTTCGATGTCCACCAACTGGCCGAAGAGCAGCACATAAAGAAAGCCGCCGCTGCCCGCAACGGAATGAGCGGTGCGGCGGTTGACCAGAATAAGAAGACGCCACTGACGGGAGAAACGCCATGGAACAGCGATTCGAGGCGAACGTGGTCAAGACGGCCAGTCGTGAATCGCGAGAATGGGCGCGCCTGATCCGTAAATTGCGCTGGATCGGGATGGACGAGGAAGCCAGGCGTCTGGAGTTGGCGGTTAGCACCGCGCCACCAGACGAACGGGCCAGCGTCTCGTTCGCGCCGTTCAGTACGGATTAAGGTGCCACCTAAGAAGCAATAGGCTTCGCTTGAGTTCCAGCCACTGACCGCGCGAGTTCCATCGTTGCGCGCAGGCAGGCCTGACACGATCAAAATTCGACGTGGTACGGGAGACGGAAATGATGAAGTGGACGCTGCGATTCCTGGCCCTGGCCCTGGCCCTGGTCATCCTCGCGCCGATCGGCGCAAACGCCCAGACGGCCGCGCCGCCTGCTTCGGCATCGAGTGCGCAGCCTCTGAAACCCGCGGAACTCGATCAGCTGGTTGCGCCGATCGCGCTCTATCCGGACCCCCTGCTCGCCCAAGTGTTGATGGCATCGGCCTATCCGCTCGACATCGTGCAAGCCGAGCGGTGGCTGGAAGCGAACAAAAATCTCAAAGGCGATCAGTTGAAGGCGGCGGTCGACAAACAGACTTGGGATGACAGCATCAAATCCTTGGTTGCGACACCGGACGTGCTGGCCCTGATGAGCAGCAAGCTCGATTGGACCCAGAAGCTCGGCGATGCGGTTGTGGCGCAGCAGGCCGACGTGATGGACGCGATCCAGCGTCTGCGCACAAAGGCTCAGGCAAACAACAAGCTGCAAACGACCAAAGAGCAGACCGTGACGGTGCAGCAAGTCCAGAACAGGCAAGTCATTGCCATCGAACCGACGGATCCCAACGAAGTCTATGTTCCCTATTATGATCCCGGCGTCGTCTATGGCGACTGGCCGTATCCCGACTATCCGCCGGAATACTGGCCGGCGCCCGGCTATATCGGCGCCGGTCTCCTCGCTACCGGAGTTGCCTTCGGCGCCGGTTACGCGCTCGGGCGCTGGGCCTCAGGCGGAAACTACTGGGGCGGCGGCGTCAATTGGGGCAACGGCAACATCAATATCGGCCGGCCTGGCGGCGGCGGTGGCACCAACTGGAGGCCTCGCGTCGACCATCGCCAAGGCGTCGGCAATCGCGGCAATCGTGCGCAACAGCTGAATTTCCGCGGCAGCGGCGGTCAGCAGGTAATCAAGCCGGGCGGTGGTAACCGCGGCAATGTCGGCCAAAATCGCCCAGCCAACCGCCCGAGCGCCGGCGCCGGCGCGGGCAACCGGGCACACGCCGCAGCGCGTCCGTCAGGCGGCGCTCAGCGCAATCGCGCCGCGCAACGACCGAGCGGCGGAAGGACGAACGCCGGCGTTGCCCATCGCGGCGGTGGGGGTGCCCGCACCGTTCAACGCGGCGGCGGGGGTGGCGCTGCCATGCACGCGCGCGGCGGCGGTGGCATGCGCGGTGGTGGTGGCGGCGCTGTTCATCGCGGCGGTGGTGGCGGCATGCGCGGCGGCGGCGGTGGTGGTCGCGGAGGTGGTGGACGCCGATCCGACATCAGGCTCAAGCACGACATCGCGCTGCTCGGCTATCTCGACGACGGCCTCGGCTTCTATCGCTTCAGTTACAACGGCAGCAACAAAGCCTATGTCGGCGTCATGGTACAGGATGTTCAGCAGGTTGCACCGCAGGCGGTCACGCTTGGTCGGGACGGTTATCTGCGAGTCTATTACGAGAAGCTTGGCCTGAGGTTCGAGAGCTACCAACGGTGGATCGATTTGGGAGCACAGATCCCTCGCGGCGTGCCGGTCGGACACTGACGAGCGCAAAAGGAAATCGTCCATGATTCCCGCCGTAAAGGCCAAGCTCCTTGAAGGGAAAAGGGGGCTCGTTGTCGGCATTGCCAACGAAAACTCCATCGCCTGGGGTTGTGCCAAGGCATTCCGGGCATTGGGAGCCGACCTCGCGGTGACCTATCTCAACGACAAAGCAAAGAAATACGTCGAGCCGCTGGCCCGCGAGCTGGAGGCACCGATCGTGATGCCGCTTGACGTGAACGCCCCGGGTCAGATGGAGGCGGTGTTCGAGCGCATCGGCAAGGATTGGGGCAAGCTCGATTTTGTCGTCCACTCGATCGCCTTTTCGCCCAAGGACGCGCTGCAAGGGCGAGTCGTCGACGTTTCACGGGAGGGCTTTCTCGCCACCATGGATGTGTCCTGCTGGACTTTCATCCGCATGGCGCACCTCGCCGAACCATTGATGCGCAAGGGCGGCACGCTGTTCACGATGACCTATTACGGCAGCCAGATGGTGGTGAAGAACTACAACATCATGGGCGTTGCCAAGGCGGCGCTGGAAAGCGCGGTTCGTTACCTCGCCGCCGAGCTCGGGCCGAAGGGAATCCGCGTCCACGCCATTTCACCGGGTCCGTTGGCGACGCGCGCCGCGTCCGGCATTCCCGAGTTCGACGCCCTGCTCGACAAGGCGAAGGCGAAAGCTCCGGCGCGGAGCCTCGTCAGCATCGACGATGTCGGGATGGCGACCGCTTTCCTCGCCCATGATGCTGCACGGCTGATAACGGGCGAGACGCTTTATATCGACGGCGGCTATCACATCATTGACTAGTCGTCGGGGGCCCTCACGGGCGTACCGGCAATTTCCACGTCAATGCACAATCAAGACCGGCAGGGGTGCCTGCGTGAGCATTGAGTCCGTACAGCCGCCGAAAATTGTCTCTCGCAGTGGCCTCTTGCTGTAACCGCCCATGACCAGAAGGTCGGCCCCGCACTTTTGCGCAGCGGAGAGCAGCGCCTGCTGCACCGAGCGCCCGTTCCTACCGATGACTTCAGCCGTAGCGGGGACGCGGTGCCACGCCAGTTGACGGGCCATCGCTGTCGCAGAGTCGGCTGCCGCTTTGTCACCTTCGTCGACGGTGACGACGACGACACGATCCGCTTTGGCCAAAATCGGCAGGGCGACACTGGCCGCCCGCGCGGGCTCGGGCGCGTCCTTCCAGCAAACCATCACCGTGCCGGTCAAGCTTTGCGGGATTTTATCCGCCGCGATCAGGATAGGCCGGCCGCATTCGACCAGCATGAGTTGCAACAAATCCGCCGGCAGGCCATTCGGCTCCGTGAAGCGTCCCATGACGACCAGATCGTGGCACCGCGCCTTGGCAATGAGCCGGTATTCATTGCCTGAATCACCGCCCCGCCAGCTGGCGGTCACGGCTTCGACCGCAAGAGGCGTATCGGTCACCCTGATGCTGGACCGCGCACAGAAGTCTCTGACATGGTGTTCGGCGAGCAACGCGCGGCGATCATGGGTCTCGGCCAATCCGCCGAGCACGTTTCGCAGCGCGTTGCCGAGCGCAAACCCCGTATGCGGCTCGTAGACCAGTGCTTCGCCGGCGCTGACACGGAGGTGATAGAACGCCAGATGCGCATGATGGAGTTGCGCTGCTTTCAGCGCGGTTTCGAAAACAACAAGATCCTTCTCGCTGCCGCTCACCGGAACGAGAATGCTCCTGATCATGGCAAAGTTTCCTTTTGGCGCAGCAGGCTCATTGCCAGCTCAGCGTCACACCGATGTCTCCCGGCACGCCACCGGGAAAATCGATGACTTGGAACCTGAGCCGGTAACCGCGCGGCTTCATGTGCTTCTGCCAAAATTCAAATAGCTCCTTCGGCAATCCGGTGAGCGTGTTTTCCCACCCGGGCTCCTGCTGATTGATGGCGCGGCCGCGGTCCGTGCACAGTTCGTTCGGAAAGCGCACGACGAGAACCTCGGTCAGCCCGTTATTGGCGGCGCGCTTGATGATGGCGGCGGCGCGCGCCAGCCGATCTTCATCGGAAACGCCGGACGCCTTGGAAAACCTCTCCATCAGAGCCTTTTTCTCCGCGTCGGCCGCATTCATCTCCTTCATGGCGGCCGAGGCCTTTTCCGCCTCGCGTAGCGCAATCTGCTTCATGACGTCTTTCGCCGTCGGCAAACCCGCCAACGGATCGTCAGCCGTTTTTGCTTCAGCCATGTTGATGCTCTCCGCTGATCTCGACGATCAGTTTATCCCATTATGCCTATTTTGTGCGGACGATTTGATCTGGCGCAAAAGGCCCCAACTGATAAGCTGACAATCGTTGAAGCCGGCCAACGGGGCGAAAAGTCGGGTTCCTTCATGCCAACAAGGGGCCGTATTGTGCCAGCAGTCGCCGATTTATATCGACAGCTTGCCACGCTTACGGTCTTCGGCCTGCATGCGCTCGTGGGCGCTGCCGCAATTTTTGCCTGCGTGCTTGCCCCTCCCGCCAACGCGCAGCAGGCCCAGCCCGCCGCAGTTCCCGTCGGCACGGTTTATGCCGAGCGGCAGCCGATCTCGAACATTCGCGATTTTGTCGGTCGCGTCGAAGCCATCGGTCGCGTCGAAATCCGCGCCCGCGTGCAGGGTTACCTGGAACAAGTGCTGTTCAAAGAGGGCGACATCGTCAAGAAGGGCGACCAGCTCTACCAGATCGAAAGAGGCTTGTTCCAAGCCGCGGTCGAGGCGGCCAAGGGCGCGCTGGAGCGCAGCAAGGCGGCAAAGACGCTGACCGCGATCCAGCTGCAACGCGCCCAGGAACTGCTCGAGAAAAACGCCGGCACCGCGGTCGCGCGCGATCAGGCGCTGGCCGCGGATCAGCAGGCGCAGGGCCAGATCCTGGCCGATCAGGCCAATCTCGACACCGCCAATATCAATCTCGGCTATACCGACATCGCCTCGCCGATCTCGGGAAAAGTCAGCAAGACCAATGTCACGGCAGGCAATGTCGTCGGGCCCGCTAGCGGCATCCTAACGCTGATCGTCAGCCAGGATCCGATGTACATCAGTTTCCCGGTCAGCCAGCGCGAACTCTTGCAGGCGCAGTTGAGCGGACGGGTGAAGGATATCGCCGGCATCAAGATCAAGATCCGTTTTGCCGATGGTACGGTCTATAAGGACGAAGGCACGGTCAATTTTATCGACGTCTCGGTCGATCGCGCCACCGATACCGTGCTGGCGCGCGCCACCATGCCGAATCCCGAGGGCGTCTTGGTCGACGGCCAATTGGTCAGCGTCGCCGTCGAAGCCGGCGCGCCGCAGGACAAGGTGGTGGTGCCGCAAGCGGCGCTGATCGCCGATCAGCAAGGCGTCTATGTGTTTGCCGTCGAGGACGGCAAGGCGGTCGTCAAGCGGATCAAGACCGGCGGCGAAAGCGGGACCAACATCGTCGTCAATGAGGGCTTGAACGGCGGCGAGCAGATCATCGTCGAAGGGCTGCAAAGCATTCGCCCCGGGCAAGCGGTCCAGGCCGCGCCCGCGGCGACCAGCCTGAACCGGTCTTAACCCGATGTTGTCCTCAATCTTCGTCGATCGCCCGCGGCTCGCCATCGTCATCGCCGTCGTCACGACGATTGCCGGCCTGATCGCGCTCTACGCCATCCCGCTCGCGCAGTATCCGGATATCGTGCCTCCGCAAGTCTCGGTCACGACGCTTTATCCCGGCGCCAACGCCGCGGTGGTGGAGGCGACCGTCGCCCAGGTCATCGAGGCGCAAGTCGTCGGCGTCGACAAGATGATCTACATGAAGAGCACGAGCGGCGACGACGGCAGCTACGCGCTGACTGCTTCGTTCGAGCTCGGCACCAATCCCGACATCAATACGGTCAACGTCAACAACCGTGTCCAGGTGGCGCTGGCGCAGCTGCCGCCGGACGTGCAGCGCCAAGGCGTCACGGTAAAAAAGAAATCCTCGGCGCTGCTCGGCGTCGTCGCGGTCTATTCACCCAAGCACACCCACGATCCGCTGTTCCTGTCCAATTATGTCACCATCAATCTGCTCGACCGGATCAAAAGTACGCCCGGCGTCGGCGATGCGACCATCTGGGGGCCGCAGGATTATGCGATGCGCGCCTGGGTGCGCACCGATCGGCTGACCGGGCTCAATCTCACCACCGGCGACATCATCAACGCGATCCAGTCGCAGAATATCCAGGCCGCCGTCGGCCGCATCGGCGCCCGCCCGATCTCCGACGACCAGCAGTTGCAGCTCAATATCCAGACCAAGGGCCGGCTCGCCACGGTGGCGGAATTTGCCAATATCGTGATCCGGACCAATCCCGACGGCTCGGTGCTTCGCCTCGGCGATGTCGCGCGCCTCGAGCTCGGCGCCGCTAATCTCGACCGCGACACCAGGCTCAATGGCGGCCCGGCATCGGCCATCGCGATCTATCAGTCGCCGGGCGCCAACGCGGTCAACACCTTGAAGGCGGTGAAGGAACGCATCGCCGAGGCGGAGAAGCGGTTTCCCGACGATCTGACCTGGAAAATAACCTACGACCCCACGGTGTTCGTCACCGACACCATCCACGAGGTGCAGAAGACCCTGATCGAGGCCTTCATCCTTGTCGTCATCGTGGTGTTTCTTTTTCTCGGCAGCGTTCGCGCCACCCTGATCCCGACCTTGGCGGTGCCGGTCAGCTTGGTCGGAACGTTCGTCGCGCTATTGGCCGTCGGCTATTCGGCCAACACCGTATCGCTGCTTGCGATCGTGCTGGCCATCGGCATCGTCGTCGACGACGCCATCGTCGTGGTGGAAAACGTCGAACGGGTGATGGAGGAGCATCCGGAGCTGACGCCCGCAGAAGCGACCAAGCGCGCCATGGCCGAGATCACCGCTCCGATCATCGCCATCACGCTGGTGCTGCTATCGGTGTTCGTGCCGGTAGCTTTCATTCCCGGAATCTCCGGCGAATTGTTTCGGCAGTTCGCGGTCACCGTCGCTGTGTCGATGGTGCTGTCGGCGATCAATGCGCTGACGCTGTCGCCGGCTTTGTGCG
>Ga0310038_10000736_pt1 | contig 26408 bp, 23 predicted proteins | sample Sb_taG_6_FD_200461 | JGI IMG/M metagenome (GOLD analysis project Ga0310038, IMG submission 200461) | Peat soil microbial communities from Weissenstadt, Germany - Sb_50d_4_PS metaG (v2) (version 2) | ecosystem: Environmental > Terrestrial > Soil > Wetlands > Peat | place: Germany: Weissenstadt... | reverse complement strand
CGTTCCGCATTCCCGACGTGATGGCCAAATCGGGCGCGGTGCTGCACGAGGTCGGCACCACCAACCGCACCCGCCTCGCCGACTACGAAAAAGCCATCAACGAGCGCACGCGCCTGCTGCTGCGCGTCCACCGTTCGAATTTTCAGATCGTCGGATTCACCGAGCAGCCCGCGCTCGAAGACCTCGTGGCGCTGGCGCGCAAGCACAAGCTGCGGATCCTCGAGGATCTCGGTTCGGGCGCGATGATCGAGCTGCGCTCCGTCGGCGTCAGCGGCGAGCCCAGCGTGTGGGACAGCCTGCGCGCCGGGGTGGACGTGGTCACCTACAGCGGCGACAAGCTTCTGGGCGGGCCTCAGGCGGGGCTTATCAGCGGCCAGAGCGAAACCGTGGCCCGCATCCGCTCGAACCCTCTGTTCCGCGCCTTGCGTGTGGACAAGCTGACCTACGCCGCGCTCGAAGCCACACTGCTCGCTTACGTCCGCCAGGACCACAACGCCATCCCCGCGCTGCGCATGATGCGCCTGAGCGCCGAGGAAATCGGCCGCCGTGCCCAGGCGCTGGCTGACACCCTGCGCGCCAACGTCCCTAGGCTAAAGGTAGAGTTGGTCGAGGGAGCGTCGGTGATCGGCGGTGGCGCCGCCCCTGGCGCAACATTGCCGACCGTTCTTCTGGCCCTCACCCACCAGGACTTAAGCGCCGACGAGCTGGCCGCACGGCTGCGCGCCCACCAGCCTCCTATCGTCGCGCGAGTCGAGCAGGGCAGGGTGCTCCTGGACCTGCGGACAGTCTTCCCCGAGCAGGACGCGATCATCGCGGACGCGCTATCGCAGGTCGCGTGACAATGACAAACGAGCAGCATCTTGCTTGAGCTCGCCACCACCGTTGCCGACTTTGCCGGGGCCTTCAAGGCTGTAGATAGTTCTGCTCCACAAGGCAGATTCAGGGACCGCGTGTATTGCCCCGGAATTGGCCCTTTAACCGAAGAAGAAGCCGTCCGCCGCGCGGTACTGCATTTGCAGCAGATTCGACCTGACCTCTATAGTTCCGCCGCACCCAGAAACTACCCCAACGATCGCCGGAAATGTGATCTCGTCATCCCGGGAGAGTGAGCCCTCGAGTTCAAGCTCATTCGCCCCTTCGGCGACAACGGCAAGGAAGCTGAACACTGGTCGGAAAACATTCTTCACCCCTATCCGGGTTCAACGAGCTCCATTGGCGATTGCATCAAGCTCCTGATGTCACAATTCACCGAAAGACGCGCGGTAGTCGTATTTGGGTACGAGCACGACCCACCACAGGTAAACCTCGATATCGCTGTCAGCGCGTTTGAAGTAATTGCGATGCAAGTTCTGGGCATTAAACTGGGACCCCGTTGTTTCAGCGAATTCTGCGGTCTAATCCACCCTTATCACCAAAAGGGCAAGGTTTTCGGGTGGGAGATATTGAAGGCCACCTGAAGGGACGACCCGTCCACACCGTTTGACAGCCCTGCCCCCGCCCAGTAACCTTCTAATACCGGGGTGAAGCGCACATCGCCCAGCCGTCATCTAACTCCGTGTGAACTATTGGCGACAACTCGTGCGGCTGGCTGCCGCCATGCAACTCTTGCCGGCGCTCGAAAGCGGAGAAAGTGAGACGCTGGTCGGCGGGCAGGCGGTGCTGGAGGGCGTGATGATGCGCTCGCCGCATGCCTGGGGGATTGCCGTGCGCAAGCCCTCGGGCGACGTGGCCACGCACTCCGAGCCCATTGAGCGGCCGTCGGAAAAACGCAAGTGGCTGGCCTGGCCGGTCATGCGCGGCCTCACCACCCTGGGACGGGCGATGTCGCTCGGCTTCCGCGCCCTGCGCTACTCCGCCAACGTCGCACTCGACGCCATCCCCCGCGAGCAGGAGGAGAAGAAAATCGAGATCAGCGGCTGGGTGATGGCGGTCAACGTCTTTTTCTCGGTCGGGTTTTTCGTCTTCATGTACAAGTTCATTCCGCTGGTGGCGGCCACCGAGTTAAAGCGGGTTTCGCCCGTCTTCGGCAACCAGATCGTCTTCAACCTGGTGGATGGCGCCATCCGCATCGCCCTGTTCCTGCTGTTCATCTGGGGCATCTCGCTGTGGAAGGACATCCGCCGCGTGTACCAGTATCACGGGGCGGAGCACAAGACGGTGTTCGCCTTCGAGTCCGGCGACCCGCTGACCCCGGCCGCCGTGCAGAAGTACTCCACCTATCACCCACGCTGCGGCACCAGCTTCCTGATGACGGTGCTGCTGATCTCGATCGTGTTCTACACCGTGATCCCGGTAACCACGTTCTGGGCGCGCTTCGCCATCCGCATCGCGCTCTTGCCGGTGATCGCCGGCGTCTCGTACGAGATCATCCGCTACGCCGCCAAGCACCGCGGCTCGCTGTTCGCCTTGATGACCGCTCCCGGCCTGTGGCTGCAGCGGATCACCACCCAGCCTCCCAGCGACGACCAGGTGGAATGCGCCATCCGCGCGCTGGACGAAGCCATGGAACTCGAGAAGCAGCGCGGCGGCGAGCTGGTGATTGCCTAGCGGCTGGCGCGGCGAGAGAACCTGTTTCAAGCTTCCGAAAAAGCATTGTCCCTCGGCTCGCGCCGCAAAAGCGGCGGCGCTCGCTCGGGATGACATTTCAGGTTAAGCTAAGAGCCAAGAGCTAAAAGCCAAGAGCGATGTTTGACAGACTCGATCAAATCGAATCCAAGTACGACGAGCTGACCCAGGCGCTCGCCACGCCGGAGGTGATCTCCGACTCGGCGCGCTTTCAGAAGACCGCCAAGGCGCACAGCGAGCTGTCGCCGGCGGTGGAGAAGTATCGCGAGTACAAGGACCTGAAGCGCGGCATCGCGGAGAGCAAGGCGGTGATCGCCGAGGAGTCGGACGCGGAGATGCGCGCCTACGCCCAGGAAGAGCTGAGCAAGCTCGAAGAGCGTATCGGCAAAGTAGAGGAAGAGCTCAAGGTTCTGCTGATCCCCAAGGATCCGAACGACGAGAAAAACATCATCCTCGAGATCCGTGCCGGCACGGGCGGTGACGAGGCCTCGCTCTTTGCCGCCGAGATTTTCCGCATGTACACGCGCTACGCCGAGTCGCAGCGCTGGAAGGTGGAGGTGCTGTCCACGTCGGAGTCGGGCGTGGGCGGGCTGAAGGAAGTGATCGCCATCATCGAAGGCCAGCGCGTCTATTCGCGGCTGAAGTACGAGAGCGGCGTGCACCGCGTGCAGCGCGTGCCTCAGACCGAGCAGCAGGGCCGCGTGCACACCTCGGCCGTCACCGTGGCGGTGCTGCCCGAGGCCGAAGATGTGGACGTGAAGATCGACGCCAAGGACCTGCGCATCGATACGTTCTGCTCGTCGGGTCCGGGCGGGCAGTCGGTGAACACGACTTACTCCGCCGTCCGCATCACGCACCTGCCGACCAATACGGTTGTTTCCTGCCAGGACGAAAAATCGCAGATCAAGAATCGCGACAAGGCCATGCGCGTGCTGCGCTCCCGGCTCTACGAGATGGAACTGGAGAAGCAGCAGCAAGCCTTGGCCAAGGAGCGGCGGCAGATGGTGGGCACCGGCGACCGCAGCGAGAAGATCCGCACCTACAACTTTCCGCAGGACCGCATGACCGACCACCGCATCGGGCTCACCCTGCACCAGTTGAGCGACATCATGGACGGCAAGATCCAGCCCATCATCGACGCGCTGGTCACGCACTTCCAGGCGGAGAAGCTGAAGCAGGAAGCGCTCGCGTAACAACGTCGTCGGTCGTTGGTCGTCGGCCACGACGATGCTCGTCTCGTCCGGCCTTTTGCCGACGACCGAGAGCCGACGACCGACGACTGTTATCCTTCGATTGTGCAGCTCAAGCAAGCCCTCACAGCAGCCATCGACACGCTGACCGCAAACGCCGTAGGCTCTCCGCGGATGAATGCCGAGACGCTGCTGATGTTCGTGCTCAACTCCGATCGCGCGTATCTCTACGCCCACCCTGAATATGTATTGACATCTGACGAGCACGCCCGCTACGACGAAGCCATCGCCGAGCGCTCGACCGGCAAGCCGGCACAGTACATCACCGGCCATCAAGAGTTTTGGGGGATGGACCTGATCGTCTCGCCCGCTGTGCTGATCCCGCGTCCTGAGACCGAGCACGTGATTGAGACCGTGCTGGAGCTGGCGCGCATGAAGCAGGCGCCGCGCATAGTGGACGTGGGCACCGGTTCGGGCTGCATCGCGCTGGCGCTGGCCATGGAGATGCCGTGGGCGCGCGTGGAGGCGGTGGACATCTCGCCGGCAGCATTGGAGGTGGCGCGCGCCAACGCCCATCGGTTGCAGTTGGACCATCGCATCATCTTTCAGCAACGCGATCTGATGGCTGGAGCGCCGGCTGCGACCTATGATTTCGTCGTCTCCAATCCTCCCTATGTTCCTGAGTCGGAGCCGGAAAAGGCGCAGCGCGAGGTGCGCGAATTCGAGCCCAAGGTGGCCGTCTTCGCGGGAGAGAGCGGACTTGAGGTGTATAGCCGGCTGGCGCCGCAGGCGCGAGTAGCGCTGAAACCCGGCGGCTGGCTGGTGGTCGAGATCGGATTCTCCCTGGCCGCCACCGTGCACGAATTGGTGAAGGATTGGGCGGAAGTGCGGGTCACGCCGGACCTGCAGGGGATTCCGCGGGTAGTCGCGGCGAGAAGATAGTCGCGGGTAGCGAACAAAGCTCTCCCCAATTTCGTATCATTTGAGGAGGAGAGCCTCCTGTTTCTACGACGTATTCTCCCAAGAATCGTTGGCTATTATGCGATTGCCTGCCTCGTGCTCGCGGTCGCATTAGGCGAGATGGCATTTCATCCACTGCGTGTATCCATCGAATGGCGCCAACAGGCCGCGACTACTGCCCGTCGATTCAACGGAACACTTCAGGATGTCGCTGTCGAGTCGCGGGATGGCATCAAGCTGCGGGGATGGTTCGTCCGTCCGTCCCCTTACAACCGTAATGCGGTCATCCTCTTCCATGGCGTAGGTGACAACCGGCAGGGGATGGGCGCATATGCTGAACTTCTCCTGGCGAATGGCTATGCTGTGTTGCTCCCCGATTCCCGTGCTCAAGGTGAAAGCGGTGGCGCATTTGCTACCTACGGAATCAAGGAGGAGGATGACATTCGCAGGTGGGTTGATTGGCTGGCTGACGCCGATCACCCTCATTGCGTGTTCGGCCTGGGAGAGTCCATGGGTGCGGCTATTCTGCTGCAGGCACTTCGTGTAGAGCCACGCTTCTGCGCGGCCGTCGCAGAGTCCTCATTCGCAAACTTCCGCGAAATCGGGTATGTACGGGTTGGGCAGTTCTTCCGGGTTGGACCCTGGTTGGGACGCATCATTCTGCGCCCGGCTGTCGAGTTGGCGTTTCTTTACGGAAGGCTCCGTTTCGGTGTCAACCTTGCGGATGCCTCACCGGAACGCGCCGTGGAGAACGTCCGCATACCAATCCTGCTGATCCATGGCCTCGACGATCACAACGTCCCGCCGAGCCATTCACGAGAGATACAAGCTCACAATCCGTCAGACATCAAGTTGTGGGAGATCCCGCGCGCTGGTCACTGCGGTGCGGTGATGGTCGCGCCCGAGGAATTCAACAGGCGCGTGCTTCAGTGGTTCGGCCGAGGACGCGTTACTTCCGCGCCGGCACTTCCGCCGGCTTGATCTCCTCGACATCTACAAACGCGGTCGGATACTTGCCGGTGTAACACGCGGTGCAGTAGGTGAGAGACTCGCTTTCGCCGCAGGCCTGCTTCATGCCTTCGAGCGACAGGTAGGCCAGCGAGTCGGCGCCGATGTAATCGCGGATTTCATCGACGCTCTTGTTGGCGGCGATGAGCTGCTTCTTCGAGGGCGTATCCACGCCGTAAAAACAGGGTGAAACGGTGGGCGGGCAGGAGATGCGCAGGTGCACCTCGCGGGCGCCGGCGTCGCGCACCATGCGCACGATCTTGCGGCTGGTGGTGCCGCGCACGATGGAGTCGTCGATCAGCACCACGCGCTGCCCCGCCAGTATGCTGCGCACCGGGTTCAGCTTGAGCTTGACCCCGAAGTCGCGCACGCGCTGCTCCGGCTCGATGAATGTCCGGCCGACGTAGTGATTGCGGATCAGTCCCATGCGCACCGGGATGCCGCTCTCCGCAGCGTAGCCCATGGCCGCGGCCACGCCCGAATCCGGCACTGGCACAACCAGGTCAGCCTCAGCGGGAGCCTCGACCGCCAACTGCCGTCCCAGCTTCTCGCGGCTCTCGGCGACTGAGCGCCCGAAGATCACGCTGTCGGGCCGAGAGAAATACACGTGCTCGAAGATGCAGCTCGATTGCGCGGTTTGGCTCGCAAAATAGCGCGAGTAGATGCCCTCGGGGCCGACCACGACCATCTCGCCGGGATTCACATCGCGCTCGTAGGTGGCGCCGATGAGGTCGAAGGCGCAGGTCTCGGAGGCGAAGACAATGGTGTCCTTGCGCAGGCCGCCGGCGATGCGTCCCATGGAGAGCGGGCGAAATCCGCGCGGGTCGCGCACCGCGAACACACGGTCGCGGCTCATGATCACCAGCGAAAACGCGCCTTCGATCCGCCGCAGCGCGTCGGCAATGGCTTCCGGCAGTGTCTCCTCGCGTGACTGCGCCACCAGGTGGACGATCACCTCGGTGTCGCTGGTGGTCTGGAAGATCGAGCCCTGGGCGTCCAGGCGCGAGCGGATCAGTTGGGCGTTGACGAGGTTGCCATTGTGCGCCAGCGCGATCATGCCCTTGTTGCAGTCCACCATGATGGGCTGGGCATTGAGCAGCGCCGAGTCGCCGGTGGTCGAGTAGCGCGTGTGCCCGATGGCCAGCGTGCCCTTGAGTTTTTCCAGCACGGCTTCGGTGAAGATGTCGGCCACCAGGCCCATGGACCGGTGCGCGTACATGGTCACGCCGTCGGTGGAGACGATCCCCGCCGACTCCTGGCCGCGATGCTGCAGCGCGTGCAACCCGAGGTAGGCGAGCTTGCCCGCCTCTGGGTTGGAGTAGATAGCGACCACGCCGCATTCATCTTTGAATTTGTCGAAGGCCATAGCTATGCAGACACCGTAATGGAATCGGCCACCGTGGTCGGCTCAGGAACCGGGTCGCCGTGCTGTTTCAGACTTTCTATATGGAGTTCGATCGCTTCGCGAATCAGCTTCTTCACCTGCGCCTTGGTTTTTGCGGTCGCGACGCAACCGGGCAGGTCGGGGATGTAGGCACCGTATCCCGTAGCAGATTTTTCGTAGATGACCGTGTATCTCATTTCTCCAACACCGCCGGCCCCAACTTCTCGCCCGTCTCCACCTGCAGGGCTCGCTCCAACGCGCTCGCCCAAGCTTGCTTCAGCTCCGACACTCCCGCTGCGGCCACTTGCCGGCCATCAACCAGGATTTCGATTCTCTCGGTAACAGTCTCGCCCAGCACTTCCGCCGCGATGCCGTATTCTACTGCTAATTCTTGGATTCGCCCGACATGCTCGCTGGCGCAGGAAATCAAGATCCGGCTCGAGTCTTCTCCGAATAGCAGGAACTCCGCCGCGAGGCCGCTAGACACCAGTTCGACGCGCGCGCCCACGCCGTTGGGGAAAGCGGATTCGGCCAGCGCCACCGCCAGCCCGCCGTCGGAACAATCGTGTGCCGACTCGGCCAGTCCCTGGCGAATCACCTCGACAATGCACCTCTGGAGCGCGGCTTCCTTCTCCAGCTCGAGCGCCGGCGGGAAGCCCCAGACCATGCCAAGGATGTCCTTAGCGTACTCGGAGGAGCCGAACTCGGCTTCGGCATCGGTCGAGTCGCCCTGCTCGGCGCCACGTAACAGCAGCAAGGCGTGTCCTGATTCGTGGAACTCGAAGCCGGCCGTCTTTTCGACCTCCTCGATCACGCCCACCACGCCGACCACTGGCGTGGGATAAATCCCCTCGCCCAGAGTTTCGTTGTAGAAGCTGACGTTGCCGCCGGTGATAGGGACTTCGAGCTCTTCGCAGGCGCGGGTCATGCCGTCGATCACCTGCGCGAACTGCCACATGATCTGCGGCTTCTCGGGGTTGCCGAAGTTCAGGCAGTTGGTGGCCGCCACCGGGGTTGCGCCCGTGCACGCCACCTTGCGCGCCGATTCGGCGACCGCGTGCATGGCGCCCAGCCGCGGATCGAGCCAGCACCAGCGCCCGTTGCCGTCGAGCGCCATAGCCAGCCCGCGCTTGGTGCCCTTGATGCGGATCACGCCCGCCTCGCGCCCCGGTCCCTGGACGGTGTTGATCTGTACCATGGAGTCGTACTGCTCGTGCACCCAGTGCTTGGAGCAGATGTTGGGTGAAGCCAGCAGGCGCTTGAGGTTGGCGGTCAGGTCGGCGGTTTCACCCAGGCGGATGGAGGGCGGCATCTCGCGCTCGACCGGTGGCTCCCAGCGATCCAGGGAACGGTGGTAGAGCGGAGCATCGTCGGTGAGGGCGGCGTTGGGGATCTCGGCCACCACGCGCCCATGTTCCAACACGCGCATCTTGCCGTCTGGGGTGACGCGGCCGACCGTCACCGCGTCCAGTCCCCACTTCTCGAAGACGCGGAAGACCTCGTCCTCGCGGCCCTTCTCGGCCACCAGCAGCATGCGTTCCTGCGACTCGCTGAGCATGATCTCGTAGGGCGTCATGCCGGTCTCGCGCTGCGGAACGCGGTCCAGCTCGATCTCGATGCCGACGTCGCCGCGCCCGCCCATCTCGCAGGTAGAGCAGGTAAGGCCGGCAGCGCCCATGTCCTGAATGCCGACCACGGCGCCGGTGCGCATCGCTTCCAGACACGCTTCCAGCAGCAGCTTTTCCAGGAAAGGATCGCCCACCTGCACGTTCGGCCGCTTCTGCTCCGAGCCTTCGCTGAATTCCTCGCTGGCCATGGTGGCGCCGTGGATGCCGTCGCGGCCGGTCTTGGCGCCTACGTAGATGACGGGATTACCTTCCCCGGCGGCGCGCGCGTAGTAGATCTCGTCGCGCCGCACCAGGCCGAGCGCGAACGCGTTCACCAGCGGGTTCTGCGAGTAACAGGGCTCGAACTTGGTCTCGCCGCCGAGGTTCGGCACGCCAAAGCAGTTGCCGTAGGCGGCGATGCCGCTCACCACGCCGTCCACGATCGAATGGTTGCGGTGGAGGGTGGCTTGATCAGGCTTGCCGTCGCCGGCCGTGATCGGCCCGAAGCGGAGCGAATCCATGATGGCCACCGGCCGCGCGCCCATGGTGAAGATATCGCGCAGGATGCCGCCCACGCCGGTAGCTGCGCCCTGGAAGGGCTCAATGAACGACGGATGGTTGTGCGACTCGATCTTGAAAGCGCAGGCCCAACCGTCGCCGATGTCGATGATGCCGGCGTTCTCCCCCGGCCCTTGCACTACGCGGCGGCTGTGCGTTGGCAGGCGCTTGAGGTGCACGCGCGAGCTCTTGTAGGAGCAGTGCTCGCTCCACATCACGCTGAAGATGCCCAGCTCGGTGAGGGTGGGCTCGCGTCCCAGCCACTTCAGGATGCGCTGATACTCCTCGGCGCTGAGGCCGTGTTCCTGGATGACGTCGGGGGTGATCGCCTGGGCCGTCTCGGGGGATGATGGCATGTGAGTAAGGCCCTATTCTCGCACATCGGCGCGGTACACTGTCACGGATCGTCGCCATCTTATGAAATCCGTCATCGTCGGTACCGCGGGCCACATCGACCACGGAAAAACCGCGCTGGTCAAGGCGCTGACTGGCATCGACGCCGACCGCCTGGCGGAAGAAAAGCGCCGCGGCATCACCATCGACATCGGCTTCGCCCACCTCCAACTCGCCGGACCCGGCGGCGAGCCGCTCCGCCTCGGTTTCGTGGATGTCCCCGGGCACGAGCGTTTCGTGCGCAACATGCTGGCCGGTGTGGGCGGCATCGACCTGGTGCTGCTGGTGATCGCCGCCGACGAATCCATCAAGCCGCAGACCCGCGAACACTTTGAGATCTGCCGCCTGCTCAACATCCCACGCGGCATCACCGTGCTCACCAAGGCCGACCTGGTGGACCGCGAGACCCTGGACGTGGTGCGGCTCGAAGTCGAGGACTTCCTGCGCGGTTCGTTCCTCGATTCCAGCCGCGCGCCCATCGTGCCGCTCAGCTCGCTCACCGGCGCCGGCATCGACGATCTCAAACGCGAGCTGGCACGCGTGGCCGCCGAAGTGCCCGCGAAGAGCGTTGCTTCCTCCTTCCGCCTGCCCATCGATCGCGTGTTCACCATGAAGGGCCACGGCACGGTGATTACCGGGACACTGATCTCCGGCACAGTGCGCAAGGAAGCAGAAGTGGACGTGTTCCCGCTCGGACGGAGGGCCCGCGTGCGCGGGGTGCAGGTGCACGGTCGTCCCGCCGAACAGGCGACTGCCGGCGAGCGTACCGCGCTCAACCTGGCGGGCTTCTCTCCTGACGAACTGGCGCGCGGCATGACTCTGGCCACCCCCGGCCTGTTCCGCACCACCAGCCGGCTTGACGTCTCGCTCGCGCTGCTGGCCGGCGCGCGTCCGCTCAAAGACCGTGCTCGCGTACACTTCCACGCCTATACATTCGAGACAATTGCCGAGGTGGTGTTGTACGAAGGCAAGGAGGTCAAGCCCGGGCAAAGCGCGCTGGCGCAACTGCGCTTGCAGGATCCTGCGCTGCTGTTTCCCGGCGACCGCTTCATCCTCCGGCAATTCTCGCCGGTGGTGACCATCGGCGGTGGCGTGGTGCTGGATGCTTTGCCGCTGCGCCGGAGGGTATCGCGCGAGCAGACGCGGGCGTTCCTATCCGCGCTGCAGGCTGGCGATCCTGAAACCATACTGAGAGCCCGCGCCGCGAACCGATCCGATAAAGGTCTGTCGCTGGCCGAGGCCGTGGCAGAGACCGGTTGGCGCGGCGAATTGTTTGAAGCCACCGCCGCTTCGTTGATGCAGGCAGGGCAGCTTCTGCGCATGGGGGATCGCTTTGTTCATCCTCAGGCTGTGGAAAGTCTGAAAATCGCGCTGCTGGATGCCGTCACTGCCTTCCATACCCGAAATCCGCTGGTCGCTGGAATCAACAAGGAAGAACTTCGAAACGAGTTTCGCGTGAGCCCGGAGATGTTTCCGGCGGTGCTGGATCTCCTGCTGAAAGACGGGAAGCTGGATGTCTCTGGCGAACTGGTGCGCCTTGCCGGGCGCGGCGTGGTCATGAAAGACGAAGAGGCGGAGGCCAAGAAGACCATCGAGAGCGCCTTCGCCACCGCCGGTCTGAAAGTGCCTTATCTCAAAGACGTGCTTGCCGGGCTGCCCGTGGACAAGGCGCGCGCCCATAAGATCGTCACCCTGCTGCTGCGCGATAAGGTGCTGATCAAAGTTTCCGACGAGCTGGTGTTCCATCGCGAGGCCCTGGACGGCCTGCGCAAGCTGATGGCGGAACAGAAAAAGAAGTTGCCGAAGATCGATGTCGGCGCCTTCAAAGACCTGATCGGCGTCACCCGCAAGTACGCCATCCCGCTGCTCGAGTACCTGGACCGCGAGCGCGTCACCCGCCGCGTGGGCGATCTAAGAGAAATCCTTTAGCCACGGATCTTCACGGATGGCCACGGATAAAGAAAAAATCCGTCGAAATCCGTGAAAATCCGTGGCGTCCTAAAACCCCATGCGCGGAACGTATAATAAACGCTCTCCCGAGGCCGCATATGCTGACCATACGACCAGCAACTCCCGCCGACGTGCCGCTGATCCTCGAATTCATCCGCGAGCTGGCGAACTACGAGCGCGAACCGCAGGCCGCCGTGGCCACCGCCGCCGACCTGCTGCGCGATGGCTTCGGTCCCGAACCCAAATTTCGCGTGGACATCGCCGAGTGGTCGGGCGAGCCCGCCGGGTTTGCGCTTTATTTCTGGAACTACTCCACCTGGCAAGGCAAGCCCGGCCTGTATCTCGAAGACCTGTTCGTGCGCCCGCGGTTCCGCGGCAAAGGCATTGGCAAAGCTCTGCTCGTGCATCTTGCGCGCGTGGCGGTCAAGCACAACTGCGGTCGCCTGGTATGGCAGGTGCTCGACTGGAACACACCGGCCATCGAATTCTACAAATCCCTCGGCGCCGAGACCATGAAGGAATGGCTCACCATGCGGGTCACGGGCGAGGCGCTGGTGCGGTTGGCGACAGAGAAAACTTCAGCCGCCGCGGATTAACGTGGCGAATGGGTTTCATGACAATCAAGGTCATCGGCGCTGGTCTGGCGGGAACGGAAGCCGCCTGGCAGCTCTCCCGGCGCGGGCTCGACGTGGATCTCTACGAGATGCGCCCCGTGCGCTCCACGCCCGCGCACCAGACCGGGCAGATGGCCGAACTGGTCTGCTCGAATTCGCTCAAGTCCGACACTGAGAACACCGCACCCTGGCTGCTGAAAGAAGAGATGCGCCGCGCCGGATCGCTCCTGTTGGAGATCGCGCGCGCGGCAGCCGTTCCTGCCGGCCACGCCCTGGCCGTGGATCGCGAACTGTTCGCCGCCAAGGTCACCAGCGCCATCTCGAGCGAGCCGCGCATCCGCGTGCACCGCGAAGAAGTCACCTGGGTGGACGAGCACGAGGGCATCACCATCATCGCCACCGGCCCGCTGACTTCGGATGCGCTCTCAAAAGAGATTGCACGCCTCAGTGGCAACGAACATCTCTACTTCTACGATTCCATCAGCCCCATTGTCGAAGCCGAGTCCATCGACATGGAGCGCGTGTACCTGGCTGCACGCTACGACAAGGGCACTGCCGATTACATCAATTGTCCGTTCACGCGCGAGGAATACGACCGCTTCTACGATGCACTGATCGCGGCCGAATCGGTCGAAGCGCGCGATTGGGAGAAGCTGAATTACTTCGAGGCGTGCCTGCCCATCGAGGAGCTGGCACGGCGCGGGCGCGATACTCTCCGTTTCGGCCCCATGAAGCCCGTGGGCTTGCGCAATCCGCGCACCGGCAAACAGCCTCACGCCGTGGTGCAACTGCGCCGGGAGAACCTGCGCGCCGACTCCTACAACATCGTCGGCTTCCAGAACCATTTAAAGTACGGCGAGCAGCAGCGCGTCTTCCGCATGATTCCTGGCCTGGAGAACGCGCGCTTCCTGCGCTACGGCCAAATCCATCGCAATACGTACATCAACGCGCCTTCACTGCTGACCGCAACGCTGCAGATGAAGGCTTATCCGAACGTTCTGTTCGCCGGGCAGATCTGCGGGGTTGAGGGCTACACCGAATCCATTGCCTCAGGATTGATGGCGGGCGTCCATGCCGCCGCGCTGGCCACCGGCAGCGAACCGGTGTCGCCGCCACGTACGTCAGCGTTCGGGTCGCTGGTGCACTACATCACGAACGCCGGCCCAAAACATTTTCAGCCGGCGAACATCACCTTCGACCTGCTGCCGCCTCTTGACGAGCGTGTACGCGACCGCGCCCAGCGGCATCGGCTGCAATGCGAGCGCGGGTTGCGAGAGTTCGACGGGTGGCTCGTGGCACTCAGCGCTCACCAATCCGCAGTGATCCGATAACATCCACCACGGAGGCACGGAGACACAGAGGGGATTAATTTCTCCGTGCCTCTGTGTCTCCGTGGTAGGTGTTCTACCGCGCGCGATTCTTGATCCAGATGGGCGTGCCCAGGAAGCCAAACGCCCGCCGAATCTGGTTTTCCAGGAAGCGCTCGTAGGAAAAGTGCAGCTTCACCGGACGGTCGGTGAACAAGACGAACGTAGGCGGGGCGACCGCGGCCTGGGTCAGGTAATAGATCTTCACGCGCTTCGAGGCCGGCACCGAGGCGCGATCGAAATCGACCATCTCCAGGAACCGGTTCATCTCCGAGGTCGAGATGCGCTTCCTCCGCTCCGCCGCCACCTGCTCAAGCACAGGAAATACTTTTTCCATGCCCTTCCCCGAAGTCGCGCTGATGAACAGCACCGGCGCATAGCTCAGGAACTTGAGCGCGTCGCGAACCTCTTGCTCGAACTTGTTGCGGTCGGCGGGCTTCTTGCCGTCAGGCCGGCCGGAACCGGCTAGGTCCCACTTGTTGACCAGAATGATGAGCGAGCGGCCGCTCTCGTGCGCATATCCGGCGATGTTGGCGTCGAGCGCGGTGACGCCTTCGACAGCATCGATCACGAGCAGTGCCACGTCGGCGGCTTCCAGGTGCTTACGCGCCATCACCACCGAAAGCTTCTCGGCCATGAGTTTAGTTTTGCCCTTGCGCCGGATGCCGGCGGTGTCGATGAAGCGATAGCTGTGGCCGTCGCGCTCCACCAGTTCATCCACCGCATCCCGCGTCGTGCCCGGAATGGGCGAGACGATGGCCCGCGCCGTCCCCGTGAGCCGATTGAGCAGCGTGGATTTGCCCACGTTCGGCCGCCCGATGATGGCAACCTTGGTCTCTTGAACCTTCTCCGTGGTTTCCTCCGCGGCCTCGGCCTCCCCCGCGACCTCCGCGTTGATCTCTTGCAGAATCGCGTCCAGCAACTCCGCCACGCCGGTGCCCTGTTCGGAAGACACAGGAAGCATCTCGCGGATGCCCAGCCGGCGGAAGTCTTCGATGTCCGCCTCCTGCGCGAGCGTGTCGATCTTGTTGACCGCCAGGAATAGCGGCTTGCCGGTGCGCTGCAGCAGGCGGGCCAGCTCCAGGTCGGGCGCGGCCAGCTCCGTGCGTCCGTCCACCACCAGGATGACGGCGTCGGCCTCGTCCAACGCAACTCGTGCCTGGCGAAAGATTTCGGCGGGAATGAATTCTTTATCCTCGGGGATGATGCCGCCGGTATCGACCACACGCAGATGGCGGCCTTGCCAGTCGGTCTCGCCGTACAGGCGGTCACGGGTGATGCCGGACTCGTCGCCGACGATGGCGCGCCGCTTCCCGATCAGCCGGTTGAAGAGCGTGGACTTGCCCACATTGGGGCGTCCCACGATGGCGATGGTGAGCACACCGTGAGCCGCTTCGGGTTTTGTCGCTTCTGCCAATGCGAATCCGTGGCGATCCTTGATGATCCGTGGCTATTATAGAGGCTGTCTTGACCGCCTCTTCCCAGCCCGCTGCCGCCGTCGCGCCCGGCTCGCTGCACGCCTTCTTTGGCCCAGGAGGCCTGCTGGCGCGGACGCATCCCGCTTACGAGTTCCGCCGCGGACAGTTGCAGATGGCGGAAGCGGTCGAGCGCGCCCTGAAGGAAAGCCGCCACCTGATCGTGGAAGCCGGCACCGGCACCGGCAAGACGCTCGCCTATCTCGTGCCCGCGCTGCGGTCGGGGAAGCGCGTCATCATCTCCACCGGCACCAAGACGCTCCAGGAGCAGCTCTTCAACAAGGACATCCCTTTCCTCGAGCGCGCTCTGTTTCCCAAGGGCGAAAGCAATCTGCGCGTCTGCTACATGAAGGGGCGCAACAATTATCTCTGCCGGCAAAAGCTGTACGACATCGCCAACCTGCCCGCACTGAGCGGCCTGGACGAGATCGAACACCTTCGCCTGATCGCCGAGTGGGAGAAGACCACGGACAGCGGCGACCGCGCCGAGTTGGTCTCCATGTCCGAGGACAGCCCGCTGTGGCCGCGAATCGACGCGCGCTCCGAAGCCTGCACCGGGCAGAAGTGCAAGCAGTTCGGCCGTTGCTTCATCACCGAGATGCACCGGCGGGCGGCCGAGAGCGACATCATCATCGTCAACCATCACCTGTTCTTCGCCGACATGGCGATCAAGCAATCGGCCGATGGCGCGCCCGACGCCGGCGTCCTCCCCGAGGCCGCGGCGGTGATCTTCGACGAGGCGCACGAACTCGAGGAAGTCGCTTCCAGTTACTTCGGCGTCTCGATCAGCAACCTGCGCTTCGACCAGCTCGTGCGCGACGTGGAGAACACGCTGCGCATGAAGTCCATCGCCTCGGCCGCGGCGCACACCGCCGGCGCCGCCCTGCGTGAGCGTTTGCAGCTCTTTTTCTCGCTGGTGCCGGCAGGCGAAGGCCGCTTCGCCTTCGAAAACCGCCGCGAGTTCCTGGAAGAGAACGGCGACGAGTACCTGGCGCTCGGCAACGCGCTGCAGCGGCTCGCCTCCGAGCTGCAACGCATCCCGGAGAAGCCCGAGGAAGTGCACAACCTCATCCGCCGCACCGAGGAGCTGCGCGTGCAGCTCGGCTTTCTGCTCGAATCGCAGGACCGCAACACCGTCTTCTGGATCGAGCGTCGCATGGAGGGCCGCCGCCGCGAAGGGCGGCCGTCTCATGTGTTCCTGCAAGCCACGCCCATCGACGTATCGCAAATCCTGCGCCAGACGCTGTTCGAGAACGAGGACTTTGGGGCCGCGGTGCTGACCTCGGCGACGCTGGCCGTCTCCGGCGGCTTCGACTACATCCGCGCGCGGCTGGGGGTGCAGAACGCGCGTGAGCTGGTGGTGCCCTCGCACTTCGATTACGAGCGCCAGGCTATCCTCTACGTGCCGCCGGACCTGCCCGATCCTCGCACGCCGCCGTTCGCGGGCATGGCGGCAGAACGCATCCGCCGGCTGCTCGAGATCACCGAAGGCCGCGCCTTCTGCCTGTTCACCAGCTATGCCCAGATGCGCGCCATCCATCAGCGCCTGGAGGGCGAGCTCCCGTACCCGATGCTGCTGCAAGGGACCGCGCCTAAGAACGCGCTGCTCGATGAGTTCCGCCTGACGCCCAACGCGGTGCTGTTCGCGACGGCGTCGTTCTGGCAGGGCGTGGACGTGCAGGGGGAGCAGCTCAGTTGCGTCATCATCGACCGCCTGCCGTTCGCCGTTCCCAACGACCCTGTAGTGGCTGCGCGCATACGCGCCATTGACGAGGCCGGCGGAAACGCATTCGGCCAATACCAGGTGCCCGCGGCCGTCATCACGCTGAAGCAGGGCTTCGGACGGCTGATCCGTTCGCTCGACGACCGCGGCGTGCTTTGTCTGCTCGACAACCGTATTATCAAGAAAAGCTACGGACGGGTGTTCCTCGGGAGCCTGCCTCCGTACCAGCAGACCACAGACTTGGCGCAGGTGGAGAGGTTCTTCGGGCAGAAGTTCGGTCGCCGCGGATAGCCTGCCCCTCGACTCGGCATCGTCGCGATACAATGAAGGCCGGGCCACAAACCAAGAGCCAGAGGCCAAGAGCTAAGAGCCGTTTATGTTCCAAGTCACTGTCGAAGACACGTTCGCCGCCGGACACTACCTGCGTAACTATCGCGGGAAGTGCGAGAACCCGCACGGACACAACTACAAGGTGCGGGTCACGCTGTGCGGTGAGGAACTCGACCGCGCCGGGCTGCTGCTCGATTTCAAGGATCTGAAAGACGTGATGCACGACACGGTGGACCGCCTCGACCACCAGATGATCAACGATCTGGAGCCGTTCACGGTGCTGAACCCATCGGCCGAGAACCTGGCCAAGTATTTTTACGACCAGACCCAGGCGAAGCTGCGGGCGGCGACCAACGGGCGGGTGCGCGTCAAGAACGTCACCGTCTGGGAGACGGATACGACCACGGCAACGTACTTCGAATGATTTGTGATTTCTGATTTGTGAATTGCCCGATCCCTACCGGTCCGTAACCCAATCGCAAATCACGAATCGGAAATCACAAATCCTCACCATGCAGGTCACCGAAATCTATCGCTCGATCCAGGGCGAGTCCTCTTACGCAGGACTGCCATGCGTCTTTGTGCGGCTGACAGGATGCAACCTGCGCTGCACCTGGTGCGACAGCGAGTACACCTTCTCCGGCGGACGCAAGATGAGCCTGGAGGAAGTCGAAGCTGAGGTGCGCCGACTGGCGCCGTCGGGACTGGTCGAGGTCACCGGCGGCGAGCCTCTGCTGCAGGAACGTGAGGCCGTGCCATTGATGGAGCGATTGCTCGTGCTCGGTTACACCGTGCTGCTCGAGACCAGCGGCGAGCGGCCGCTCGAAAAGGTTCCATCGCCGGTCATCAAGATTGTGGACGTAAAGTGCCCGCACTCGGGTGAGATCGGGACTTTCCGCGAGCCGAATCTGGGGGCGCTCGGTCCCCAGGACGAGGTCAAGTTCGTGCTCGCCGACCGCGCCGATTACGAGTTTGCGCGTGACTTCACGCGGCGGCACCAGCTCGCGGCGCGGGTGCGCTCGGTCATCTTCTCGCCGGCGTTCCGCAAGGACGCTTCCGGCGCGCGCGACAGCTCGCATTGCCTGCTCGACCCGCAGCCGTTGGCGCAGTGGATCCTCGAGGACGGCTTGGAGGTGCGGCTGGGATTGCAGATCCACAAGTTCATCTGGGAACCGTCGGTGAAGGGGGTGTGATCCCAGTCGTTAGTCGCTAGTCGGTGGACAGCGAACGACCAACCACCCACGACCAGAGTAGAATCTCCCGTTCGCATACTGATGGCTCCAGGCAGCAAAACGCGCGCGGTTGTACTCTTGAGCGGAGGCATGGACTCCTGTGTCTGCGCCGCTCTGGCTGCGCGCGACCATGACGCCGCCGCCGTGCACATCAGCTACGGTCAGCGCACGGAAGAGCGCGAGCGCCGGGCTTTTCTTGCCATCTGCGATCGTCTCCATATCCACGACCGCCTGGTGGTACGCAACGAGGCGCTTCGGGCCATCGGCGGGTCCGCGCTCACCGACGACCGCATCGCCGTTCCCGAAGCCGCTCCGCAGATCGGCCACAGCATCCCGGTCACTTATGTTCCCTTCCGCAATGCGCACTTCCTGGCTGTGGCGGTGAGCTGGGCGGAGGTGCTGGGTGCGGACAAGGTGTACATCGGCGCGGTGCAGCAGGATGGCTCCGGCTACCCTGACTGCCGTCCCGAGTACTACCAAGCCTACAACGAGGTGGTGCGCACGGGCACGCGCGAAGGCCGCATCGGGATCGTGACCCCGCTGATCGGCCTGCGCAAGGCTGGGATCGTGCAGCTCGGCCTTGAACTGGGCGCGCCCTTCGATTTAACGTGGAGCTGCTACAGCCATGAGGACGCAGCGTGCGGCGTGTGTGAAAGCTGCGTGTTGCGCCTGCGGGCCTTCGCGGCTGCGGGGACGCCGGATCCTATCGCTTACGTCCCCAATGTGGTTACGCATTCATGAAATCAATTCCTGGCCGATGGCCGGAGGGTTAACTCCCATGAAAACAATCTTTCTAGTGCTGGCGCTCGCGCTGGTGGCGGTTCTAACTCCGCTCTCTTCCTCGGCGCAGCGCGTTCCGGTGCGCGGACACGTTACCGGTGACGACGGCAAGCCGCTGGCCGGCGCCGATATCGTGCTGCTCAACAAGGACAACGGCCAGAAGTTCACCATGAAGACCGATAAGAACGGCGATTTCGTCAATGTCGGGGTCACCATCGGCATCTACCACATGACCATCAGCAAGGACGGCAACGTCGTCTACGAAAAAGACATGGTGGCGCAGGGAGAAGACAAGGCCCTGGAAATCAACGTTCCCAAGGCCAAGGAAGAGTCCCGGCAAGAGGCGCTGAAGCAGTTGACGCCGGAGCAGCGCCAGCAGATCGAGGAACAGCAGAAAGCGGCCGAGGCCGAGCGGGCGAAGGTGACGAACCTGAACCAGATGCTGGCGGATGCCAAGACTGCCGAAGACGGCGGCAACTTCGATCAGGCTATTTCAATTTACAAACAGGCGACTGCCATCGATGCCACCCAGCCTCTGCTGTGGGCGCGTCTGGGCGCGGCCTACCTCAGCGCGGCCGGCAAAGTGCCCGCTGGCGATCGGGCCGCGGCTGCCGAGGACTATACCCAAGCCGTGGAGGCCTACAAGAAGGCCATTGCTCTCAAAGAGTCGGCTGCGCTCCACAACAATCTGGGGCAGGCCTATGCCAAGCTGGGCAAGGCGGATGAGGCCATGGCCGAGTACAACGCGGCCGCGCAACTCGATCCCAGCAACGCCGGCCTGTACTTCTACAACCTGGGCGCCATCCTCACAAACGCGGGCAAGCTGGAGGAAGCCAACGCCGCCTTCGACAAGGCCATTGCCGCGGACCCCAACCGCGCCGAGGCTTACTACTGGAAGGGCGTCAACCTGCTCAGCAAGGCGACGCTGAAGGACAACAAGATGATCGCGCCCCCGGGCACCGCCGAGAACCTCAACAAGTATCTGGCGCTGGCTCCGAATGGATCCCACGCCGAGAGCGCCAAGGAGTTGTTGACCAGTATCGGCGCCAAGATCGAAACCAGCTTCCAGAAGAAAAAATAGCGATCACATCAAAATCCACCACAGCGGCACGGAGGCACAGAGGAAAACAAATAGCTCCTCGGCGTCTTCGTGCCTCCGTGGTGGCTCCGGTCCACTATTTGGGAAGATCTGAAAACGGCACGTTCAGGATCGGGTACTTCCGCCATTCCTTGTAGTCGAAGTGCCACCACTCGGTGGGATAGACCGTGAAGCCCTCGGCCTCCATCATCTTGCGCAGGAATTCGCGGTGGGCGCGTTCTTCGGCGGTGCCGCCGGGGTAATCGGGCTGCGCCCGCTCGGAGAAATCGTCGTAGGTGCTGGGCATGGAGAGCGGCTCGCCGGTTTTCAGGTCGTAGATGGTCAGGTCCACGGCACAGCCGCGGTTGTGCCGCGATCCCCCGGCGGGATCGGCCAGGTAGGGATGCTCCTTCTCCGCCGTCGCCTCCCAGAACATTTTGGTCACATACCACGGGCGATATCCGTCGAAGATCAGCAAGCCATCACCCTGCTCGTGCAGCTTGCGGTTGGCGCGCACCACCGCCTCGGCTGCCGGACGCTGCATGAACGCCTTCGCCTCCGCGTACACCGGCGTGCTGAGAAAGTTGTTGGACGAGGCGTAATGGATGTCGAGCTTGAGGGAGGGATCGAGCTGGATGAGTTCCACCAGGTCGGGTTTGAGGAAGTCTCCGGGCTCGGCCGGAGGCTGGGCCTTGAGCGCCTCGGCGCGCAACTCTTCCACCGGCCGCAGCGGCTGAATCTTGAAGGTCTGCGGCACCTGCTGGGCCAGCGCGGTGGCGCAGGCAAGGCCGCCGATAACCACGATTCGACGGAACATGGGCGCAACAATATACAACTGAATTGGCGGCTCGAGCTTGGCCGAAGATTTACACTGTAGCACCGTGACGGTTCACGCCCAGCCCGCCATTCTCACCTTCCCCGACGCCCGCCGCGTCGTCGAAGAGCAGGCCCGCACCCTGCAGCCGGGGCCGGCAAAGCTGGCGCCGCTGCTGCACAGCCGCGGACGCGTGCTGGCGGAAGACATCGCCGCCGACCGCGACTTTCCGCCCTTCCCCCGCGCCACCCGCGATGGCTATGCCGTCCACAGCGCGGATCTGGCGGCGCTCCCGGCAACCCTCAAGGTCATCGGCGAGGTGCGTGCAGGCAGCAGCCTCGAGGGACATGCGGTCGGTCGCGGAGAAGCCGCCGAGATCATGACGGGCGCGCCCGTACCAGCGGGCGCTGACGCCGTGGTGATGGTCGAGTACACCGCGCGCCGGGAAGGAAACATCGAGATCGAGCGCGCGGCGGTGGGGGGAGAGAATGTCGTCCCCACCGGCAGCGAGGCGCGTGCGGGACAACTGCTGTTGCCGCGGGGCACGCGCATGGACTTTGCCGAGATCGCGGTGGCGGCCGGTGTCGGCAAGGCGCAGGTAAGCATCTATGGCTCGCCGCGCGTGGGCATCCTCTCCACCGGCGACGAGATTGTGGACGTCGACGCCCACCCCGGTCCCAGCCAGATACGCAATTCCAACAGCTATTCGCTCGCGGCACAGGTGGAAGCCGCGGGCGCCGAACCGGTGCGGCTGCCCATCGCGCCCGACGATCCCGTGGTCCTCAAGCACCTGATCGAAGAGGGGCTGGCGCTCGACCTGCTGCTCTTGACCGGCGGCGTCTCCATGGGCAAGTACGACCTGGTCGAGCAGGTGCTGGCGCAGTTCGATGCCGAGTTCTTCTTCACCGGCGCGCAGATCCAGCCCGGCCGGCCGGTGGTCTTCGGCCGTGCGCGTCGTGAGGCCGGCGCCGGGAGCGCGACTTACTTCTTTGGCCTGCCGGGAAACCCGGTCTCCACCATGGTCACCTTCGAGATCTTTGTGCGGCCGGTGCTGGATGCGCTGTGCGGCGCTCCGCCCGGTAAGCTGCGATTCCTGCAGGCACGCCTGGGTTCGGAGGTCCGGACCAAGACCGGGCTCACGCGCTTCCTCCCGGCGCGGTTATCGGGCGAGTTCGATCGCACCCAGGTCGAACTGGTGCGCTGGCAGGGTTCGGGAGACGCTGCGGCCATGGCGCGTGCCAACTGCTTTCTGGTGGTCCCGCCCGATCGCGAGCGCCTTGCTGCCGGGGAGCTGGTGTCGGTGATAATGCGATAGCGTCCCGCGGATGAAGGGTCGCAGAAAATTCGATCTGCAGCGGGTCCGTCCGCTCAGTGTGGACTTCTATGACCGCGATCCGCGCCGGGTCGCGCCCGGCCTTCTGGGCAAGGTCCTGGTGCGGCGGTCTGGCCACGAACGGATGGCCGGGCGCATCGTTGAAGTCGAAGCTTATCTCGGCGCCGATGATGCTGCAGCCCACGCCGCCGCCGGACTCACCCCGCGCAACCGCGTGCTCTTCGGGCCGCCGGGCCGGTCGTACGTTTACTTCATCTACGGGAATTACTACTGCCTCAACGTCTCCTGCTTGCCCGACGGTGTTGCGGGAGGTGTCCTGTTTCGCGCACTCGAGCCATTAGCCGGTTTGCGCGTGATGGCCCGCAATCGCGGGCTCAGAGGCGAACTGACGGAACGCATCAAACGCCTGCTTACCACAGGGCCAGGACGCTTGTGCGAGGCGATGAAGATCACCCGCGCCCGCGACAACGATGTAGACATCACGTCGCCGAAGTCTGGAGTCTGGATCGGCGACGATGGCTATCGCCCGCCGCGGATCGCCGTCACGCGCCGCATCGGCATCACCAAGGCAGCCGAAGACCCCCTGCGCTACATCATCGCGAGGAATGAGTTCGTCTCGGGGCCGAAATCAAGAACTTAAAAGCGCAGAGGACGCGGAGGACGCCGAGGTCTTTTCTTGCTCGCGACTCACGACTCAGGGCTTGCGACTGTTTCCGTGCAGCACGATGTTGTCGATCAACCGCGTGCTGCCGACAAATGCGGCCACCGCGACCAGCGCGCCCTGCGATATGTCAGCAACCGGGTCGAGGGTTTCGCGATCGACGATCTCGAAATAGTCGAGCCGTACCTCCGGCTCTTCCTTGAACACTTCGAGCGCGGCGGCGATCAGTTGGGCAGCATCGCTTTCGCCGCCATCGGCCAGAGATTTCACGCGCCTCAGCGAGCGGTACAGGACGGTCGCCTGTTTGCGCTGCCGCGGATCGAGGTAGGCGTTGCGCGAGCTGAGGGCCAGCCCGTCGGGCTCGCGCACGATGGGGCAGATCACGATCTCAACACCGAGAGCGAGGTCGCGCACCATGCGGCGGATGATCACCGCCTGAGCCGAATCCTTCTGGCCGAAGAATGCCAGGTCCGGTTCGACAATGTTAAACAGCTTCGCCACCACGGTGGCGACGCCGCGGAAGTGTCCGGGGCGGGACCGTCCGCAGAGCTTCTCGCTCAGGCCTTCGACCGTGACGAAGGTCGTGGCGCCCCGGGGATACATCTCCTCCGTCGATGGCGCAAAAAGGATGGCAACGCCTTCGGCCTCGAGCAACTCGCGGTCGTGTTCGAAGGTGCGTGGGTACTTCGAGAAGTCTTCCTTGGGGCCGAACTGGGTGGGATTGACGAAGATGGAGACGCCCACCGCATCGCACCGCTGCCGTGCGGCGCGCACCAGCGAGATGTGCCCCGCGTGGAGCGCCCCCATCGTCGGCACAAAACCGAGCCGGCGGCCATCCTGGCGGGCGGCACGGGAGGCGGCGCGCATCTCCTCGATGGTGCGACAGATTTTCACGGGAACATTGTAACTACGGAGGCACAAAGACACCGCTGGATTCGCTGTTGGCTTTTAGCTCTTGGCCAAGAGCCAACAGCCAACAGCGTTCCCGAGCTTGACGTGAACGCACATTGGGTTGAGAATTCCAGTTCGGTCCTCTCGAGGTGAACATGCTCGCATACTTGTTCGTTTTGTTGGCGATCGCCAGCCGGTTCCTGCCGCATCCTGATGGATGGGTGCAGTTCACGCCCCTGGGAGCGGCGCTGCTCTACTTCGGGGCGCGGGTGGCGCGGAAGCGCATGTGGATCCCGCTGGTGGCGCTGATTGCGGCTGACGTCTACCTGACCAAGGTGTCGTACGCCTACCCGCTCACCGCCGATCACGTCGTGACCTGGGCGTGGTATGCGGGCGTCATCCTGCTGGGAAGCGCACTGCTGGGCCGGCAGGTGAGCCCGCTGCGCGTGGCCGCCGGCTCGCTGGCGGCATCCATCGCGTTCTTCCTGGGGAGCAACCTCGCGGTGTGGGCGGTCTGGCGCATGTATCCCAAGACCCTTGCCGGCCTGATGACGGCGTACGTGGCGGCGATTCCCTTCTTTCGCAACCAGGTGCTGGCTGACCTGGTGTTTTCCGGCGCACTGTTTGGGATCGGCACGCTGGTCGAGCGCCGCGTGGCAAAGCCGGCATCCGGTCAGATCCGGGCGGCTTGAGGCGATCAAAGGCGGACGGAGCAAGGCACGCCCCGCGCGTGCCTTTTGATTTTTTGCCCTCCGTCTCTCCGCGCCGCCGTGGTTATCCTTGTTTTTCCAGCTCGTGCTCCAGTTCCACCACCGGCTGGCGCCACAAGCGATAGATCACGTAGATCACCAGCAGCACGACCACGGCGCTCCCCAGCGTGATTGCCAGGTGCTTGTGGATCAGCACCCCGGCAATGGTCACGACGTGCGGCCCGAAGAAGAGCGTGAGCACGGAGAGCACAAGGAACCGCACCATCCGTCCGCAAAAGATGGCCAGCAGGAAATGTGTGAAGTGCATTTCGAAGACCCCGGCCGAGAGCACGAAGAGTTTGAACGGCGCCGGTGGCGGAAGCATGGAGGGAATCATCAGCGCCCAGAACTCACGCTTTTCGAACGAGCTGCGGATCTTGTCGAAGCGTTCCCCGGAGAGGCGCTTGCGCAACAGCAGCTCGCCTCCCGAGTAGCCGATGGCGTAAACGATCAGGCTGCCGAGGGCGGAGCCGGCCGAGGCCATGATCGCGTAAAGCAGGAAGCGGGAGCGGTCGTTGTAGACGTAGCCGGCTATCACCGGGTCCAGAGGCATGCCCAGAAAAGCCGCATCGACGGCGGCGATCCCGAAGGCGCCCCAGACGCCAAGCGGCTTCAGCAATCCCCAGACGAAGACGGTGTAGCGGGACAGGATGTGCTTCAGGAAATGCACGCGGGCAAGGATATTGTACGCGAGCCGGCGCGGGCTTCGCGGCGGAATTCCAGCTCAGGGCCGGCCGGGGTGCGCGGTGTTGCCGGCCAGCAGATCGAGCGCGTGCGGCAGCAGGTCCAGCACCGCCGCGAGCGATTCCGTCGCTGCCTGCGGGCTGCCCGGAAGGTTGAGCACCAGCGCGCGCCCGCAGACGCCGCACACGCCGCGGCTCAGCGCCGCCAGTGGAGTGGTCTGCGCGCCCACGGCACGCATGCGTTCCGCCACGCCTTCCACCAGCCGGCCGCAGACGGCACGAGTAGCTTCCGGAGTGACGTCGCGCTCGGCGATGCCGGTTCCGCCGGTGGTCACCACCAGTTGCGCCCGCGACGCCATCTCTAGGATCGCCTCCTGGATGGCCGCCTGTTCGTCGGCGACAACCTTGGTGGCGATGACGTGGAATTTATGGCGTTCGAGCGCCGCCTTGACGGCCGGTCCTGACAGGTCGGCCCGATGTCCGCGCGCGGACGAGTCGCTGACGGTAAGTATGGCAGCGGTCATGGCGAGAGTTTCAGATCTCCAGCACGTCCTGCTCGGCCTCGTGGTTGGCCTCATCGAGCAGCCGCAGGCCTTCCATGAGCAGTCCCTGGGTGGAGCGGGTGGTGGTCTGTTCCGGACTATGCCGGGTGAAGTCGATCAGGAAATTGCCCTCGGGCCAGAGCAGCACTTTGTACACGGCGCTGTCGCCCTTCAGGTCGCCGTAAAGAGCGTGGTGGATCTGGCCGTCGGAGAAGAAGAGCTGGCAACTCTCGCCGTCGTGGGTGAGGGTGAGGGCGCAGGTCTTGCGGCCCATTTCGAGGGACTGCAGCAGGTCCACCACATTCATCTGCGCCAGGCTGCCGCGCAATTGCCCGTCGCCCGCGGCCTCGCGCGCCATCTTCTCCAGCGCGATCTTGTCGATCACCTTCTTCAGGCGGACTGCGGCTTCTTTGATGAAGAACGGCTTCTCCAGGAAGTCTTCGGCGCGGTCCTCCAGCGGCTTGAGCTTGTCGTTGATGTCGGCCCGGCTGGCGGCGAGGATGATGGGAATGGACGCCGTG
>Ga0310038_10000728_pt1 | contig 26529 bp, 19 predicted proteins | sample Sb_taG_6_FD_200461 | JGI IMG/M metagenome (GOLD analysis project Ga0310038, IMG submission 200461) | Peat soil microbial communities from Weissenstadt, Germany - Sb_50d_4_PS metaG (v2) (version 2) | ecosystem: Environmental > Terrestrial > Soil > Wetlands > Peat | place: Germany: Weissenstadt... | reverse complement strand
CTGCTTGAGACCTGGCCGAAGGATGGACCACCCCTGGTCTGGAGGGCAAAGTCGCTCGGCGGCGGCTATAGCACGCCTTCGATCGCGGCAGGGCGAGTATTCGGCATGTCGTTTCGCGGAAATGATGAAGTTGTTTGGGCGCTGGATGAAGCTACCGGCAAAGAACTTTGGGCGACGCGGATCGCCGCGGCCAACCGCGGCATTGGCTACGGGGAAGGACCGCGTTGCACACCTACAGTGGATGGCGATTCCGTCTACGCCCTGGGGGTCAGCGGCGACCTTGTTTGCCTCGAAGTTGCGACCGGCAAGACGCACTGGCACAAGAACCTGCAACGTGACTTTGGCGGACGCATGATGTCCGGTTGGGGCTACAGCGAATCCCCTCTGGTGGACGGTGACAAGTTAATCGTCACGCCAGGCGGGAGCAAGGCAACGCTCGTGGCCCTCGATAAGAAGAACGGCGACGCGCTGTGGTCGGCCCATGTTCCCCAGGGGGACGGCGCCGCGTACTCCTCGGTGATTGTCGGTGCGGTCGGCAGTCAGCGCGAGTACATTCAATTCCTGGGAAAGGGCGTAGTGGGCGTGTCGGCCGAGGACGGCAAGTTCCTCTGGCGCTACGACCGGCCGGCCAATGGTACCGCCAACTGCTCGACACCCATCTTTCATGATAACGCTGTGTTTGCTGCATCGGGCTACGGCACAGGCGGCGGTTTGGCCAGGCTTTCTCTTGATGGAAGCCAGGCAAAGGCCCAACAGGTTTACTTCACCCAGCACATGAAGAATCATCACGGGGGTATGGTGCTAGTCGACGGCTACGTGTATGGCTCCGATGAAGGTCTGCTCGCCTGTATCGAATTCAAAACGGGCAAGGTGATGTGGGAAGACCGGCATCCTGGAAAAGGATCAATTGCCTACGCCGACGGCCATCTCTACTACCGCAACGAGGGCGGCCCTGTCGTCTTGATCAAGGCCGACCCGCACAAGTACGTCGAGAAGGGGCGCTTCAATCAACCTGATCGAAGCGGCAGTTCCGCCTGGCCGCATCCTGTCATTGCCAACGGCCGGCTCTATATTCACGATCAGGATGTCCTGCTCTGTTATGACGTGAAGAAACTTCCATAGGTCGAAACGGATGTCTGCATTCCACCTGGCGACGTTTGCCTGCGATGTCACACCGCCGGTCGGCCATCCGCTCTGTGGCGGCTGGATCGAGCCTGTCCGCCGGGTTGTCGATCCGCTGCGTGCCCTGGGCGTTGTGCTCCTGGGCATGGGTGAGCCGATTGTCCTCTGCGCGGTCGATTGGTGCGGCATCCGCAACGATGCCTACGCTTTCTGGCGTCAGTCCCTTGCCAAGTCAGCGCACACGGTGCCGGAGAAGGTGGCGCTCCAGTGCGTGCATCCGCACGATGCCCCATTTGCCGATCTAGCCGCCGAGCGAATGCTGGAAGCGATTCCCGGCGCACCGCCGATGCTCGATTGCCGCTTCTTCGAACGCGTCGTGCAGTCCACGAGTAAGGCCGTCCAGGATTCACTCGCGCTGACGAGGCGATTTACGCACATCGGGCTGGGCCAGTCACGTGTTGAGCGCGTAGCTTCCAATCGGCGCGTGCTTGGTGGCGACGGCAAGGTGAAATACTGGCGCGGCAGCAGCACGAAAGATGCGAAAGCCCGCGAAGAACCGGAGGGTTTAATCGATCCCTGGCTGAAGACCGTGAGCTTCTGGCAAAACGATCGGCCCCTGGCTGCGCTCAGTTACTACGCCACCCATCCCATGAGCTACTATGGCCACGGCGAAGTGAGCAGCGATTTCTGCGGCCTGGCTCGCCAAAAACGGCAGGAAGAAGATCCCAAGGTCCTGCAGATCTATTTCACGGGCTGCGCCGGCAACATCGCCGCTGGCAAATACAACGACGGCAGTCCTGCCAATCGGCCCGTCCTTAGAGACCGCATGCTGGCGGGGATGAAGGCGGCATGGAAGGCTACCGAGCGATTCCCCGTCACCGGCTGGGACTGGCGCGTCGAGCCGGTGAAACTGCCGCCGCGTACGGAGAATTCGTTCGGCGTCGCAGAAAGTCAAAGGGTGTTACGCGACCCGAAAGAGAGCAAAGCCCGCCGCGGGAATGCCGCTCTGCACCTTGCCTGGCTCGAGCGGCTCGATCGGCCCATCGATATCACGTGTCTCGATCTCGGCAAGGCGTTGATCCTGCACTTGCCAGGTGAGCCCTTCATTGAGTATCAACTGCTGGCCCAACGGCTGCGCAAGGACGCGTTTGTCTGCGTGGCCGGGTACGGCGACGATGGCCCGGGCTACATCCCCACTTCGGCCGATTACTTCCAAGGTGGTTACGAGACGACGGTCGCGCTCGCAGGTCCCCCGAGTGAGGCCATTCTGCAACAGGCGTTCGGCAAACTGCTCAAGTCGAAGAATCCCTAAGATTCAGGTCCCTGTCCCTGATAGCGCATGCAAAACCTGGAAATCAAATGCGGCTATGCCGATCATCGATTGGCGGCACGCCTGAGCGTCGAGGAAGTCCACGCCGAATATCGTGGCCGGCTGGTCCAAACCGACACCTACTTCGACATTTATCCCGGACGGTTGAAACTCAGGCAAAACGTGCTCCATCCGCCACACCAAGAGCGCCGCCCAAAGTTCTGGGACGAACTCATCGCTTACCGTAGGCCGAACCGGCGTTCGCCGAAATCCAGCATTTTCCAGCTTTGGCCGGTCCACGACCGCTCGAAAGCACTCAAGTTTTTTTCGGATTCGTTCGGTATCAAGGTCCGCGTCTCCAAGAGCCGCAGATTCTACATCGCGGACAACCTGCGGATTCATGTCGACAGCGTGATCGGCCTCGGCAGATTCGTGGAATTCGAGCTTGCCGTCAATGCGGCTCATCCGCTGACTTCGTGCCGCAAGCAGATGCAACGGCTTCTTGTACTTTTCAAGATTCCCGCTGACAGTCTTGTCCGCTACTCTTATTCTGATCTCCTGATGGCGAAGCGGGCTTCGCGTGGGAAGTGAAACGACTCAGGAAGTCAGGAATCCAGGAGGCACAGAATCGCACATCGGGAACGCTATCGCGGCCTTTCCTCATAATGAACCTGCATCAGCGTTAGCGGACTTGTGCTTTTTCATTTGCTGAATCGTTCATGGACCCTCTCGGAATTGCCTTGATCGGCTGCGGCACGGTGGGCAGCGGCGTCGCCAGGCTGCTGTTGGAGCAACCGGAGCGGCTCGCCGAGCGGGCTGGCAGGCGGTTGGCGTTGCGGCGCGTCATCGTCCGCAACCCTGACAAGCCGCGTTTGTTCGCAGTGCCCCGTGAGCTCATTAGCACCGACCTTGGCTCGGTGTTGACCGACCCTACAATCCAGGTCGCGGTGGAGGTGGTCGGCGGCGTGGAGTGGGCGCGTCAGGCCGTGCAGGAACTACTCAAAGCCGGCAAAGACGTTGTCACCGCCAACAAAGCGCTTTTGGCCTTGCACGGCAGCGAGGTCTTCGATGCCGCGCGCCGGCATCAGCGCGTGATCGCGTTCGAGGCAAGTGTGGCCGGCGGCATCCCCATCGTCGCAGCTTTAGCGCAGAGCCTGGCGGCCAATCAGATCATCTCCTTGCAAGGGATTCTCAACGGCACCTGCAATTTCATCCTGACCAGCATGGACGAGCAAGGCAAGAGTTACGAGGATGCTCTCGCGGAAGCACAGCGGCTCGGCTACGCGGAAGCCGACCCGCAACTAGATGTGGACGGGACCGACGCGGCGCATAAGCTTGCCATTCTCTCCCAGCTTGCTTTTGGCGTGACCGCGCCGATGGGAGTCATCGATCATCGTGGCATCATGGAGGTACAACAGGTGGACCTCCGTTACGCGCGCGAGCTGGGCTATACCATCAAGCTGCTCGCCGAAGCCTGGCTGCACGAAACACAGTTGGCGTTGCACGTGTCGCCGGTGCTGCAGCGTCACCAGACGCCGTTGGCGCAGGTGCGCGGTCCCTATAACGCTATCTACGTCGTTGGCGACGCCGTGGGCGACACGCTTTTCTACGGCCAAGGGGCGGGCCAGATGCCGACCGCCAGCGCCGTCATCGCCGACCTCATCGACATCGCTGTGGGCCGATCGCAGAAAACGTTCCAGACACTGAAGCTCTGGTCGGGAAACGGCCCGGAGATCTCGCTGCAGAGTTCGGACACCGTTCGTAGCCGGTTTTACTTGCGTGCTCTGGTCCAGGACACGCCAGGCGTCCTGGCCGAAATCGCCCGCGAGTTGGCGCAGCACCACATCAGCATTTCGTCGGTGATCCAGCATGAGGCGTTCGATGGCCAGGAAGGCGCCACGGTGCCGCTCGTCATCATGACTCACACAGCATTGACGGCGCGCTTCCGCGCCGCCGTGGCCGAGATCGACAGGTTGGAATGTGTGGCGGCGCCGAGTGTTTACTACCCGGTCGCCGATTGAGGTTTTCATCGCAGAGAACATATAGTGGAAGTCAGGCGGAAAACGTCATGAAATACGCCATTGTCATCCCAGATGGCTGCGCCGACGAACCCCAAGCCTCCCTTGCTGGCAAGACGCCTCTGCAAGCTGCCCACAAGCCGAATATGGATCGCATCGCACAGATGGGGATCGTTGGCTGGTCCAACAACGTGCCCGCGTCCTTGACCCCCGCCAGCGACGTCGCCACCCTCAGCCTGTTCGGCTACGATCCTCTCGAGGTTTACACGGGGCGGGCACCGTTGGAGGCCGCCGCCATGGGAATTGCCCTCGGCGCCGACGACTGGGCCATCCGCTGCAATCTCGTGACCGTCGAGGATGAGCAGATGCGCGACTTCACTGCCGGGCATATCAGCAATGCGGATGGCAAAGCTCTGCTCGAATCCATCCAGCAATCGCTGGGTGGAACTGCACAAGTTGTCGACGCAAGCGCACCCGGCCGACTGGAGTTTCATGCGGGCGTCAGTTATCGCAACTTACTGGTGTATCGCGGCAGCGGCCCGGGGCCCTTTTCGGATCAGACCAAAACGCAACCGCCCCATGACATTCCTGACCGCCCCATTGCCGATCACTTACCACGCGGACCAGGCAGTGCCCTGCTGCAAAAGCTCATGCAAGAGAGCCGGTCTATTCTCCGCGATCATCCCGTAAACTTGGCCCGGCAGAAGCGCGGGGAGGCCCCGGCCACGCAAATCTGGCTCTGGGGGCAGGGCAGGGCCCCGCATTTGCGGCCGTTTGCCCAGGTCTATGGCAAGCGTGGCGCGATCATCAGTGCCGTGGACTTGGTGCGTGGCGTAGGTGTGCTGCTCGGGTGGACGCGCATCGACGTCGCTGGCGCGACAGGCTATCTCGACACGGACTATGCCGCCAAGGGCAGGGCCGGCGTCGCGACTTTACAAACACACGACCTCGTCTGCGTCCATGTGGAAGCCTCCGATGAAGCTTCCCACGAAGGCCGGGCGGATGCAAAGGTGAAGGCGCTCGAAGAGATCGATCGCCACATCATCGGCCCGCTGCTGACCGCATTGCCTTCTCATGGAGAATGGCGCATCCTCGTCTCACCCGATCACCGCACGCCATTGCGTACACGTGCGCATGCTCATGGCGCGGTTCCCTTTGCGCTGGCCGGCACCGGCATCAGCAGTAAAGGCCAATGCTCTTATGATGAGGTGGTGGCCGCCGAGAGCGACGTGGGCTGCGAGAAGGGGCATGAGCTAATGCGCCGCTTCCTGGGTTGACGGATCGGCGCGCGGCTATCGGGCATTTCTTGCCCTACCGCGCCGTCGTCCGCTATGATCAAGAGGGTCACCCAAAATCTCGTCGGAGCAATTTTCATGATTCGCCAACTGACAGCCCTGGCGCTGGCATGCGTGATCACGGGCAGCGCGCTGGCTGCCGATGCGCCACGGCAAGTAACCATCCACTGGCATGGCCAATCCTTCTTCGAAATTGAATCGAGCAAGGGAACCCGCATTGTCATCGATCCGCACGCCATCGAAGCCTTTGGCCGCAAGGAGGTGTCTGCGGACGTCATATTAATAAGCCATTTTCACAGCGATCACACGCAGGTCGAGGTCGTCAAGAACCAGGCACGCGCCAAAATCCTGTTGGGGCTCAAGGCCAACGGCAAGAAGACCGACTGGAACCCCATCGATGAAACTTTTCGCGACGTGCACATTCGCTCTATTGGAGTTTATCACGACACCACCGAAGGGATGGAGCGCGGCAAGAACACCATTTTCATCCTGGAGATGGACGGCCTGCACATCGTGCACCTGGGCGACCTGGGCCATTTGCTGACGCCCAAGCAGATCCAGGCGATCGGCCCGGTGGACGTGCTGATGATCCCCGTCGGCGGCGTCTACACGATCAATGGCAGCGAAGCCAAGAAAGTCGTGGAGCAGCTGAAGCCGCGCCAGTACATCCTGCCCATGCACTACGGCACCAAAGCTTTCGACGATCTGTTGCCGGCGGACGAATTCCTGGAAGATCAGAAGAGTGTCAAAAAGTTCGTGACCAACAAACTGACCGTCGCCAGCGATTTCAAGCCCGCCGAACCAATCATTGCCATTCTTGATTGGAAATGATGTTCCACGAGCAGCTGAGGAGCAGTCCATGCGGCGAGGCCTGTCGCAGAACCGAAGAACCGGAATAAGCTGACACAGCTGCCGACATCGCAAAGGGATTCGCCCGTTCTTTGCATATGTTATCTCCTGTACACTGGCAGACGAAGTGAAGCATGGCATAATCTGAGGTGTGCACCCGCTGCGGGCGGTCCATCCTGGGGACGCTCAGGTTGGACAGGACGGCGTGCCGTGCCGGGTATTTAATGGATTTGCAGAAAGGTGGTGGGAATGACATGATGTCGGTGTTACGGGAGTCTGCGGCCGAGCTTTAGGGGCGCGATGATGCGAGCCGGCCAACCTTCTGCTCAAGGTGACTCCCGGAGAGACGGCCCTCTCAGGCGATGCTCTCAACTCCGGTGCGCAAGTGGCCCGTCATGTGATGTTTTTGTTCTTTGTGGACAAGAGAGGTCACTCGGAGAAACGAGGCCACGCGATCACCGGTGCACGGGGCTGGGAAACCTCGTGTGTCGACGTCGGTAGCGCCTGCCTGCCGCCCCTTGCGGGCCGGCACTGCTGACGTCGTATTCTCTACATGATCGATCCCAAGCGTCAATCCACTCATTCCCAGGGATTTGCGTCGCTTGACCCCTCTTTGTAAACGCTTTAAGATCAAGTAGCTTAGCAATCGCGCAATTCCGCTACGGAGGATCCCGAACATGGGACGGTTGTCCCTCGGACGCCCGATCAGCTGGATGCTCATCGGATTCATCTCACTGATCACGTCACAAGCTGGACGCTCGGCAGATTTCGAACGAATCAAGTTCTTCACATTCGACAAGGTCGAAATCCACGGCACCTTTTACCCAAGCGACAAGGGCCCGAAGGCGCCCTGCGCCATCCTGCTTCACGAGATCGGCGGCAATTCCGAAAAGGAGGGCTGGAGCGACCTGGCCAGGAAACTGCAAAAGGAAAAGGGTCTGGCGGTACTAACCTTTGATTTTCGGGGACACGGGGACAGCACGAATGTGGACCCAGACAGCTTTTGGCTCGATCAGGTGAATCGAACTTTGAAGAGTTTCAGGCCGGGCAAGCTCAAGGACCAAATTAGCTACAAGGATTTCTCCAGCGCATTGCAATTCGCCACGATGGTCAATGACATCGTGGCTGCCAAACTCTATCTCGACCGGCGCAGCGAGGCCGGCGACTGCAACTCGAACAACCTTGTGGTGCTCGGGGGCGAATCAGGCGCTGCGCTGGGGGCTCTATGGGTATTCGACGCCTGGCAGCGCATTCGCCCCGTATCTGTTTTTTCCGGCGCTCCCATAACGCAGCAGCGCAGGGAAGGTGAAGACATTGCCTGCGGGGTTTGGCTCACCATCACGCCGACGCTGGGCCCGAGCGGTTCGCGCTTCACGGTGCCGGTAGACAAATGGATCGGCTCGCCCATCCGCGACAAGGTTCCCATGTATTTCCTGTACGGCGAGCAAGACACCAGGGGCGCGACCTATACGAAGCGCCTTTTGGACGTCCTGTCGCGCGGCATACAGGAAAGCAAGATCAAGCTCACCGGAAAACACGCCATCAAGGACACCAAGCTCGCGGGCAGAGAGCTTCTGGGGAAATCTTCCCTTGGTACCGAGGAAATTATCCTGAAATATGTGGCCACGGTGCTCGAAAACCGCATCCCAAATCCGCGGCCCAAGGGCGATGTCGGCATGGGTCTCGTCAGGGTTCAGGTCGAGCGCCTGCCGTTGCGTTAAGGCGAGCGGCAGCGATTGTTCTCCCCTCGCCCCCGCTTCGGGGGAGAGGGGAGATTATGACCTGCCATTGCGCAAATCGCCGCGTGTGCAAAGTGACGGGCATTGCCACGCGCTTCGCATCAACCCCGCGGATGAAAACGATGGTGGATCGCGCGCAGCCTGTCTCGGTCGACGTGCGTGTAATGCTGGGTCGTGCGAATGTTGGCGTGGCCTAGCAGCTCCTGCACGGACCGCAAGTCGGCGCCGCCGGCCAATAAGTGTGTGGCAAAACTGTGCCGGAGCGTGTGTGGGCTGACCTTGGTGCTCAAGGCTGCCCGCCGCGCGTATTTCTTGACAATGGTCCAAAGCATTTCGCGCGTCAGCACCCGGCCGCCACGGCTGACGAAGACCCAAGGCGAGTCGGGAGCCACTCGAACCAGCTCGGGACGTAGTTCACTCAGGTAGGCGCGCAATGCCTTCAGGGCCGGTCGACCCAGTGGCACGATGCGCTGTTTGCTTCCCTTGCCCGTGCATTTGCAGAATCCCGAATCAAGATGCAGGTCGGCGAGCTTGAGATCGACCACCTCGGACGCCCGGCTGCCCGTTGCATAAAGCGTTTCCAGCAGCGCCTGATCCCGCAGGTAGAATCGGTCGCCCGGTTGAGGCGCTGCCAGCAGTTTCTCCACACTTTCCGGACTAAGCACTTGCGGAATGCGCTCCCATAAAGTTGGCGAGCTCAACAGCTCGACAGCACCGAGCTCCGCGCGTTCCTCGAGGCGTAGAAAGCGATAAAACATTTTCAGCGCGACAAGGTGCCGGGCAGTGCTGGCAGGGGCCAGCCCTTCATCACGCAGATGGCTGACGTATTGACTCAGCTCACGAATTCCGGGATGGAGGTAGTCTTTCAATGCGCCGGTCGCTGCCCACTGCGCAAAGCGATCGAGGTCACGTCCATACGCCAGAACCGTGTTCGCTGCCATGCCGCGCTCTGCTTGCAGATAGTTGCGAAATGCCGCAATGTCGTCTGCGAGGGGAGCAGATTGGGCCGGCTTCTCGGGTGAGGGTCGCTTCATGGCACCTCTGGCGTTACGAGCGGCGGCACTCCGTGCACCAACCGCGTGACTATTCATTGCTGCGCGACCAGTGCCTCATGCTTCGTATGCCCCTCGCCCCCGTACTCGGAGGAGAGGGGTTTGGGGTGAGGGGGTTGAGCAAACCTTCAATAGTCTAAAACCCTCACCCCCTGCCCCTCTCCCTTAAGTACAAGGAGCCTGCTGAAAAAGGGGTCTGACCCCCTACGAAGCTTCTCTGATTTCCCGCTTTCTTGGGGATCTGTGGCCATTCGTGGAAGGGGTCAGACCCCTTTTTCAGCAGGCTCACAAGGGAGAGGGGGGTAAGCAGACTCGTTACATTGGTTGCTCAGTCCTCAATAAGATCGACTGCCTGTACGTATCTGGCGGAGAAAACTGCCCTGCTCGAGTACCATCCAACTCTTATCGGCCCGTGCCAATCACGAACTTCGGTTTATCTCCGAGTTCCCGCGCAAAGACTTGCCAGCGACAATGGGCCACCCGCAAATACCACGAAGGCGAGGGCAGGTAATAAATCTCCCCTCTCCCCGGAGTACCGGGGCGAGGGGAGAACGTTCGCTGCCGCTCGCCTAACAGGAATTCACAGCGCGGAAAGAGCCAAGCAGTGTAGAATCTCCTACGAAGGCATAGCGAAGATCCCCGGTGAGGCGCCGATCCAAAGCGCGACACGCCACCGTCGTGAGGTCAGGGTGCGTAGCAACGAACAATCGTCGACCGCGGTCACAAATAGTCCCGGAACCGGGTTGCTTCGCCGCTGGCGTCTCTTGTTGGTACTCTTCGTTCTTCTCTGCACATTTGGAATAGCAGCACGCTGGTATCTTCGCTCGCAGCAGGCAACGGACTTGGTCCGCGCGCGCTTGCAGGCTTCCTATGGCGGGCCCCTTCAAGTTGCGACCGTGGAATTGGGCCTGGGAAGTTCCTCCATCCGGGGGCTGCGACTCTTTCAGGCCGGGTCCCAACCTTCCGACGATCCCTGGTTGGTCATTGATGAAGCGCACATGGATGCTTCACTTTTGACCCTGCTGAATGGCGAGCCGGCTTCTGTCCCCGTCCTCCTCACGGGAGTCGTGCTGACTCTCCGCTATGACCAGTCCGGCCGGTTGCTGACGGAATTGCCCAAGCCGGGTGAAAAAGTGTCTCACTTCCCCAGTCTTTCCTTCAAGAGTGCGAGGGTTCGATTACTGCAAGAGGGGCATCCCGATTTTGAGATCGCGGAAATCGGCGGGCAACTCCATGCCGAGGGTGATCGCTTGGTGCTTACCGGTACCGCAACCGATCCTGCCTGGGGTGATTGGGCCGTCACCGGCTCAATGGATCCCATAACAGAAACGACCACCATGCGTATGACCGCTGCCCGCGTCCATCTCACTCAGGCCATGCTATCCAGTCTGCCCTTCGTGCCCGCGAAGGTTTGGCGACAGGTCCAGTGTGAAGGGGACACGCCGGTCGAACTCGTGGTCGGATCTGACCTGCTAGCCAAGAAAAGGCACTACCGTGTAAACCTGGAGCCGGAAAGCACCAAAGTGCACATATCATCGATCAATCTGTACGCAGACCGGGCGCACGGCAAGGTAGCGATTGAGGATGGCGTCGTGAAACTGGAGAAAGTTTCCGGTCACAGCGCAGACGGTCAGATCGGGACAAGCGGCATTCTGGATTTCCACGCCGATCCTTGCCAGCTGCGGTTTTCCGTTTCGGCTGAGCATCTCGACCTTTCGCTGCTCCCCAAGAGCTGGCATTTGCCTCCAACCTTAAAAGGACGTCTTAGCGGTCAGGCCGAGCTGCTGGTCAGTATTGCGGACGGCAAGCCGCTTACAAGCGGGGATGGCTACGGGACCGTCACGGAGACACGCATCGCCGCCGTTCCCGTGCGTAAGCCGATTCCCGTGAAGCTTCACGCCGACGGGAAACGCTTCCACTTCAGTCCCGGAAGACAGAATGATCGAAATTCATCACCTCCGTAAGGAATACGACAAGACCCTTGCCCTCGAGAATTTGCATCTGGAGATTCCCGAGGGCGAGGTTTTCGGATTGATCGGTCCCAACGGGGCAGGGAAAACGACGTTGATCCGCGTCCTGGCGACGCTCTTGGAGCCGACCTACGGCCAAGTGCGCATCGCCGGGATCGACGTGCTGGAAGACCCGCTGCGCGTGCATCCGCTCATCGGCTACATGTCCGATTTTTTCAGCGTCTACGAGAACATGCTGGTTTGGGAATATCTCGATCATTTTGCGCGCTGTTATAACGTCGAGCGGCACAAGCGGGAGCGCTTGATTGAGGAAGTGTTGCAGCTCGTAAGCCTGGAGATCCGCCGGGACGCCGAGATCCGCACCCTGTCACGCGGCATGCGCCAGCGCCTTTGCTTTGCGAAGACGCTGGTACACCAGCCAAAGGTGCTCCTGCTCGACGAACCCGCCTCCGGTCTCGACCCGGCAGGGCGGCTGGAGTTCCGCGAGATGCTCAAGCAATTGCACGCGATGGGGCGCACGGTGCTCATTTCCAGTCATATTCTTACGGAAATGGCAGACTTCTGCACGTCGATCGGCATCATGGAGGAAGGCCGGCTCCTGGCCAGCGGCCGCGTCGAAGATATCTTGCGGAAACTGCAACCAAGCTTGCGCATCGAGATCGAAGTGGCCTCCGGGGCGGACCGGCTCGTGGAATTGTTGAACCGGGAGAGCGCCAGCCAACGCGTGGATGCGGCCGATGCTGTGGTGCGCTGTCGCTGGACCGCCGGACGAGAAGCCTTGCCGGAGCTGCACCGGCGCATCGTCGCGGCCGGGATCGATTTGATCGCGTTCGCCGTCAAAACCGACAACCTGGAAGACATTTACATGCGGATCTCAGGACACAAAACGTCATGAAGCGAACGTCCGACTGCGCCGCAAAGCGCGCCGATTTATGGGCTAAATCACCGTGCGCAAATCAGCAGCAATTGATTGGCCTTGGGTGCCATGCTTTCGCGGCCCAAGCCTTGGCCGAACCCAGCTATTTCTACTTGCCGGGGCCGCGAAAGCATGTCGTGCCCCAACGCAAGGGGACAGTTTGCCGACTGCTCCATGCTTTCGGGCCTCGCCTTCTGGACGTTTGTGGCCGTGGGTTGGCCCGAAAGCATGGCACCCAACATGCATCTGCTGCAAGATCACGCACGGTCATTTAGAAGGCTAACTGCATGAAGTTCGACTTCTGGAACAATCCGATCCTTGTTACTTCGATGCGCGTGCGCTACCGGCGTGGCGGCCTCTTCAACATTACGACCGTGTACCTGCTGTTGCTGGTCGCGGGGGGCGCCGCACTGGCCTACTACAACCACGTGTTCGGAGGCCCTTGGTCGCGGAACTACTTGCTGGCAATGCTTGGCTTGCAATTCTTCGGGTTCGGGCTGATCGCAGGCGGGGCGACAGCGGCTTCGCTGCGTGCAGAAGTCGCGGAGCGCACGCTCGATTTCCAGCGGATCGCCGCTCTTAGTCCGCAGCAAATCCTTCTGGGAAAGCTGCTGGGGGAACCGGCGATCGCCTATCTGCTGCCTGTTACTTCGATTCCGCTCGGCGTTTATTGTTGGCTCCTGGGCGTGCAAGGCTTGTCGCTTCTGGTCCTGATCCTGCTTTATGTTCTCCTCTTCACGAACACCATTCTTATTGGCAGCCTGGGGCTTCTGCAACAGGTGGAGCGCCCGGCAAGCAAGGCGTCCGCAATGACGAGCGGGGGGAGCTGGGGATGGGGGTGGTTGGTTCTGGAGTTCCTCCTGGTTGCCACCGGGCAGTCGTCGCTGGCTTCGCCCACCTCGGCAGCCATCGTCGGTTTGCTGACTCCCGCTGCCGCCCTGCACGGGCTCTTTTCCGGCGATCCGTGGCGCTACGCGCTGTCCTTTTACGGCGTGCAGATTCCGTTCCTGCTGCTAACGCCGGTGGCGCAGCTCGCTTTGGCTTTCCTCTGCTTCCGATTGATGTCGCGGCGCTTGCTGAACCCACTCAATACTTCCCTGGGAAAACCAACTGCTTATCTAACGCTCCTCGCCATCGACTTGTTGGCCGCGGGTGTTCTGACGGAACCGATACCGGTTGGATTGCCAATCCTGCAGCGCTGCGTCGCTTATTCTCTGGTCCATCTCACTGCTTGCTATTTCTTGTTTGGTTCGGTCACGCCTATGCGCGACACTCTATTGAGTTGGCTTTGGCGTTTCCGCGGTCGATCCTCGCGTGCGTGGGACCTAGGAGTTGGTGATCGTTCGGAAAACGGATTGGCTTTGGTGACTTTTTGCGTGATCGGCATCTTGGGTCTTCTGTTTTTGGTCGTATGGCCCGCTGCCCGTCAAGAGGGCGTTGCCGCCGCCCAGGTGGATCGAGTCGGGATAGGTTCCATTCTTCTCGTTACGATGCTGCTGGTCCTTTCACTCGGCACCCTCTACCAATGGTTTGTCTTTATTGCCGGGAGAGTCGGACGGACAGCGTTCTTTACGTTCGTGGCAATCATCGTTGTTCCCTTCCACGTTCTGGGGAGCTATTACCAAAATGGATTCCTACTATCGCTAACGCCCAGCGCTCTATTCGGCGACTGGATTATCGGCTCACCCTCTCCATCTTTACTTCCCTTCGTCATCGAGTACGGGTTATTCCTGGTCCTGAGCTGGGTGTCTCTGCGCCGGCGGATGGGCCGCGCCCGCCGAGCTATTGATCAGAAGCTGGAAGGCATGGGCGTCAAGCAAGCGCCGGCGTAAGAGTCTCCGGAAAGGAGAACGTGCCACCGGGCTCGGACCACTCCTATCTTGATCCATGCCTCCTGACCAAATTGCCCAAACCGACCAATTGGAAGAATCGACACATCAACGTGATCCGGCCACAAGAATTACGCAGGGGCCTTGAAGCAGGCCTCACCATCTCGGGCATAGAATAGTTTGCCGCGGGCCAGCACCGAGCCGATTTCTTTTATGGCCCTGCCCGGTGCGCACCTTGAGTAAACCTGCCGCCAAGAATTATGCACCGACAAATCTCGATGCCGACACGCTCCACTGCATGGGCAATTGCCGTTGCTTTAATCTTCTCCCAGGCATTCACGCCAGCGGGCTTCGGCTCCGAACGCGGGAACATCGTCAACAGGCGCTCGGAAGGGGCGGCTGTCGAGGAGGCGTCACCTCATTCGGAACCAACGTCCGGCACGCACGCGGCGTCCCTGCTCCGAAGCCGGCACCTGGCTTTCCTGGGTGCCGACCGTTGGCATGCCGCCGGCTTTCGCGGTCAGGGAATCAAGGTCGCCATTCTCGATTCCGGCTTCCGTGGCTACCGCGCCTTTTTGGGACGGGCCTTACCCGAGCACGTGACCGTTCATTCGTGCCGGAGCGACGGCAATCTAGAGGCGAAGGACAGCATCCATGGCATCCTGTGCGGCGAAGTCGTACATGCGCTGGCGCCAGACGCCGAGCTGCTGTTCGCGAATTGGGAGCCCGACAGGCCCGATCAATTCATCGAAGCTGTTCGCTGGGCAAGAGGGCAGGGGGCCCGCGTCTTGTCCTGTTCGCTGATCATGCCCAGCTGGAGCGATGGGGAAGGTGGAGGGCCAACCCACGCTGCTCTTGTGGAACTTCTTACAAGTCATGGGGGAACTGCCGACGCTGTCTGCTTCGCCAGCGCGGGCAACACCGCCCAGCGCCATTGGAGCGGGCTATTTCACGACGGCGCCGCCCATTTCCATGAATGGGAGCAAGGCCGAACGGAAAATGAGCTGAGCCCCTGGGGAAACGAACCGGTCTCGGTGGAGTTATGCTGGCAAGCGGCCGGCGATTACGACCTGATCGTGGACGATAGGACGGCGCACGAGGAAGTAGCCCGGTCGTTGGCGCAGACGGAGCGGGAGCGCGTCTGCGCCGTGGCCCGGTTCCAGCCTCGGCCTTCCCACGATTACGATGTTCGCGTCCGGCTAGCCGGCGGCACACCGGGCATGTTTCATCTGGTGGCCCTGGGCGGCTACCTGCAAAGCACCACCAGCCGAGGCAGCATACCATTTCCCGCGGACGGGCCCGAGGTAATCGCGGTGGGCGCGGTCGACGCTTACGGCCATCGGGCCCCATACAGTTCTTGTGGCCCAAACTCGCCTTGGCCGAAGCCCGACCTGGTTGCGCTGGTGCCGTTCCCGACGATTTGCAGGGCACAGTCTTTTTCGGGCACGTCGGCTGCCTCACCGCAAGCGGCCGCTACGGCCGCTCTGTGGTGGTCGAAATATCCGAACTGGGCAGCGACGCAAATTCGCCATGCCTTGCAAGCCTCCGCTCACGATCTCGGACCGCCAGGTCACGATTATGAAACCGGCTATGGCCTGATCTCGCTTCCTTAAGGCTTGCTATACCCTCGTTTCGCCAAATCAATGCGGGCGAATCAGCAGCAGTTTCTTGAACTTGGGTGCCATGCTTTCGCGGCCCAAGCCGGGACCAACCCCATCCATGCCTACCCGCCGGGGCCGCGAAAGCATGTCGTGCCCCATAGTGGAGAGCCGTTGGCTGACAGCAGCATGCTTTCGGGCCTCACCTCCTGGGAATCTTCGGCCCCAGGTTAGGCCCGAAAGCATGGCACCCAACAAGAGTCTGCTGCAAAAGCACCCGCGGCCATTTAGGCGAATGTTTCCGGTCTGTTATCCGCGTCCGGCACTTCTTTCGATGCGGCATCGAACCATTCCGGTTTGAACTCGATGCGTTGCCGTTTGTGCATCGCCTGGTTCGAGGTCAAGGCGACGATGGCATCCGCCATGGCAACCCGGCCATGACAGCGCGGCAAGGGCCGTTCCTTTTCGGTCATCCCCTGATCCCACATGCGGACGCAGTAAGCAAAATGCTCCATTTCCTCGCGATAGCCGCGGCTGACCGGGCCCGAGCCTAAAGCACACTGGCCGACGGCCAACGCTTTACCGGCATCGACAGGAGGCGCTGACGCCGAGGTATCGATGGCGGGCTTGCCGCCGCCCGCATTGGAGACGGTCATCGATACCGAGCGTGCATTGGCCACGCCTGGATAAAGCATCACGGTCTGTTCAGACTGCACGATCATGGTGCCTTGGGTACCCATCACACATTCGCCATACGACTCGAAGTCGTTCGTGCTAATCGAGGAATAGGTGACAACGACGATGTCATTCTTGTCCTGGGCGTAGTTCTTGCCCGGGAACTCGAACGTTACAAAGACATTGTCGTCGGCCTCGCGATCGTCGTGGTAGAAAAACTTGCCGCCGACGCCTGAAACGGCCAAGGGGTGGACCTTGCCCAGGAAGATGCTGCAGGCATCGAGCTGATGGCTGCCCAGTTCCGCCATCAGTCCGCCACCGGTGCGATTGTATAGTCGCCAGCGGACGAGTTCTTCCATGTTCTTGTAACCGAGCTGGCGTATGCGGCTTTCAAGCGCCTCGCGATCCACGTCTTTGATGGATGGCCGCCAGCTATCGTGGTACATGATCTCACCCGTGCGCGGGTCCGTGATGGGTTTGCCGCCGCTATCGAGTTCGGGGCGCGCGTTGTTGCGATGCCAGAGTGCGCGAATATATTTAACATTGCCTAGCTCCCCAGCGCTCATCAACTCCATGGCCTGGGCGTAGAGGAGGCTGTAGTGACGCTGGTGGCCGATCGACAGGATCCGCTTGGTCTCATCGGCCACCTTGATCATTTCCTTGCATTGCGTGATGTTCCACGCCATCAGCTTTTCGCACAAAACGTGCTTGCCCGCTTTCATGGCGTCGATGGCGACGGGAGCGTGCAAATGCAGGGGCAGGGCGATGACCACTGCTTCGATTTCCTTGTCCGCGAGCAATTCCTTGTAGTCCTGATGCAGTTTGACCTTCTTCCGCGCCTCCTTACCGTAAATGCGCTCGAAGCCTTTGCGCGGCCCGTTTGGTTCTCCCTTGAAAATCCGCTCCTGGTTCGAAGGCCGGAGGTCGCTGAAGGCGACAAAGTCGAGATAATCGGGATTGTGCTCACCCACCAGGACGCCGCCTTCGTCCCCGGCGCCGATCAGGCCCGTTTTCACCGGCTTGCCGGGCAATCTTCTATACCCGTAATAAACGGCAGCCGAGACCGGCAGCACGGCACCCGCCGCGAGCAAGCCCTTCATGAAATCGCGCCTGGTAAGGCCGTGCTGCCCCACCATGCGTTGGAAATTTGCTTTGCCGATCTCTCTTTGTTCGGGCGTCATATCCAGAGCCATTGATCTCGCTCCTTAGTCGCAAAGGGGTCGGGAGTCGTTGCGCGATCCAGTGTTAGCCACGTCGCCAGCGCCGGGGGTTAAGGAACCTGACCAGCCCATCCAGGCCCACCCAGTACCCGCTGCGCGTGGTTGCAAGGGTCAGCAAGGCGAGCAGTTCGACTAGGTTCTTGTTGACAAAGTAGTAATGGCCTTCCACACGCGTCGATTCGGGAAGCCAGGGGAAGGGTGACATCGTCAAATAGAGCATGAGCAGGAAAGCGGCTCCCGCGACGCAAGCGGTCCGCGTGAACAGGCCCAGAAGCAAGCCCAGCCCAACTGCCACAAGCCCCCACCGCGTAATCGCGTCAATCCACTGCAGGACGCTCCACTTCCAGAACGGGCGTTCCGCAGCCTCGGGCACCGGGCCCTTCGTTTTCTGCTCGGACGTCAGCATGCCATTCAACGAATCCTTCATGGGTTGGTTCAGTTCGGCAAGCAGCTCCGCGCGCATCCGAGCCGCGTCGGCCTTGACTGTGCGCAGTCGTTGTTTCTCCACATCGCGATCGAACGCGGGAAGCTCTTTATCCTGGATGTCCTGAGCACCAAGGGGCCAACGATTAGTACCGTCGGGTTCTCGCAGTTTATCCTTATAGGCCTGAATCCGCTGAGCGGTGGTCTGCTTGACCTGCGCGGTCATCGTCGGGAAATTGACCTCCACATCCTTCGAGCCTTCGAGCAGCCAGCGGACAGCCTGGTCTTTGCTCTGTTCCAGCTTCGCGGCCGCCAGCCTTCGTTGGATTTCGTCCAGATCGTAGTGGGCCGCGAATCGTTCCAGGAAATTGTCCCAGTCTTTCGCAAGGGCAGGGGAAATGCGCTCGCCCGGAGGTACATGCGCCGGATCCTGATCGGGCGCCAACGGCCGCACTGCAAGGCGATCCAGGGCCTGTGCATCCGGATCGCCGATTTGACTGCGAATCTGGTTTCCGATTGGTCCCGTTGCTTCACGCAGGTAGCTTTCGCTGCTGAAAGGCCGGCTCGATTCCGTCGGCCCCTTGTCAACGGATTCGATCTTCTCAATCCCTTCGAAGAGGAAGTGCCAGCCAATGGCTAATCGCAATAGAATGAGAAAGAAGCGGGTCATCCCGTTCATGGCATGCTCGATTTCAAACGAGGGACTTCAATCAACCTGAGGTAAGGGACTCGGAGCCTCCCGGTCGGCGCTCAATCGGGCAGAACCGAAACTTCGCCGGCGCCGAGTCCGAGAACCACTGGGGTGGGGTCACCTTCCGGCAGCACGATGGCACCGATGTCCGGGTGTCGGTCGCAGTATTCGCGAGTTCTCTCCAATCCCAGGATGAAGAACGCCGTCGCCAGGGCATCGGCCTGAGCGCCCGTGGGGGCGAGCACCGTCACGCTGGCGATCCCCTCAGCTGGCCACCCGGTTCGAGGATCCAGTATATGCCCCAGCTTGCGTCCCTGATGCTCCAGGTATTGAAACGTGGCCGCGGAAGTACCCAGTCCCCGGTCCCGCAACCAAACCAGTGCCAAGCGCCGTTCCGGATCCCAGGGGTGTCGGATGCCTATCGTCCAGCCCCGGCCGTTGCCGGGCTCTGTTCCCATAGCGTACACGCTGCTATGCCCCCCGTGCAACAGAGCAGCGGTCAAATTCCAGTCCCGGCGCAACACTTCCGCCACTCGGTCCACGGCATAGCCCTTGCCGATGCTGCCCAGGTCGATTTTGAGCCCAGGCTTTAGGTAGCGGACCGAGCACTGCTCGGGGGCTAGGATGACATGCTGCATTCCGACCTGGCTCAGCGCTTCCGTTCGTTCCTCGACAGATGGAAATCGACCTGCAGCGCGATGCTTTTGCCACGCCTTGATCAATGCCCCGGTTGTGATGTCGTAAGCCCCTAGCGTCTCCTCGGTGATGCTCCTCGCCAACGCGAGCAACTCGTAAAGCCGTCGTTCGACTGGCACAGGGGCGAGCGGAGCCACCCGGTTGAGCCGGCTCACTTCGCTCGTTTCTCGATACACCGTCAATTGCTGTTCGAGACAATCAACCTCGTTCAATGCCGACTCGGCTGCGGCCAACGCATGGGGAATGCCGTAGGGAAGAAGGACCTCGAAATCGGTGCCCATGGCCCGCCGCGAGGCATGTAAGAGCGCAAATTCATGCTGGACCGGCTCGCTTTCGAGTTGGTTCAATTCGTGCATGGCGCCGAGAAGCTGTCCAGCCGGTCGCCAGGCATGCTCAGAGCGCAGAAAATCGCGGCGGTTCATGATCTTTTACGAATCAGCGCCTTCTCGCGCAAGGCAGAAACGCCCAGTCGGGCAAAGACAAAAAGGCCCACGGTAAATCCCGTGGGCCCGATAGACAATCTGTTGGGCTGGAAGCAGCAGTGTGCTCGATTGCCGTCAAGGAGTTAGTTTTTTGTCCCCTTTTTGGTGTTCGCGATGAGTTCGTTTTGGATCTCGGCCGCCTCGAGTGGCGTGTTGTGGATGAACGTGTACCATTCGTCGGCGAGGATAGCCGCCTTGTTCTCGTCGATTTGGTTCGGATTTGTGGAATCCGTGAGATTGAACGCCCGGGCGAAACATCCCAGCAAGGTGTTGCTGTCGAACTCGATATCGCGCGGCAGGGCAGAAAGCTCCTGGTAATAGCGCAGCAACCCGTCGAGCTTCTTTTGGGCCAGGAAGTAAGTCAAGGCCCATGCCTTGGTGCGCGCCTTGGTCACCTTGTCGTCGAGGTTCAGTGATTCCTTGAGACCGTGGAAATCTTCGTCCGTGATCACAGCTTTCAATGCCCGCAACTGCGTTGCATCGTCGATCTTCTTGTCTTTCTCCCAGGCCTTGAAGATGCTCTGATAGTGCAAATTCAGACCACCCGTGGTCGTCCACAAAGAGCCCTTTGGAGTTTCGAAGAGGCTGGCCACGCCGAAATCGATCCAACGCGGAACCTCGACCGTGCGTGGGAGCAACCCGACGGCCGCTACGAGCTGGCGAGCGCCCTCATGGCTGACCGCAGCGAGGATGGCTTCTTCTTCCATCGCTACCCGCACTAATATGAGCGTCTGGGCTCGCTCGATTTCGGGATAACTCATCCCGCGCTCGACGACCTTGAACTTTCCTCTCAGAAGCTCGTCCGTTGTCCATCCTTTCGCCAGAAGGCCTTCCGTCACTTTGCACAATGCTCTGTAGCCTTCGTCCATCCGCGTGGCCGAGAAGACGGCAAGATTTTCTCTGCGTGCGAAGAAGCCGTCCGCAACCAATGGCGTGTCGTCGAAAATATCCTTGTGCTCGCGATTGAAGGAGCGTTCATCTTGCAGCGCCACGGCAACGAGGCGGTGATCCGGCACCGGAAGGATGTCGCGCCGCAGCGCGAACCAGTAAAAGAATGCAGTGAAGTTCCCCTCTAACTGCTTTAGGTACTTGTCTGCCACAAGTTCCGAAGTGTCGTAGAGGAGCGTGTAGTGGTCACTTTGCTTGGACTTGAGCTCGCCTAGCTTGTCTTTCCATTTGATTGCGGTATCGTCCTGAGTAAGCTTGCGCTCGACGGCTGCGCGGACTTTCTGAAAAGCCGCGACGGCGGGCGATTTGGGCGAAGCCTTGGCCAAATCGTCCATGATGGCCGCCGTATCCTTGTCGGAAAGCCCGTGGCTAACGGACCACTCTGCCACTTTGAGCAGTTTCTCTGGTCGTTCGGGGTCGTCGGTCTTGATTTCCTTCCTTTTCTGCTTCAGCAGATCGGCTACTGGAGGAATATGGACCGTGGCCCATTCGATTTCCTTGTCGTCATCCGGCCAAGGCATGAAGGTGTGCCCCCATTTGTGATAGAACTCACCTTCGCCATAGGGATGGATCTTTACTTTCTTTTTCGCTTCGACAGAGACCTTGACCACCAAGGGAGTCGAGCTCGCGTCTTCCAGGATGCTCATCATCCTGTTTTGGTTTTGGGCGCCGAGGGACGGATCTCCGGCGAGACCGGCAGCGCCCGGCACATTGCCTCTATTGCCTCTCATCCCGCGGCCGGCGCCCATGCCAGGAGGTTGCGCACCCGACGCGCCTTGCTCGCTGCGATTGCCTCCCAGTCCTGCGCCTAAGCCACCTGGTGCGCCGCCCGGGAAACCTGGTGCGCCCGGGGAACCGGGCCCGCCCGGCTTGCCGCCTTGCCGACCCGGGGTGCCGGGTTGCCCCGCTTCTTTCTCTTTGTCCTTCTTCTGGGATGCTGCGAGGTTGACTTGGATCACCACATAATCGGCTCGAACAAAAGCTATTGCTCCAGCCACGAACACAACCACCACGAGGGACCAGCGTTTCATGCCGCACAACCTCCGCGCTAAATTCTCGGCTTCTTGAGAGAAATGCTCAGCAACCGTAGTATCTATTGTCTTCCACCAACTGGAAGCACGCAACTACAATTTTGTCGCTGCCCAGGCATTTTTTGTTCCGTATACCGCTTCGACTTGGGTTACAGTTCCTTCTGGTAGAAGAAACGATGCTCCTGTGCCGGCACACGCTCGGTTATGCACGCTACCGCCTGAGCGTATAATTGCTGCCATGCACCTGGAAAACCATCCCCGGGAGAACGACATCATGGGCTTCAAACTCGAGCGAATCCACATCTGGTCGGGCGAGATCGCCGATAAAGCGGGCGGCATGTCCAGCATGCTGGCGCCGCTGGCGCAAGCGGGCGCGAATCTGGAATACATTGGGACTCGCCGCCAGCCGGATAGGCCGGGGACGGGAGTCATTTATGTTGCTCCGGTAACCGGACCAGCCCAGGTCCGGGCAGCCAGACTGGCGGGGCTGACCGAAACGCATGAAACGACTGTTCTGCGTGTCGAGGGTGACAATGCGGCCGGCCTGGGCTATCGCCTGACCCAGCAATGGGCCACTGCGGGCATCAATCTGCAAGGGCTCACGATGTCGGTGCTCGGCAGCAAGTTTGTCGGTTTTGCCGTCTTTGACAGCGCAATCGATGCCAATCGCGCGGCACAGATTCTGGCGGATTTGGGATCGGGCCAGTAAGCACCATCGGTATGGTTCCAGGAGGAGTCTATTCGGGTGGCGCGGTCCTGTGGCGGCAAATTTCTAATTTGCCGAAAAAATCCGGCAAGTTAAAAACTTGCCGCCACGGAAACTGTGACCCTGCTTTGAACCATGCCGCCCCATTAGCTTTGTACGGTTGCGGAATCAAGAAATCTGACGATTCTGGCGCAACAAGAGAGGCCCGCCTGTGGTTAACAGGCGGGCCTGTGGTAAGGATAAAATTCCCGGCGGTAACCTACTCTCGCGCTTTTGGCACTACCATGGGCCCCGGGTGCTTAACGGCCGTGTTCGGGATGGGAACGGGTGTGGCCACCTGGGTATGGTCGCCGGGAAAACTACTTGGATATCAAGGAGGTATGCGAAAAGTGTTGTCTACATGGGCCGTGGTTGGAGGGAGAGATCAAGGCGGTCAAGCGTTCGGCTGTTAGTACCGGTCGGCTGAGGCAGTTGCCTGCCGTACACGCCCGGCCTATCGACCTGGTGGTCTTCCAGGAGCCTTCGTTCCAAAGGAACGGGAGACCTCGTCTGGCGGGGGGCTTCACGCTTAGATGCCTTCAGCGTTTCTCCCGGCCGCACGTTGGCTACCCAGCGATGCCCCGAGCGGGACAGCTGGCACACCAGAGGTGCGTCCTCCCCAATCCTCTCGTACTAGGGGAGGCTCCGCGCAAGTCTCCTGCGCCCGCAGCAGATAGGGACCGACCTGTCTCACGACGGTCTAAACCCAGCTCACGTACCGCTTTCATTGGCGAACAGCCAAACCCTTGGGAGCTTCTCCACCCCCAGGATGCGATGAGCCGACATCGAGGTGCCAAACCTCCTCGCCGCTGTGAACGCTCAGAGGAGATAAGCCTGTTATCCCCGGAGTACCTTTTATCTGTTGAGCGACGGCCTTTCCATCCAGCACCGCCGGATCACTAAGCCCTGCTTTCGCACCTGCTCGACCTATCGGTCTCGCAGTCAGGCACCCTTCTACCTTTGCGCTCGAAGCCCGATTGCCGACCGGGCTGAGGGTACCTTTGGACTCCTCCGTTACCGTTTAGGAGGAGACCGCCCCAGTCAAACTGCCCACCTAGTCCTGTCCACCGCCCGGATTCACGGGACGGGGTTAGAACTCAAGCACGACAAGGGTGGTGTTTCATTGGCCGGCTCCCCAGGACCCGGAAGTCCCGGTTCAGAGCCTCCCACCTACGCTACGCATGACGGGCCTAAGCCCAAGGCTAGGCTGCAGTAAAGGTTCACGGGGTCTTTCCGTCTAACTGCGGGTATGTTGCATCTTCACAACAACTACAGTTTCACCGAGTCGCTCGTGGAGACAGTGGTCCGGTCGTTACGCCATTCATGCAGGTCGGAACTTACCCGACAAGGAACTTCGCTACCTTAGGACCGTCATAGTTACGGCCGCCGTTTATCGGAGCTTCGGTTGCGAGCTTCGGAGGATTGCTCCTCCTAACCCCCTTCCTTAACTTACCGACACCGGGCAGGCGTCAGTCTCTATACATCCGCTTGCGCGTTGGCAGAGACCTGTGTTTTTAGTAAACAGTCGCCAGACCCCTTTCACTGCGGCCCCCCGCGGCTTTGACACCACAAGGGGCATCCCTTCTCCCGAAGTTACGGGATTATTTTGCCGAGTTCCTTCACGAGCGTTCTCTCGAGCGCCTGAGAATCTTCATCACGCCTACCTGTGTCGGTTTTAGTACGGGCACCAGCTTTGTCCGACGTCGGCTTTTCTTGACTCCGGTTCCGAAGGCTTCGGAATCGTAAACGTCCTCGCCCTTGCGGGACGCGGTCTTCTAGCCCCGCGCCCTCCTTCCCCGAAGCGTCCTGACGCCCTCAACCGCTGCTGGTGGTGCCGGAATATTAACCGGCCGTCCATCGACTACGCCTGTCGGCCTCGTCTTAGGGTCCGACTAACCCTGGGCGGATTTACCTTCCCCAGGAAACCTTAGGCTTTCGGCGAACGGGATTCTCACCCGTTTTATCGTTACTCGTTCCGGCATGATCACTGGCACATCGTCCAAGGTTCGTTGTCCGTACCTCTTCGCTCAACGTGCCACGCTCTCCTACCGAGCAGAGAGTAGTCAGTAGACAGTAGATGGTAGACAGCAGAAAACAAAACCAGCCACTCCGAATCGTGATTCGGGGCGGCTGCGGTGTTCCTACTGGCTACTGGCTACTGACTACTGACTACTCGCTACTCCCGCCGCTTCGGTGCTATGCTTAGTCCCGTTCATTATCGGCGCAGGACTCCTCGACCAGTAAGCTATTACGCACTTTTTAAATGATGGCTGCTTCTAAGCCAACATCCTGGCTGTCACGGGAGTCCAACCTCCTTTCGCACTGAGCATAGCTGGGGGACCTTAGCGGGCGATCTGGGTTGTTCCCCTCTCGACGACGGAGCTTATCCCCCGCCGTCTAGCTGCCCCTGCTTGGTCTGGTGGTATTCGGAGTTTGGTTTCGGAGGGTAGCCGGGTAGGCCCCCTACCGAATTCAGTCGCTCTACCCCCACCAGCAACTACAGAGACGTTAACCCTAAAGTTATTTCGGAGAGAACGAGCTATCTCCACGTTTGATGATACTTTCAATCCTCCACGCGGGTCATCCCCCAGTTTTTCAACACTGGTGAGTTCGGACCTCCATGGGGTGTTACCCCCACTTCATCCTGCCCGTGCGTAGGTCACGTGGTTTCGCGTCTACGGCCGACAACAAACGCCCTATTCAGACTCGCTTTCGCTGGGGCTCCGCGGCAGAACCGCTTAACCTAGCTGCCGACCGTAAGTCGCCGGATCATTATGCAAAAGGCACGCCGTCAGGCATTCCGGAGAAGTAGACAGTACACAGTAAACAGTAGACAGGAGAAGACCGGTCCTTGCCGGTTCCCACCATCTCTGGGGAGACAAGCCCCCACGCATCGCCACAGGCCGCGGACGCGTGCCTGCTGTATGCTGTCTACTGTCTACTGTCTACTTCTCCGGCATAGCCCTCCGACCGCTTGTAAGCGTGTGGTTTCAGGTTCACTGTCCTCCCCTCGTAGGGGTTCTTCCCATCGTTCGCTCGCGCTACTGGTTCACTATCGGTCGCCAGAGAGTACTTAGCCTTGCGGGATGGGCCCCGCAGATTCAAACCGGCTTCCACGTGTCCGGTCCTACTCAGGTGCCGAGCCGGAGGGCCTGTCATGCCGCGTACGGGACTTTCACCCCCTATGGTCGTTCATTCCAGAACGTTCCGCTACGACAAGCCTTGCTCACTCCGTGTCATTAAAGACAGCCCGGTCCTACAACCCCGCCCGGACGAGTCCAGGTGGTTTGGGCTATTCCCCGTTCGCTCGCCGCTACTAGGGGAGTCGCTGTTGCTTTCCTCTCCTGGAGGTACTGAGATGTTTCAGTTCCCTCCGTTCGCTCCGTGTTCCTATGGATTCAGAACACGGTCATTCGGGCACCCCGGGATCAACGCTCGGTTGACAGCTCCCCCGGGCTTATCGCAGTCTTCCACGCCCTTCATCGCCTTCTGGCGCCTAGACATCCCCCACACGCCCTTAGTAGCTTGACCGCCATGATCCCGCCCTCCACCGCCACAGTCGCCTACAACGGAGGAAGAGGAATCTACAGAAGACACCGGTTTCACCCCGCCCCTTACGGGGCTTGGCTCGCCAGGGCCTCTGCCGCATCAACTACCACCCGACACATCAAGTGTCGGGCAAAGTAACGATCCCTTCTCTCAATCAGGGCTCATGCAGAGATCGCAAGAATCAAGATCCTGTACCGGTTGCCCGGACAGAACCTCGTTCTTGTGAAGTTGCAACACTTTCCGCAATACCTAGTTGTCAAAGAACTCTACGCCTGGTACTTGAACGTGCCGGCCGCCCTATCGCGTTACCCCACATCCAATAACTGGCCAGGAGCAAGGACACCGACTAACGTGCCCTCGCTCGCGGTCAGT
>Ga0310038_10000721_pt1 | contig 26701 bp, 25 predicted proteins | sample Sb_taG_6_FD_200461 | JGI IMG/M metagenome (GOLD analysis project Ga0310038, IMG submission 200461) | Peat soil microbial communities from Weissenstadt, Germany - Sb_50d_4_PS metaG (v2) (version 2) | ecosystem: Environmental > Terrestrial > Soil > Wetlands > Peat | place: Germany: Weissenstadt... | reverse complement strand
CCTCGCCACCTGGAATCGCACGCTCGAAGAGCGCGTCGACCAGCAGGTCAGCGAGCTCGACCGCATGAACCGGCTGAAGCGCTTTCTGTCGCCGCAGATCGCCAAGCTCGTGGTGTCGTCGGGCGATGAGAAGTTGCTGGAGAGCCACCGCCGCGACATCACGGTGGTGTTCTGCGACCTGCGCGGCTTCACCGCGTTCGCCGAAAGTGCGGAACCGGAAGACATCATCGCGGTGTTGCAGGAATATTATCAATGCCTCGGTGAATCCATCGACCGCTTCGAGGGCACGCTGCAGCATTTCGCCGGCGACGGCTTGCTGATCATCTTCAACGATCCGCTACCCTGCGCCGATCCGGCATTGCGCGCGGTGCGCATGGCGGTCGAGATGCGCGGGCGGGTCGCGGCGTTGGTGGAGAAATGGCGCCGCTTCGGCCACGAGCTCGGCTTCGGCGTCGGCATCGCCTCGGGGCACGCCACTTTGGGCAGCGTCGGATACGAGGGCCGATTCCACTATTCGGCGAACGGCACGGTGGTCAATCTCGGCTCACGCCTGTGCACGCAGGCCGCCGACGGACAAATCCTGATCGACGGCCGGGTCCAGCTCGCCGTCGAAGCGATCGCCCGCACCGAGCCAATCGGCGATCTCGACTTGAAAGGCTTTCATCGCCCCGTCCGCGCTTTTAATGTACGCGACTTGACGGCGTAATGGATGTGCCGGCAATTGCCGGAAACGCCACACCAGGGGGAATCGTGCCCGAGAATTTGACCGACCTGATCGCGGAGCTCGCGCTCGCCAACCGCATTCTCGCTCACGAGGGCGTGCTCGACGCTTTCGGCCATGTCAGCGTGCGCCATCCGTCCGATCCCGGGCGCTATCTCTTGTCGCGCTCGCGCTCGCCGCTGTTGATCGAGCCCGGCGACATCCTGGAATACACGCTGGATTCCGCGCCGGTGCGGCCGCCGAAGGTGCATCTCTATGCCGAGCGCGTGATTCACGGCTGCATCTATGAGGCGCGCAGCGACGTCATGGCGGTGTGCCATCACCACGCGCCTGCGGTCATGCCGTTCTGCATTGCCGGCAAGCCGATCGTACCGGTGTTTCATCTCGGCGCCGCCATGGGCGAGGAGGCGCCGTTCTGGGACCAGCATGACGAATTCGGCGATACCAACCTGCTGGTGGTCAAGCCGGAGGAGGGCCATTCGCTGGCGCGCACGCTCGGCCGCCATGCCGCGGTGCTGATGAATCGCCACGGTGCCACCGTGGTCGGCGGCGGCCTGAAGGAATTGGTCGCGCGCTCGATCTTCATGTGCCAGAACGCCGAGTATCAGATGCGCGCGCTCGCACTCGGCGCGGCGACGCCGTTGCATCCCGGCGAGACAAAGCTCGCCGGCGTCATCAGCGCGATGCCGACTGTGGTGACGCGGACCTGGGAATATTGGAGCCAGCGGCTCGCCTCGGCCGGCGCCATGCCGCCGCGCCGTCGCGCGAAGAAATCGACACGCCGTCGCCGCGAAGCGCGGCGCCGGCGATGAGGCCTCCGGCGTGGATTACGCCGAAGGCCTGGCCTGCCGTTCGGGCCTATTTCTTACACGGGCCGTCGTGCATCCAGATCGCGTGGGCGTTTTCGGCCGCGCAATTGTTCGGGTAGGTCACCCGGGCGTGATTGAGCGGATCCATGCCGCAGATGGGCTGAGAGGCAAGGGTAGCGACGAAGCCCTGGCAGAATATCGTGCAGGTTCCGAGATGGGCGACTTTTGCGCCGTCGGCTTTCGCCGCGCAGGCGTTGTCATAGGTCTTCGGACCGTCCGCCTTCATGCCGCAGACCGGCCCGCCGGCACAGCCCCTGGCCGCCAAGGCGCTGCCGCCGCCCGCCGCAATCGATACCGCGGCGATGCCGGCCAGTACCGCAAGACATGAGAGATTGGTTCGCAAACTACGCATATTTAGCCCCTCCTGGATCGGCGTGCACAGGCACCCCTCGTAAATGTTAGCACAATTATCCGGAGGCGATAGTGCGTTGAAGCAACAATGTCGACCGCGTCGCCGGGGGCGGCGCCGCCACGACCGAAAGCCTCAATGCCGATCGCGTGCCGCCGCGCTGATCGCGCCGAGCATCGTGGTGCGGTCCTTGTTGAGCGCGCCGCGCACCGATTGCTGGCCGCCGATCTGTCCCATCTCGCGCTGCCGCTTGACCGTGGCCAAGGTCATCAGCGGCTCGACGCCGAGCTCGCGCAACGTGTCGGCGACCTCGTCCATCTCGGCGGCGCGGCGCTCGCCGTGGTTGGCCATGCGCTCGAGATTGTAGGGCACGATTTTTGCCCAATCGAGGCCGGGATAATTGTTCTTCATCGAGGCCGCGACCTCGTCGATGACGCCGGCGCGGGACGCCGCCAGAAAACACTCCAGCGTCAGCGCCTCGATACCCTTGATCATGACGCTGCGCACCATCTTGATGGCGGCTGCGGCGCCGGTCTCGGCGCCGGCGACGCGCACGCGCATGCCGAGCGAAGCAAGCGCGGGCGCGATCGCGTCGGCGTGCGGACCGGCAAGCAGCATCGGCGTTTGATGCCGCGCCGGATGAATCGGCGCCAGCACTGCGACATCGACATAGCGGCCGCCATCGCCGAGAAGCTTTGCGGTGTCCTGCTTGCGGCCCGGCGAGACCGAGTTGATGTCGAGAAAGTACGGCGTGCCGGCAAGATGCGCCTTGACCGATTGCGCCGCGTCGACGCTCGACGCCGCGGTGACAGCCGATATGATGAGGTCCATGCCGCGGACCGCGTCCGCGGCCGAAATGGCGCAACGCACACCGGCCGCTTCGGCGGCCAGCTTGAGTTTTTCGCCCGCTGCTTGCGGAAACAGAATGTCCCACGCCGACATTGTCGCCACGCCGGCCTCGCGCAATCCGGCGGCAATGGCTTGGCCGGCTTCGCCGAAGCCGATGAATGCGATTGTTGGCTTGCCGTTTGGCATGGTGACGGTTCCCATGGTCTTACCGCGAATGATGGCAGTTTCGGCGCGCGCATTGCAATGGCGCCGGTTTCCATCGCCGCGCCCGCCCGATAGGATAGCTGCAAAATACCCGGGGAGGAGCCGTCATGACGCCGATCGTCGATCGGGCGACCAGCCGCCGCCGCTTCATTCAGTTTCTCGCCGCCAGTCCGCTGTTCGCCGGCACCGGACTTTCGGCGCTGGCGGGAGAACCGAATCCGCAGCTGCCGGCCGATCCGTTCGTCTGGGCGCCGCGCGACTACGACCATCTGATCTCGAGCCCCAAGGAAGCGCTCGACGTGTTCGATTTCGAGCCGGTGATGCACAAGAACGTGCCGCCGGCGCATTTCGGCTACATGGCCTCCGGCGTCGACGACGATGTCACGTTGCGCGCCAACCGCGCGGGTTTCTTGAAATTCCAGCTCCGGCCGCGCCGCTTGGTCGACGTCAGCAAGGTCGACATGTCGACCGAAATCCTCGGCCAGCGCTACGAAACGCCGATCATCATCGATCCGACCGGCGGCCATAAGGCGTATCACCCCGATGGCGAGGAGGGCGTCGCGCGCGCGGCCAAGACCGGCGATCACCTGATGATCCTGTCGACCCAAGCCTCGACCTCGGTGGCCGACGTGATCGCCGCCCGCGGGCGGCCGATCTGGTCACAGCTCTATGCCACCAACAAATTCGAAGTGGCCAAGCACCATGTCGAGAGCATGGAGCGGCAGGGCTCGATCGCCATTGCCGTCACCGTCGATCGCAATGGCGGCCGCAACCAGGAGGTCGCGCTGCGCATGCGCCGGCTCGACACGCGGGAGTGCTCGGGCTGCCATGACCGTTCGAGCCTTGCCGCATCGATGCGCGACGATCCAATGTACGAAGGCGCGGATCTATCCGGGCTGAAAAATATCCAGTCGTCCGCCATGTCGTGGGAATACCTGAAGCGGCTGCGCGATCTGACCAAGCTAAAGATGGTGATCAAGGGCATTCTTGCCTGGGAAGATGCCAAGATCGCCGCCGAGACTGGCATCGACGCGATCATCGTGTCTAATCACGGTGGCCGCGCCGACGAATCCGGCCGCTCCACCATTGAGAGCCTTACCGAGATCATCCAGGTCTCCGGCACCATGCCGGTGCTGATCGATTCCGGCTTCCGCCGCGGCACCGACATCGTCAAGGCGCTGTGCATGGGCGCCAAGGGTGTCGCCGTCGGCCGGCCCTATCTGTGGGGCCTCGGCGCCTTTGGCCAGCCGGGCGTCGAGCGCGTGCTCGATATTTTGCGTACCGAGCTGATGGTCGCCATGCAGCAGGTCGGCGCGCCGTCGCTCAAGGACCTCAAGCCATCCATGGTGGTGAAGGCGTAAAGACAATGAAGCAAGCGTCCTGCCGCGACCGCCTCGAACAGGCGCTGGCGCGCATTGCCGATCCGCAAGGCGAGGGGGCGCGCGCCTGCCTCACCGTCTATGCCGACGCGGCGCGTGCCGCGGCCGATGCCGCCGACGCGCGGGCGGCGCGCGGCGCGTCGTTCGGGCCGTTCGACGGGACCATTCTCAGTATCAAGGATTTGTTCGATGTCGCCGGCGAGTCGACGCGGGCCGGCTCAAAAGTTCTCGCCGAGGAAGCGGCGCCGGCAAAAGCTGACGCCACAGTGGTGCAGCGGCTGCGCGCGGCCGGCGCCGTTATCATCGCCAAAACCAACATGACCGAATTCGCGTTCTCCGGCATTGGCGCCAATCCGCATTTCGGCACGCCGGGCAATCCGGCCGACCGCAGCCGCGTGCCCGGCGGCTCCTCGGCCGGCGCGCCAATCAGCGTCGCCGATGGCATGTGCGACATCGCCATCGGCACCGATACCGGCGGTTCGGTGCGCATTCCGGCATCGCTGTGCGGCCTGGTCGGCTTCAAGCCGAGCCGGCAGCGGGTGCCGACCGACGGCGCGTTTCCGCTGAGCACCACGCTCGATTCCGTAGGCCCGATCGGCAAGAGCGTCGCCGATTGCGCCGCGGCGGACGCCGTGATGGCCGGCGAAGATATTTTGCCGCTCGAGCCGATCGCGCCTGCAGGTCTGCGCTTCGGTGTCGCCGAGGGACTGCCGCTGGACCGGCTGGATGATACCGTCGCCGCCGCGTTCGCCTTGGCGGTCAAACGGCTCGACGATGCCGGCGCGCGCGTCAGCCACGAAACGTTGGCGCTGTTCGACGATATGGGTGAGGTCAACGCCAAAGGCGGCATCTCGCCCTACGAGGCCTGCGCCATCCATCGCGACCGCATGAACCGGCGCGCCGCCGACATCGATCCCAACGTCCGGGACCGCATCGCGCGCGGCTGCGCGATAACGCCCGCGGATTACGCCGACATGGTGCGAGAGCGCGGCCGGCTGGTGCAAGCCATGGATGCGCGGCTCGCCACCCTCGATGCGCTGTTGATGCCGACCACATCGATCGTGGCGCCTACTATTGCGGAAGTGGCGGACCCTAAAATCTTCGCCGCGCGCAATGCCGCGGTGCTGCGCAACACCGCGATCATCAACTTCTTCGACCTCTGCGGCATCTCGCTGCCGCTCAAGGCGGCGCTGCCGGTCGGGCTGATGCTGATCGCGCGCAACGGCCATGACCACCGGCTATTACGCATCGCTGCGGCAACGGCGCAGCTTTTCGGCACATGATCGCGCTTGCCGCCGCCGCAACAGTTTACTAGCGTTTCGCCAAATCCTGGGAGGATATTGCCGTGAATAGCACACACATGCTGCCCAACCGCCGCCGTCTGCTCGCCGGCGCCGTCGCCACGACCGCCGCCGTTGCCGCACCCGCGCTCCTGCGCGCCCAAACCGGTCCCTTGAAAGTCGGCGTGCTGCTGCCGCGCTCTGGCGTGCAGGCTGGCATCGGCCAGGACTGCCAGCGCGGCGTCGACATCGCGCCCGGCGTGCTCAAGGCGCTCGGCATGCCAGAGCTGACGATCCTCAATGGCGACACCGAGTCGAACGTCGATACCGCCCGCGCGCACGCCGAAAAGCTGATCAGCGACGGCGCGCAGCTCTTGATCGGCGCCTTCGATTCCGGTCAGACCACCGCGCTTGCCCAGGTCACCGAACAAAAGGGCATCCCGCTGGTCATCAATATCGCCAGCGCCACCCAAATCACCGAGCAGGGCTACAAGTTCGTAGTCAGGAACTTTCCCACGGCACCGATGCTGCTCAACGACGAGCTCAACAGCCAGAAGGAAATCTTCGCGCTTGCCGGCGTGGCGCCGAAGACGGCCGTGTTTATGCACGTCAACGATTTGTTTGGCACTCAGATGTCGCAAGGTCTCCACGCCATGATGCCAAAGTACGATTTGCCGTACACGATCGCTGATGAGATTTCCTACGATCCGGCGGCGCGCGACCTTTCCGTCGAAGTGACCAAAGCCAAGGCGACCAACGCCGAGATCATAATCGTCGTTGGCCGTCTCAATGATTCCATGCTGATCACGCGCGAACTCATCAAGCAGCGCTGGACCCCGCAGGCGATCCTGGCTATGGGGCCCGGGTGGTACGATAACCCGTACACCAAGACACTAGGCAAGATGTCCGATGGCCCAATCAGCCTCGTTCCCTGGTACGATCCGAACAAGAAGCTGAGCCAGATGCTCGAAGCGGCAATGGCCAAAACCTATCCGGACTTCAATCTCAACACCAATCACGTCTTCACCTTCGAGGCGCTGCTGGTTGCCGCCGACGCCTTTAAGCGCGCCGGCTCGACCGATCCAAAGGCCTTGGCCGAGGCGCTGCACGCAACCAATATCACCGACAACGCCACCGTCGGCCCGGGCATTAGATTCGACGCCAATGGCCAGAACACCGGAGTGAAATGCAGCGCCGTCCAGAACCGCGGCGGCAAGCAGGTGACGGTCGCGCCGAAAGAAGCCGCCAACGCCAAGCTGGAATGGCCGATGAAGCCGTATCAGGACCGCGCGTAAGCCGGGACTGACCGGTGGCGTTTGATGTCTATCTGAATGTCGCCGTCGCCGGTGTGATGACCGGCTTGGTCTATGGCCTGATGGCGCTCGGGCTGTCGGTCATTTTCGGCGTGGTGCGGATCGTCAATTTCGCCCACGGGGAAATGATGTCGATCGCGATGTACATCGCGGTCGTGCTGTTCTCGACGCTGCATCTTGATCCGCTGGTCATGCTGGTGCCGATCGCGGCGGTGATGTTCGCATTCGGCTACGCGCTGCAGTCAGGCCTGATCAATCCCTTCATCACCCGGCCGGAGCACAGCCAGTTCCTGCTGGTGGTGGCGCTGGCGATCATCATCGTCAATGCGCTGTTGATCATTTTCGGCCCCGACGCGCAGACTGTGCAGACATCTTACGCCTACGACAGCTTCCAGGTCGGCCCATTGATCGTCGATGCCACCAAGCTCTATGCCGCCGCCGCTGCGATCGTGTTCACCATCGCGCTGTTCGCCTTTTTCCGCTTCAGCTTGATCGGCACCGCGATCCGCGCCTGCGCCGACAACTACACCGGCGCTCTGGTGGTTGGATTGAACGTCAATCGGCTTTACGCGCTGACCTTCGGAATCGGTGCGGCCTGCGTCGGTGCCGCCGGCACCATGATGACGCTCATCATCGACGTCACGCCGATCGTCGGGCCAACCTACACGCTGCTGGCCTTCGTCATCGTCATCACTGGCGGGCTCGGTTCGATGCCCGGCGCGCTGTTGGGCGGCATATTGATCGGACTGACCGAGGCGATGGCGGGATTGCTGTTCACGCCGTCCGCAAAGAGCATGTTCTCCTTCGCCATCCTGGTGCTGGTGTTGCTGCTGCGGCCGCAGGGCATTCTCGGCCGGAGGCTGGCATGAGAAGCCGCTGGGGGCTATCGCCGCGCGACCTGATTTTTCTTGGCGTTCTGCTGGCGGCTTTGCTGCTCGCCCCGTGGCTCGTCAATGACTATCTGTTGACCGTCCTCATCGTCATCCTCTATTCCGCCTATACCGGGCAAGCCTGGAACATCATGATGGGCTTTGCCGGGCAGCTCTCGCTCGGCCATGCGATCTATGCCGGGCTCGGCGGCTATGTCGCGGCCGTGTTGTTCACCAGCTACGGCGTCGGTCCATGGCTCGGATTTCTCGCCGCGATACCGGTTTGCGCGGCGTGCGGCGCCGTCATCGGATTTCTGGCGTTCCGCTTCGGCGTTTCCGGCGTGTACTTCGCCATCCTCACCATTGCGTTCGCCGAGTTCGCGCGGATCGGCTTCGATCATCTGGACTTCGTCAACGCCTCCGCGGGCCTGTTTCTGCCGGTCAAGCAATACACGCACAACGATCTATGGCGGCTGCGCGGCAGTCCGGCGATGTTCTATTACGTGATCCTCGCCGCGGCGCTCGCGGCATCCGTTCTGTCGCGCCTCCTGTTGCGCAGCCGCATGGGCTATTTCTGGCTCGCCATCCGCGAAGACGAACAGGCGGCGCGCGCCGCCGGCGTCGATACCTTCCGTTACAAAATGTACGCGGTGATGATCTCGGCAGCGGTCACCTCGTTCGCCGGCGTGTTTTACGCATTCTTCTACAACAATCTGTTTCCCGAGCAGGTGTTCAATATTTCCCGTTCGATCGAAATGATCCTCGGCCCCATTATCGGCGGCATCGGCACGTTGTTCGGGCCGATCCTCGGCGCCTTCGTGCTCACCGGACTTGCCGAATCCGTCACGTCGGTACTGGCCGCTTTCGGTATCGATCTGCCGGGCGCGAAGCAGATTTTTTACGGCCTATGTTTACTGCTCGTCGTCGTGGCGCTGCCGGAAGGTATTTGGCCGTGGCTGGCGCGCCGGCTCGGCGTCGGGGAGCGCAACCGATGACCGCGCTGCTCTCGCTCGATCGTGTCAGCAAGCGTTTCCGCGGCCTCCTCGCCGTCGATGCCGTCAGCTTCGACGTGCCAGGGGGCGTGATCTTTGCCGTAATCGGCCCGAATGGCGCCGGCAAGACGACGCTGTTCAACATGATTGCGGGCGCCATGGCGCCGGACGACGGCGCGATCGCGTTCGCCGGCGAACCGATCGGCGGCTTGACGCCAGACGCCGTGTGCCGGCGCGGCGTGGCTCGGACTTTTCAGCTGGTGCGGCCGTTCCCGGCTTTGAGCGTCGAAGACAACGTCATCATCGGCGCCTTGCTGCATCACCGCGACGTCGGCGCGGCGCGCGAGCGGGCTTTGGCCGTACTGCGTCGCCTCGATCTGTTCGACAAGCGCCATCAGATCGCGGCAACGCTGACCTTGCCGGATCGCAAGCGGCTCGAAGTCGCGCGCGCCTTGGCGACCGAGCCGAAATTGTTGCTGCTCGACGAAGTGATGGCCGGACTGCGGCCGACCGAGACCGACCGCATGGTGGCGACCTTGCGTGAAATAAACCGCGAAAGTGGATTGACCATTCTCCTCATCGAACATGTCATGCGCGCGGTGATGGCGCTCGCTGCTCGCGTGCTGGTGCTCGATCACGGCGTTGCCATAGCTGCAGGCGCGCCGGAGGACGTGGTGCGCGATCCCGCGGTGGTGCGCTCCTATCTCGGCGCCGAGGCCTTGTGATGCTGCGGGTCGAAAACCTCGATGTATTCTATGGCGACGTGCAAGCGCTCAACGGCGTTTCGCTCGACATCGAAGAGGGCACCATCGTCGCCATCGTCGGCGCCAACGGAGCCGGCAAGACGACGCTGATCCGGGCGCTGGCCGGGATGCAGCGGCGCTTGCGAGGACAGATCGTCTACCGCGGCACCGATATTTCCGGCTGGCCAAGCTATCGCGTTTGCAATCTCGGCATCGGCCAAGTTGCCGAAGGGCGACAAGTCTTCCCGACGCTCACTGTCGCGGAAAATCTCGACATCGGCGCCATGCTGCCGCGCGCCCGTGCCGGGCGCGTCAAAAACAAAGAGCGCGTTCTGGCGTTGTTTCCAGTGCTCGCCGAGCGGGCGCGCCAGGCGGCCGGCACGCTGTCCGGCGGCGAGCAGCAGATGCTCGCCATCGGCCGCTGTCTGATGGGCGCGCCGGAACTCATCATGTTCGACGAGCCTTCGCTTGGTCTCGCGCCGGCCATCATCCACGATGTGCTCAACACCATCCGCGAGCTCAACCGCGACGGCATCACCTGCTTGTTGGTCGAGCAGAACGTGGCGCAATCGCTGAAGCTTGCGAGCCGCGCCTATGTGCTGGAAAACGGCCGCGTCACGCTGTCGGGCAGCGGTGCCGAACTGCTGGCCGACGACCGCGTCCGCACCGCCTATCTCGGGCTGTAGATAATTCAGACGATGCGCCGCAAGCGGTCCATCAGGACGCCGAGCGCTGCGACGCGCGCGCTCAGCGGCGCCAGCGGGAAAGCCTGGCGCAGGCGGTTATAAACGTCGGCCGCCGTCGGCGCCTCGATATCCGAAAGCGCCGCAGCCATGGCGCGCGCCATCTCCGCCTCCGGCCGGCCGCTCAGCGGCGCCGGCACCATGGTGAACTCGCCGAACGGAATAGGGGGTTGAACGCGTAAAGTGATCCGGCGGGCACTCATAAATCAGCTCCAGTCCAAGCGCGGTCAAATGACCGCGGCTTCATAACGCGCCGGCTTTATTCAAGTTCCCCTGATTGGAGCGCAGCCCTAAGGCGCGTTGTGGCTCGAGCCGCCGTGCTCTATATGCCTGTGGCATTGCAGCAATGGATACGGCGCCAAGCCGTGGCCCCCTAGGAGGTTCGCGTCATGAAGCTGTATTTTTCGCCCGGTGCCTGCTCGCTCTCGCCGCACATCGTTTCGCGCGAAGCCGGCATCCCGCTGGAATACGAACAGGTCGACAACCGCGAAAAGAAGACCAAAAGCGGTGCCGATTTCTGGAGCATCAACCCCAAGGGCTATGTGCCGGTGCTGGAAATCGACAACGGTGAGCGCCTGACCGAGGGCCCGGCGATCGTGCAATATCTCGCCGACCAGAAGCCGGCCTCCGGGCTGATGCCGGCAGCCGGCACGCTCGATCGTTATCGCGTGCAGGAATGGCTCAACTTCGTCACCTCCGAACTGCACAAATCCTATGGCCCGATTTTCCGGCCGACGACGCCCGACGAATACAAGAAGATATCGAAGGAAAATCTCGGCAAGCGTTTCGACTGGCTCGACAAACAGCTCGCCGGCAAGCAGTACCTGATGGGCGACAAGTTCACCGTCGCCGACGCCTATCTGTTCACGGTGCTGCGCTGGTCGCCGCGCGTCGAGATCGACCTGGCGAAATGGCCGAACGTCAAAGCCTACGTCGACCGCGTCGCCGCGCGCCCGAAGGTGCAGGAGGCGCTCAAGGCGGAAGGGCTGGTGCAGTAAGCGGACGACAGACAACAGACGACGGAGGACAGATCATTCATCCGTCCTCTGTCGTCCGTCTTCCGTTGTCTGATTAGAGCGGCGGCCCGATCGTGACGTTGAGCGTGCCGACGCCCTCGACTTCGCACTCGATCTTGTCGCCGGCGACGGTAGCGGCGACGCCCGATGGCGTTCCCGTCATGATGATGTCGCCGGCGGCGAGCTCGACCATCTCCGAAAGTTTCGCGATGATCTCCGGCACGTTCCAGATCATCTGATTGAGATCGCCATCCTGGCGCACCTTGCCGTTGACCTTGAGCACGATGCGCCCCTTCGCCGGATGGCCGATCGCGGCTGCCGGCTTGAGCGGCCCGCACGGCGCCGAGTGGTCGAACGCCTTGCCGATCTCCCAGGGCCGCTTGATATCGCGCGAAGCGATCTGCAGATCGCGCCGCGTCAGGTCGATGCCGACGCCATAGCCGTAGATGCAGTCGAGCGCGTTTTCGGTCTTGATGTTGCGGCCGCCGCTTTTGAGCGCCACCACCAGCTCGACCTCGTGATGCATGTCCTTGGTCAGCGATGGGTAGGGCACCGTGCCGCCATCGGGGATGATCGCGTCGGCGGGCTTGGCGAAGAAGAATGGCGGTTCGCGCACGTCCTGGCCCATCTCCTTGATGTGCTCGACGTAGTTGCGGCCAACGCACCACAGGCGGCGGACCGGAAAATATTGCTTGGTTCCGGCGACCGGAATGGACGGCTGCGGCGGCTGCGGAATGACATAGCTTTTGGCGTCGGTGCTCATGAAGCCGTTTCGTGTTGGAGGGAACGCGCGGCTTATAGCCCAGGCGGCGCCGCGGTCAAAGCGATCTCAGCCGGGCTTAAGCGATCGCGGTTATGGGTTCGAGCGCGGGCGGCTGCTCGCGAAGCTGCAGCCGGTAGAACGAGGCATAGCGGCCGCCCTTGCGTAACAGCTCGTCGTGGCGGCCGGACTCGACGACGAGACCATCCTCGACGACGAGAATGTTGTCGGCATGCATGATGGTCGACAGGCGATGCGCGATGACGATGGTGGTGCGCCCCTTGCAGAGTTCGGCAATCGCCTCCTGCACATGGCGCTCGGATTCGGAATCGAGCGACGCGGTCGCTTCGTCGAGCAGGATGATCGGCGCATTCTTGATCAGCGCGCGCGCGATGGCGACGCGCTGGCGCTGCCCGCCGGACAGTTGCAAGCCGTGCTCGCCGACCGGGGTGTCGTAGCCGGCTGGGAAGCTCGAGATAAAATCGTGCGCATGCGCGGCCTTGGCGGCGGCGACGATCTCCGCCTCGCTGGCGCCGAGTTTTCCGAGCGCGATGTTGTCGCGGATGCTGCCGCGGAACAGGTGCGTGATCTGGCCGACATAGGCGATGGCGTGGCGCAGCGAGCCACGCGACACGCCGGCAATGTCCTGCCCATCGATCAGGATACGGCCGGAGCCGACCTCGTAGAACCGCAGCAGCAAATTGAGCACCGTCGATTTGCCGCCGCCCGAAGGTCCGACCAGCGCCGTGACCTTGCCGCTCTGGGCGACAAAATTCATGCCGCGCAGCACCGGCGCGTCGGAACGGTAAGCGAACCGCACGTCTTCGAACGCGACGCGCGCCGCGGCGGCCACCTGCAGCGGCGGCAGGTCGTCGTCGCTCGGCTCGCCGGCCGGGCTGTCGATGACCTCGTAAAGCACGCGCACGCCGACGAGATTGTTGTTGAGGTCGATATTGAGCCGCGCCAGCCGCTTGGCCGGCTCATAGGCAAACAGGAAGGCGAACAGGAAGGAAACGAATTCGCCGGGCTTGGCTCCGGTCTCGATCACGCGGTAGCCGCCGTAGATGGTGGCGAGCGCGACGGCAAAACCACCGAGCATTTCCATCAGCGGACTGGCGCGGTTGGAGACCCGCGCCATTTTATTGGATTCATGCTCGACCTCGCCGACGGCGACGGCAAGCCGGCGCCGCATCTCGCCTTCGAGCGCAAAGGCCTTGACCATCCCCATGCCTTGCAGGGCTTCCTGCATGGCCTCGATAATGCGCGTGCCGCCGGTGAATTGCATGCGGGCGATGCCACGCACCCGGCGGATCAATTTGCGAAGGACTAGAAACGCCGGCGGCGCCACGATGAAGCCGGCAATCGACATCACCGGATCCTGCACCACCATCACGATGCAAAGCCCGATCAGCGTCATCAGATCGCGGCCAATCGCGGTGATGAGCAGATTGATCACCTGGCTTACCGCGGCGGCGCCGGTGGTGAGCCTGGCGATGAATTCGGACGAATGGCGATCGGCGAAAAAGCCGATGTTCTGTTGCAGGAGCTTGTCGAACATGCGCCGTTGATTGTCGGCGATGATCCAGTTGCCGATCCGCGACAGCGTGACGGTCGAGCCGTAGGTCGCAAATCCCTTTGCCGTGAACATCGCCATCGCGACCAGGGCGATGACCACGACCATATGGAAATTCTTGTTCACATAGGTTTCGTTGACCATCGTGCCGAGCAGATAGGCGGTGAGCGCCGTGATGCCGGCGGCGATGGCCATCAGTGCGAAGCCGAAGGCGTAGAGCCGCCAATGCTTCAGCGCCTCATCGACCAGCAGACGGCGCACCAGGATGCGGGTCGAATATTGATCCGCGGGTTCGGCCTTGGGAACTGTCATGCGTGTTCCATTGCGCTCCGCCGCGGCCGGTCTTCGCGCGGACGCGCTTGCGCGCGTGTCATGCCCGGCCGGGGCGGAATTTTCAAGTGAATTCAAAGATATTTTAGACCGCAACGTTCCTTCGCGGGAACCTGTTGTCGAGACTCAAATGGCGGCCTTGAGGCCCGCACCGGCCGATCGCGATTGGCGCTTTATGAGCTCGCGCTCCCAATTCAGCGCGTCGCGCACGATGGTCGAAAGGTCGTCGTAACGTGGCTGCCAGCCGAGCTTGCTGCGCGCCCGTTCGGAGAGCGCCACAATTTGCGCCGGATCGCCCGGCCGGCGCGGCGCCATGTCGACCTTGAAATCGACGCCGGAGACGCGCTTGACCGCCTCGATCACATCCAGAACCGAGAAGCCGTGACCATAGCCGCAATTGAGCGTCAGCGGCGGCGCGCCGGAGCGAAGGTAGCGCAGCGCATCGGCATGGGCGCGGACGAGATCGCTGACGTGGATGTAATCGCGGATACAGGTGCCGTCAGGCGTCGGATAGTCGTTGCCGAACACATCGAGCTTGGGCCGCAGGCCGAGCACGGTCTCGACCGCGACTTTGATCAAATGCGTGGCGGCTTTGGTCGATTGCCCGGTGCGCCCTTTCGGATCGGCGCCGGCGACGTTGAAATAGCGCAGGATCACGTGTTGCAGGCCGTAGGCGCTGTCCGCGTCGCGCAACATGATTTCCGTCATCAGCTTCGACCAGCCGTAAGGCGAGATCGGCAGCGTGGCCGAGTCTTCCTTCACCGGACTCTCGGCCGGATTGCCGTAGACGGCAGCGGTGGAGGAAAAGATGAAGTGGTGCACGCCGCCGTTCACGGCGCATTCGATCAGCGCGCGCGAGTTCATCGTGTTGTTGCGGTAATAGCCGAGCGGGTCGCGCACCGAATCCGGCACCACGATGGACGCGGCGAAGTGGATGATGGCATCGACGCCGTGCTCGCGGATGATGCGTGCGACCAGTGCCTGATCGCCGGTCTCGCCGACGACAAGCGGCACGCCTGTGGCGACCGCCCAGTCGAAGCCCGTCGACAAATTGTCGAGCACGACCACGCGCTCGCCGGCATCGGCAAGCTCATAGACCATGTGGCTGCCGATATAGCCGGCGCCGCCTGTGACCATGACCGTCATGTCGCTCAGCCCTACTCCTAATCGGTGAATACCACGTTAGGCGCGGGCGGGCTTCAACCGACAGTCGCGACTTCAGCCAGCGCGCGGCGGGTCGCGGCAAAAACCTCGTCCGGCTCGATGTCGCGCATGCAGCGGTGATGGCCAAGTCGGCAGACGGGCCTATGGCAGGGCCGGCAATCGAGCGCGCTCTTCGTTTCCAGGGTCGCCGCCAGTGGATTGAGCGGCGCCCAGTGCCAGGGGCTGGTCGGGCCGAAAATGCCGAGCGAAGGCGTGCCGAGCGCTGCGGCGACGTGCAGAAGGCCGGAATCGTTGGACACCGCGGCCGATGCCGATGCCAGTGCCAGGATGGCATCGCGCAGGTCGTGCCCGGTGAGATCGCGGGCATCGGTCGAGCCGACGATCTCCGCCGCCAGCGTTTTCTCGTCGGGGCCGCCGAGCACCCAGACCGCAAAGCCGTCGGCGAGGAGACGCCGGGTCAGTGCGGCATAGGACGCGCTCGGCCAGCGCTTGGACGGCCCGACCGCGCCGGGCGCGAGCGCGACAACAGGCCGGCTTTCTACAGCGAGACCGCGCCGGCTTCGCCAGGCGGCAATTTCGGCCGGCGGCACTTTGAGCTCCGGCACCGGCAGTTGCGCCGGCAAAGCGGCGCCGGGCGGCAGCGCCAGCGCCGCGCAGCGATCGACCATGCGCTGCAAGCCGCGCTCGCCGAAACGCAAATCGTTGAGCAGGAAAAACCGCGCCTCGCCGACGAAGCCGGTGCGCTCGGCGATGCCGGCGAAAAATGGCGCGAGCGCCGCTTTCCAGGTGCGCGGCATGATCAGCGCGGTGCCGTAGCCTTCCTGCTTGAGGCGCGCGGCGAGCGCCTTCTGCTGCGCCAAAGCGAGGCTTTTGCGCGGAAGATCAACCGTAATGGCCTGGCGCAGGCCGGGCATGTATTCGGTCAGCGGCGCGCACAGCGTTGTCGTCAGCATATCGATCGGCCGGTCGGGAAACCGCGCCTGCAGCAACTGAATGACGGTATGGCAGCGTACGAAGTCGCCGATCCACATATAAGGGACGATCAATATCGGGCTGCGCCTCTCATCCGCGAGGCGGTCGGCGAATGTGTTGCCGGAGCTTTGATCCATCATTTTCGGCGCTACTGCATCCTATTCGCGCTGAGAGGCTGGCTCGGTGGCGGCGCCAGTTCCGCGCTGCCTCGGTGACGCTTGGCATAGCGGTAATACGTGCCCTCGAAATTGCCAAAGGCAATAACGAGGTGGGCTTGCCCGCCCATTTGGCTCCTCCCCCACAAATGAATCATAATTCATGATATAGAATGAACTTAAGTTCATTCTATATGAGCTCCCTCTTTAATGCTAGCCCGCCAGATCAAGCTGCCTAGTGTTGCTCATCGCGCCGGAGTGGGGCAAAGGAGCGGCTGTCGGCTCTGGTCCGACGCAAACCGCAACCGGTCAAAGCGTCGATGTTGTTGGTCACCGGCGGGGCCGGGTTCATCGGATCGAATGTGGTGGCGAGCCTCAACGAGGCCGGCCGCACCGACATTGCCGTCAACGACATCCTCGGCAGCGACGGCAAGTGGCGCAATCTCGCCAATCGGCAAATCGCCGATTTCGTGCCGCCGGCCGATCTTTGGCGCTGGCTCGACGGCCGCAAGCTCGAGGCGGTGGTGCATATGGGCGCCATCTCCTCGACCACAGCGACCGATGGCGACGCCGTCATGGAAACCAATTTCCGGCTGTCGCTACGGCTGTTGGAATGGTGCGCGACGGCGCGCACGCCGTTCATCTATGCCTCGTCGGCCGCGACTTTCGGCGACGGCCAAAAGGGCTTTTCCGACGACTGGTCGATTGCCGCCCTCAAACAGCTCAAGCCTATGAATCTGTACGGCTGGAGCAAGCACATGTTCGACATGGCCGTGGTCGAGCGCGCCGCGCGCAAGGAAACGATGCCGCCGCAATGGGCGGGGCTGAAATTCTTCAACGTGTTCGGCGCCAACGAGTACCACAAGGGCGAGATGATGAGCCTCGTCGCCAAGCGGTTCGACGACGCCAAGGCCGGCAAGACGATCCGGCTGTTCAAGTCGCACCGCCCAGGCATCACTGACGGCGAGCAGAAGCGCGATTTCATCTATGTGGACGATGCGGTCGGCGTAGTGCGCTGGCTGCTCGCTATGCCCAAAGTGTCGGGCATTTTCAACGTCGGCACCGGCGCGGCGCGCAGCTTCCGCGACATGATCGGCGCGATGTTCGCGGGCCTCGGCCGCGAGCCGGCCATCGAATATATCGACATGCCGGCGGCTATCCGCGACAGCTATCAGTATTTTACCCAAGCGGAGACCGCAAATCTGCGGCGCGCCGGCTATAATGCAGCGTTCACGCCGCTCGAAGACGCGGTGCGGCACTATGTGACGACTTATCTCGATCGGGCCGATCACTACCGGTGAGCGGGGACTCTCGCGGACAATGCATGTTTGATTTCGAAGACGCCTTCAGACATTTTGCCAAGCAGACCGTGCTCTGCGTCGGCGATCTCATGCTCGACGATTTCGTCTATGGCGAAGTCACGCGCATTTCACCCGAGGCGCCGACGCCGGTGCTCGCGGTCAGGCACAGCGCGATCGAGATCGGCGGCGCCGGCAACGTGGCGCGCAATATCGCGGCGCTCGGATCGAAATGTATCCTGGTCAGTCTGATCGGCAATGATGAAGCCGGCCTGACTCTGACCAACGCGCTCGGCAAGTTCGACGGATTGATCGTTCCCGACCTTGTGATCGACAAAGCGCGGCAAACGACGCGCAAGGTGCGCTTCGTCTCCGAGCATCACTCGACGCATCTGATGCGCGCCGATTGGGAGACCACCGCTCCGACCAGCGTGCATAGCGAGGACTCGATCATCGCCTCTGCTGAATCGACCATGCCGCAGGTCGGTGCCGTGGTGTTGTCCGACTACGCCAAAGGCACGCTGACGCCGCGCGTCATCCGCGCCATCATCGACGCCGCGCGGCGATATGGCAAACCGGTCGTGGTCGATCCGAAAGGCCACGATTACGGCGTTTACCGCGGCGCGACATTGATCACGCCGAACCGCCAGGAACTCGGCGCCGCGGTGCATCGTCCCGTCACGACGGAGGCGGAAATCGCCAAGGCCGCGGCGGAACTGGCGCGCCTGGTCGAAAGCGAAGCCGTGCTGGTCACACAAAGCGAGGAAGGCATGACGCTCCACACCGAGGGTCATGCGCCGATCCACATTCCGGCTTATCCCGTAAAAGTGCGCGACGTGTCCGGCGCCGGCGACACGGTCGCGGCTGTGATGGCGGTGCTGTTGGCGATGCAGGCGCCGTTCGAATCGGCCATGCGCGCCGCCAATGCCGCGGCCGCCGTGGTCGTCGGCAAGCGCGGCACGGCGACGGTGTCGCTGGCCGAACTTCGGCACCGCATCCTGCCCTCAGCCTCGCTCGCGCCCGAAGACAAGATCGTGTTCGATTGGTCGGTGCTCGACGAGCGGCTCGCCGAGTGGCGCAAGCACGGCCTGCGCATCGGCTTCACCAATGGCTGCTTCGATCTCCTGCACCGCGGCCATATCAAATTGCTGGCCGAGGCGCGCACCGCCTGCGATCGCCTCGTGGTCGGGCTCAATAGCGACGCTTCGACCAGGCGGCTGAAGGGCAACGGCCGGCCGATCAATCCCGCCGAAGGCCGCGCCGAAGTGATTGCCGCGCTCGAAGCGGTCGATCTCGTCGTCGTCTTCGAGGAGGACACGCCGCTCGAACTGATCAAGCGGGTGCGGCCGGCGGTGCTGGTCAAGGGCGCCGATTACACGCGCGAACAGGTCGTCGGCGGCGATGTGGTCGAGGCCGCCGGCGGCACCGTGCTGCTCGTCGATCTGGTCCCTGGCCACTCGACCACCGGGCTGGTGCGCCGGTCGGCCGAATCCGCATCATGATCGGAGCGGCGCTTTGATGCTCGCACGACAGCGCGCGATCTTTCCCGATACCGCCGAGAACGCGCTCAAGGAGGAATTCTTCGGCGCGCGGACCGGCTACTTCGTCGACGTCGGCGCCAACGATCCCAAGGATATGTCGCAGACCTGGCATCTAGAGCGTCTGGGCTGGCGCGGCGTCCTCGTCGAACCGCAGCCGGCGCTGGCGCGGAAGCTGAAGGAACAACGGCAAGCCCAGGTGTTTGCCTGTGCCTGCTCCTCGCCGGCCAATGCCGGCAAGATGCTGCGGCTGCACGCGGCCGGAATTCATTCCTCGCTCAATCCGGATTTTTTTGTTGCCGGCATGCGCAAGGAAGACGTGATCGAAGTGCCTGCGCGTACCCTCGACGATATTCTCGAAGAAGCGAAGGCGCCCGCACCAATCGACCTTCTCTCCATCGACGTCGAGAACCACGAGATCGAAGTATTGAGCGGCCTGACGCTGTCACGGTGGCAGCCGCGGCTGATCCTGATCGAGGATTTGGCGCTGAACCTGAAACTGCACCGCCTGCTGACGTCGCGCGGCTATAAATGGGTGCGCCGTACCGGACTCAATGGCTGGTACGTGCCGGCCAATTCGCCGATGACGGTCAGTCCGTTCGGCCAGTGGCAGTTCTTGCGCAAGCACTATCTCGGCGTTCCGTTTCGGCATCTGCGCGAGGCCAAGCGGAAGCGGCGTGAAAAGCTTCGGGCCGCGCTCGGCCGCGGCCGCTGACAACTTTTTGGAGCAGTGCCATCGTGGCCGAACGCATCTCCGTCATCGTCGCGACCTACAATCGTCCCGACGCGCTCGATGCGGTGCTGCGCTCGCTGGCGCGCCAGAGCGATCCGAACTTCGAAGTGCTGGTCGCCGATGACGGCTCGACGCCGCAGACCAAAGAACTGATCGACGCATGGCAGCCGCGGTTCAACGGCCGTCTTAGCCATGTCTGGCATCCGGATGACGGTTTCCGCCTCGCCGAAATCCGCAACCGCGCGATCCTGGCGGCGTCCGGCGACTATTGCATCTTTCTCGACGGCGATTGCATCGCGCGAACCGATTTCGTCGCCGCGCATCGCGCGTTGGCCAAGCGCGGCTGGTTTGTCACCGGCAATCGGGTGCTGTTGTCGCGAGCGCTTTCGGAGCGGATCCTGAAAGAAAAACTCGAGCCGGAAAACTGGAGCTTTGCCGATTGGTTGCGAGCGCGGCGCGCCAACGAGATCAAACGGCTGGCGCCGCTCGTCTCGCTGCCGCTCGGGCCGCTGCGCCGATTGCGCTCACGCGACTGGCGCGGCGCGCAAGGCTGCAATCTCGGTATCTGGCGTTCGGACCTCATCGCCGTCGACGGCTTCGAAGGCGGCTTCGCCAGTTGGGGCCGAGAAGATTCCGATCTGCTGGTGCGCCTGATGCGTGCCGGCGTGCAGCGCAGGGACGGCCGCATGGCGACCGGTGTCTTGCATTTGTGGCATGCCGAAGCCGACCGGTCGCGGCTGCCGGACAACGAGCGCCGGCTTGACGCCATCCTCTCCAGCAATCGCATCCGCGCCGAGCGCGGGCTGTCGGCGTTACGACCATGAACACCCCGGCATTCGGCGCACTGGCACCAAACTGGCTCGATCGGACGGTCATGGCGCTGACCAAACCGCTGCCCGATACCTGGGCCGGCTTGCGTCTCGCCATCCTGCTGCGCCGCGCCGTCACCATGCGTCTGGCTTATCCCGACGGCGCGTTGGACGTGGAACGCTGGGGCCTGCGTATGCGGCTGCATCCGCGCGACAACGGCTGCGAGAAGAATCTGCTGTTCACGCCGCGAATGTACGAGCCGGAGGAGCTCGCCGAACTGGAACGCGACATTGCCCGCGCTAAAGCTCAAGGGCGGCCTTTCGCCTTCTTCGATATCGGCGCCAATGTCGGCTTGTTCTCGCTGTTCGTTGCATCACGGGCGGGCCAAGACGCGCGGATTCTCGCCATCGAGCCGGAGCCGGGAAATCTCCGCCGCCTCGAGTTCAATGTCCGCGCCAATCCGGGCGTGCCGATCACGATTATCCCCAAGGCTTTGAGCGACGAGGCCGGTGTTGTCGCGGTCGAGCTGGACCGGCGCGATCGCGGCGGCACGCGAACGACGAAAATTGGCCAGGCGGAGGCACCAGCCCAAACGGTACGCGTGCCCGCGCAAACGCTCATTGATGTGCTTGCCGGCGAAGGCGTCGACGCCGTTGATGCCTTGAAGATCGATGTCGAAGGCTTGGAAGACGTCATCCTCGCGCCATTTTTTCGCGATGCGCCGCCGCGGTTGTGGCCGCGCCTCGTGATCATTGAAGATTCGCGCCTGAGCTGGAAAGTCGATTTAATGGCGGTCATGCAGACGAAGGGTTACGAGCTTATCGCGCTGAGCCGGCATAAAAACCTGATGCTGCGGCTGAAACCATGACGTTCGATACGCGGAGATTGCACCAGGCCGCCGACTGGCTCGCCGTGGCCGTCGTGGTGTCGCTACCGTGGTCGACGTCGGCAAGCGTCATTCTGATCGTGCTGTGGCTTGTGGCCGTGCTGCCGACGTTGGCTGTTACAGACATCCGCCGCGAACTTTTGACCGCCGCGGGCGGCTTGCCGGTTCTGCTGTGGCTGTTCGCCGCCATCGGCATGGTGTGGGCCGACGTGCCTTGGGCCGAGCGCATCGATGGTCTCGGCGGTTTCCATCGTCTCTTGGCCATCCCCTTGCTGCTGGCGCAATTCCGCCGCTCGCAATGCGGGCCTTGCGCCTGTTATGGCTTTCTCATTTCGGCGACCGTACTGCTGGCGCTGTCGTCGCTCTTTGCGCTGTTTCCATCACCGGCCCTCGATCACGTGCCGCTGTTTGGCGCGCACGTCAAAGCGTACGGCGTGCCGGTCAAGGACTACATCTTGCAGAGCGGCATCTTTCTGATTTGCGCTTTCGGGCTCATCAGCGCGGTGTGCGAGCGCTGGCGCGAGTTCCGATGGCGAACCGTGGCGGCGCTGCTCTGCCTTGCCGTTTGTTTCCTCGCCAATATCGCGTTCGTCGCCACCAGCCGCACTACTGTCGCGGTCGCGCCGCTTCTCGCCATCGTGGTCGGCTATCGCTATTTCGGCTGGCGCGGCGTTGCCCTTGCCGGTATCGGTGCGGCGGTCCTCGCCGGCGTGGCGTTGACCGCATCGCCCTATTTGCACCTGCGGGTGATGCATTCGTTCACCGAGCTGCGCAATTATCTGAACACGGACGAGGACAATTCAACCGGGCTGCACATGGAGTTCCTGAAGAAGTCGGTGGCCATCGTCGAAGCGGCGCCCGTCATCGGCCACGGCACAGGCTCCATCGCCGAGCAGTTTCGGCTCGCGGCATCCGGCGACGCGGGATCCGCTTCGGCCGTTGCCACGGTCAATCCGCACAGCCAGGTTTTCGCCGTGGCGATCGAGCTCGGTTGCATCGGCGCCGCGGTATTGCTGGCGATGTGGGTCGCGCATGGGCTGCTGTTCCGCGGCGCCGGACTGATGGCGTCGATCGGCTCCATTATCGTCGTGCAGAATTTCCTGTCGTCGCTGGTCAATTCCCACCTGTTCGATTTCGGCCAGGGCTGGCTCTATGTGTTCGGCGTCGGCATTATTGGCGGCACCGTGCTGCGCGACACTCATTCGCCGGCTGCCGCATCGCCCGGCGTGTCATGACGCCGCTTGCCTTGCCGAGCAATCCCCGCGTGCTGGTGGTGGCGTTGCGCCGGCTCGGCGACGTGCTGCTGACGACGCCGCTCATTCGCAGCATCAAGCGCGCGTTTCCCGCCGCTTCGATCGAGGCGTTGGTGTTCGCCGGAACGGAAGGAATTTTGGCCGGCAATCCCGATCTCGCCAAAGTCACCGCCATACCGCAGCGTCCGAGTGCCGGTGAAACGTTCGCCCTGCTGCGCCGGCTGGCGCGGCGTTACGACGTGGCGCTCTCCACCCAGACCGGCGACCGGCCGACCACCTTGGCGTGGATCGCCGGGCGGCAAAGCGCCGGCCCCATTGAACCGAATGGATTGTCGGCGACGATGAAGCGCCTGGCGCTGAGCCGCACCTATGTCGTCGACCGGCAACAGCATCGCGTGCGCGATGTGCTCCGCCTTGCCGAGCTGCTCGGCATTCCCGCCGTGCCTGAAATTGTATGTCCGGCAGGCGGCGTGCAGTCGAACTTGATCCCGGCGCAGCCTTTTGCCGTCGTCCACGCCGCGCCGATGTTCACGTACAAGCGCTGGACCATGGACGGCTGGCGGGCGCTCGCCACTGCGCTGCGCCAGCGCGGGCTGACCGTCATCACCAGCGGCGCCGACAGCGACCGCGGCTATCTCGACGAAGTCTGGCGCGGCGGCGACGTCACACGGCTCGACGGCAGGCTGGACTGGCCGCAGCTTGCCGCCACAATCGCCGCCGCGCGAGCCTATGTCGGGCCGGATACCGCGATCACCCATCTTGCCGCCGCCACCGGGACGCCGACCGTGGCGCTCTACGGGCCGACCGACCCGCGCCTGTGGGGGCCCTGGCCGGTTGGCGGCCTCGACCGGCCGTGGGCGGCCGCCGGCACTATCCAGCAGCGCGGCAATGTCTGGCTGGTGCAAAACCCCTTGCCCTGCCTGCCGTGCCAGCTCGAGGGCTGCGAACGCCGCCTCGACAGTTTCAGCCTGTGCCTCGATGAGCTGACCGCAGCCCAGGTGATTTCGGCGGTGGATCAAGCACTTGCGGAGCGGCGGGCGGCCTAGGCGAAAGCCGCCGGGGTAGCGCCACGAGGCAAAGCCCGGTAATGACATGCCGGGGAAAAACCACGGCACGATCGAGATGGCCTTGCACTTTGGCCCGCGCAGAACGCTCGTCATCGCCCATGACCTGGTCATGACGGCGGCGGCGGTCGTCGCGAGCTTCTACATCCGCTTCGAGGCGGCGGGCTTGATGGAGCGCGAAAAGCCGCTGCTCCTGTTCCTGCCCGGCTTCGTCGCCTATGCCGGGGTCGTCTATTACCTGTTCCATCTCTACGAGGCGAAGTGGCGGTTCGCGTCGCTGCCGGATTTGATGAACATTTTGCGCGCGTCGACGGTGCTCGCCGTATCGCTGTTGGTGCTCGATTATGTGCTGGTCGCGCCCAACGTGCTCGGGCAGTTCTTCTTCGGCAAGATCACCATCGTCCTCTATTGGGTCCTGCAATTCGTGTTCCTCGGCGGCCCGCGCCTTGCCTATCGCTATTTCCGCTATACGCGCACGCGCCATCACGCCCGCGCGGAGGCCGCCACTCCCGCCCTCGTGCTCGGCCGCGCCGCCGACGCCGAGGTGCTGTTGCGCGCCATCGAAAGCGGCGCGGTGAAGAAGATCTGGCCGGTCGGGGTGCTGTCGCAATCCGCCGGCGATCAGGGGCAATCGATCCGCGGCATTCCAGTTCTCGGCGATTTTTCCGCGCTCGATGCCGTCGTCAACGACTTTGCGCAACGCGACACCCCGATCTCGCGGGTGATCTTCACGCCGTCGGCGTTCGAGCCGGATGCAAAACCCGAAGCGACCTTGATGCATGCGCGCCGCCTTGGGCTAGCGGTCAGCCGGCTGCCCTCGCTCGATGACGGGGGCGAAATGCCGCGGCTGGCGCCGGTCAATGTCGAGGATTTGTTGCTGCGGCCGAGCGTGAAGATCGATTACGCGCGGCTGGAAACCTTCCTCAACGGCAAATCGGTCGTGGTGACCGGCGGCGGCGGCTCGATCGGCGCCGAGATTTGCGACCGCGTCATCGCCTTCGGCGCGTCGCGCCTGCTCATCATCGAGAATTCCGAGCCGGCGCTGCATGCGGTCCTGGAAACGCTCGCCACCAGGCAGGCGCGGCCGGCGATCGACGGCCGCATCGCCGACGTCCGCGATCGCAATCGCGTGTTCCGGCTGATGACGGATTTCAAGCCCGACATCGTCTTTCACGCCGCGGCGCTCAAGCACGTGCCGCTGTTGGAGGCGAACTGGGAGGAGGGGATCAAGACCAACGTGTTCGGCTCGGTCAATGTCGCCGACGCTGCCGCCGCGGCGGGCGCCGCGGCGATGGTGATGATCTCGACCGACAAGGCGATCGAGCCGGTCTCGGTGCTCGGTGCCACCAAGCGCTTCGCCGAAATGTATTGCCAGGCGCTCGATGCCGATTTTTCGCGCCGCGCCGAAGCCGACCGCCGCGGCATGCGGCTGATCGCGGTGCGGTTCGGCAATGTGCTCGCTTCGAACGGTTCGGTGGTGCCGAAGTTCAAGGCGCAGATCGATGCCGGCGGCCCGGTCACCGTCACCCACCCCGACATGGTGCGCTACTTCATGACCATTCGCGAAGCGTGCGATCTCGTCGTCACCGCGGCGAGCCACGCGCTCGGGCCCGACCGCTCCGACGTCTCGGTCTATGTGCTCAATATGGGCCAGCCGGTGAAGATCGTCGATCTTGCCGAGCGCATGATCCGGCTCGCCGGCCTGGAGCCGGGCCGCGACGTCGATATCGTGTTCACCGGCGCGCGTCCGGGCGAGCGGATGCAGGAAATCCTGTTCGCGCGCGAGGAGCCGATGGTCGATATCGGCTTCGTCGGCGTCGTCGCCGCGCGCCCGGTGCAGCCGCCGCTCGACTCGATGCGCGGCTGGCTCGCCATGCTGGAGCAGGGCTTGGCGCGGGAGGAACGCGAGGCGATCTACCGTGTGCTGCGCGACGCGGTGCCCGACTTTCGCGGCGCCGCCGCCTGAACCATGGCGGCGAGGCCGGCGCGGGTATCGTGCGCCGGCCGCCAGCCGGCCGCGATCAGCTTGCCGGCATCGACCCGCAAATTGCCGCCGATGCGGTGCCAGACGTCGGCGCGCCGAAATAGTCGCAGCGGCAGCTCGATATAGTCCGGCGACATCGGCATGATGAACGCACGGCGGCCTTGCGCCTGCCGCAGCGTTACAAAAACATCGGACAGCCGCGGCGGAATTCCGGGGTCGGCCACCACATAGGTCTCGCCGATGGTGGCCGGCGTCGCCAGCACGAAGGTCAATGCCGAGATGAAATTTTCGATGCCGAGCAGCGAGCGGCGGTTGGCGAAATCCTTGACCGGAAGCGGCAACGGCGTCGCGGCGGCGCGCGCCAGCAGCGCCAGATTTCCTTTCACGCCCGGGCCATAGAGCAGCACCGGGCGCAGGATGGTGAACGGCACGCCGGAGCCGCGCACCGCCTCCTCGGCGGCGAGTTTTGAGCGGCCGTAGATCTCGGTCGGCGCCGGTGGGTCGTGTTCGGTCAATGCGTGATCGGCGGCCGGCCCGCTTTGCGCGCGGATCGAGGAAACAAAGACAAAATGCTCGACGTGCGCTTGCGCCGCCGCCGCTGCCAGCCGCGCCGTCGCCAGCCGATTGACCCGATCGTAAGCCGCGGCGTCGGCGCCGCTTGTATGGGCGATGCCGGCGAGATGAACGACCTGATCGACGCCTTGCAGCAGCGGTTGCCAATCGAATGCTTCCGCCAAATCCGGATGCTGCACCATTTCGACGCCATCGGGGAACGACAGATGCGGCCGCCGCACCGCCGCGCGCACCGTGCGGCCGTCGCGTGCCAAGGCGGCGACCACGGCACTGCCGATGAA
>Ga0310038_10000717_pt1 | contig 26813 bp, 37 predicted proteins | sample Sb_taG_6_FD_200461 | JGI IMG/M metagenome (GOLD analysis project Ga0310038, IMG submission 200461) | Peat soil microbial communities from Weissenstadt, Germany - Sb_50d_4_PS metaG (v2) (version 2) | ecosystem: Environmental > Terrestrial > Soil > Wetlands > Peat | place: Germany: Weissenstadt... | reverse complement strand
CATCGTCCGTGTATGACTCGAGCCCGGTGAACAACTGACCACCGAAGGAGATGAAGGAGCACGCCGAGCATCCGCCGCTGTTGAGCGCGGCGAGCCCGGCCCAGTAGAAGACGGCCGCTCGGTTGTCGCCACTACTTCCGGTCCCGAACGTCCAGCCGACGAAGTCGGTGGTCGCGGCCATGAATCCCATGCCGCCGTAGTTGTTGTCGAACTGGCTGTCGCTAGCCGACGTCGCGGGAATGACCTGGAACCAGCACGTGACCCCAGCCGTTGGCCCGCTGTCGCAGTTGCCGTCGGGCGGCTGAATGGAAGGGTCGGTGCCCATGTTCTCGTGGACGACGTTTGCGGTCAGGTACCCCAGTTCGAGCGCCTTCTTCTGGATGGCGAACTCCTGGGCCCCGTTGAACGACTCGCAGTCAAAGGCCGGGCAGGTGGGATAGGGACCCTTCAGGTTGAACTCGTCATAGAAGAAGAGCAACGCGTCGCGGGTGGTGCCCATCTTGCCGTAGTCGTTCAAGAGGTAACCGGCACCAGGATCGCCCGGGCTGACCGCGTTCGGATCGATGAAATACGTGTTCCACGACGACGCTAGCGGGTTGTTGTTGGTGCTGACCGCGAGGCCTTCGCGACAGGAGTCAAGGACAGCGGCGAAACAGCCGGCGAACACGTTGGTGGTCGTCGAGACGATCTCGGTGATGAACCAGTGGCCGCCGTTGTCCGGGTCGTACTCGCACATGATGTCGCCGCCGCTGCTCCAACCGGCCCCGGTCAGGCCCATCAGCGTATTGAGCGACGTGATGCCGGATACCGGCTTGTTCTTCACGTTGAAGACCTGGATCTCGCCGAGGTTGATCGACTCCATCACGTATCCGTTGCCCGCGCAGAGGCCCTGGTCCGGAGGCTCGATGTCCTCGTTATAGAGGCCCCCGTTGGCCGTCGCCGCGAGGCCGTAGCGGTTGGTGACCGCACCCCCGCTCGTGCCGCTGATCCAGTCGCAGCCGGGCCCGGCCGGCGCGCAACTCACCGATGGGAACGCAACAACGGTCGGCGTGGCGGTGCGGCTCTTCGCTCCTCGCGCGGGGTGAAGGTTGGGAAGCGCTGCATGCGAGGTGGCGTGGGTCGCCGACGTGGTCGTCGACACCGGGGCAAAGACTCCGCTCGTGTGCTCGCGGAGCGTGAGTTTGCTGACCTGGATGTGCGAGGAGCCGGCCTTCCCCAAGGCGGTCGTATGCACCGTGCTGGCCTTGGCGGCCACCGCCGCGGTTGGACCAGTCACTGCCACGACCGACCCAAACACCAGACCGGCCGCCGCGACCAGGAGGGTTGGGCGGTGTTTGGCTCGGAGGCCGCGCGTTCGACGCTCCCCTTTCTCGAAAGACTCTCCCCCAATCTGCTGCCCCGTCCTCATGGATAGCCCTCCTGCCAAACGGCCGTTCGTGGCGAACGCGCTCAAGTGAGCGAACGCACCCTAGTCCTCGCTCTAGCCGGTTGTCAAGCATTTTCCTTAGTCCATTGTCAAGCGCTTGCTTGGGTCGGTTCGCGACACCGATCAAGGGGTCACTGGCGCAGACACGTGATCGTGGGAAACCGCCGTCGCAGCTTCCCGCGTTGGTGTCGCTCTGGTGGGGCGCTCGCTCAGCGTCTGCAGTAGTCGGCACCCGAAAGCCTTGATTCAAGTCGCCGGATCGCCCCTACCATGCGCAGCAGATACCAAGATCCGAATCTATCGCTCGAAGGTCTGGAGAAATAGACGTGGCGGGGTCGGAAGAACCGTTCATCCAGATTGGGGAGGCGTCAAGGCTTTGCAGCCTGTCGCCAACGGTTTTGCGACGCATGGTTGCTCAGGGTCACCTCCGGGCATGGCGCACACCAGGCAGGCACCTTCGCTTCACACGCTCCGATTGCCGTGAGTTCGCGCGTTCACTCGGCAGAATCGACGTCGAAGATGACGCAGCCTTTCTTGTCGGCCAACCGCGGGCGTCATCGCAGCGACTCGGAAGCCGCTGAGGCGAAACCCACAGCCCATCCGATTGGGTCGGCCGCTGGCTGTCGGCCGCGGCCAACTTGACTGCGACCTCGAGAACGCGGGTGCTCCAGTTGCTCAAGCCTTCGGGCGTCTACTCGTCCGGAGCGTCCCAGCCCAGTGACGCCTCCTCCCGCCTGTCCGCCCTGATGGACGGCGTGATCAGACATGTGGCCGTCGGTGAAACCCAAAACCTCACCAATGCAACTGGAACTGTCAGGGGTCAGGCAACGACGATGATCTCGATGCGCCAGAGGAATGACGGTGGGCCACAGAGTGGTGGACAGTGCGAGGACTGCGCAGCCTGAATCGTGGCATATCCGGGTCCCGCGGCCACGAACGTCGCGCTGACACCACCGCCATCGGACCGCGACCCGCGCTCGAAGCGAACGATCTGGGTCGGGGTGCTCGAGGGCATCCCCCAAGGCAAGTTGGACGTCCCACCCGTCAGATCCACGCTGATCGTCGTGCCGAGCTTCACCTCGTACGTTCCGCGGCTGTTCGCCGTGACGACGAGCGTGCCGCCGACCGGCTGAGGATTCACGATGGGGCTCGGGGAAGACGAGAGCTGTGGCGCCGGCGAGAGCCGAGCTGAAACGGATGGGACCGATCCAGCCGATGTCCCGCCCAGCCCCGAGTGGCCGCCGGTGTTCGCTGCCGGCACAACGCTTCCTGAAGCACCGTTCGTATCCGTCGCTGACGACACACCGGCGAGGTGCTGCTGCAGCGCCACGATGCCGGCGGTGGAGACACCGCCGATCACCACGATGGCGGCGGCTGTACCAAGTAAAGTCCCAAGCGGCCCGCCGAAGCGGTGCCGCCTGCGCGGGCCGCGGTGACGCTCTGCCGAACGCACGCGTCGGAGCACCTGCTCGGGGGACGGCCAAACAAGTCGACCGACTTCTTCCAGATCGCGCTCGATATCACTCATAGCTTTCCTCTTCGGACAGTCGAGTTCGCAGCCGCAGCCGCGCACGCTTGAGATGGGTGCGGACCGTCTCAGGTGAAGAGCCCGCGGCCGCGGCGACTTCCCTTATAGGCAGTCCGTGGATGTGGTGGAGAATCAGCACGAGGCGTTGTTTCGGGCTGAGTGCCTCAAGACCCCATTTCAGCCAGATCCGGTTGAGGCTGTCGGTCACGTCGGCAGGGACCTCGACGGTCAGCTGATCCTCGCGGCGTCGGCGTCGCCAGGTGGAAACGGCAAGACGAGTGGCGACCTTCGCGACCCACAGATCGGGACGGTCCATCCCCGCAACTGATCCCCAGCGCTGGAGCGCCCGGAGATATGCCTCTTGCACCGCGTCCTCCGCGGCCGCGGCGTCGCCGGTGGTGACCGTGACCAGGCCAACCACAAACTGGCAGGTGTCGGCGAAGAAACGGTCGAACGCCGTTTCGTGTTCGACGCGAGCAACAAGGGACCGGGGCAACGCTCGGGACACGTCCACGAGAATGACACGCTCGACGGGCGTGCTACAGGGGACCCGTGCAGTGCCCTCGTTCGGCGCTGCCAGAGGGCTGAGCTTCGACACGGACGTGGTCCGTCGGCGATCTCGAGCGATGACGTTCCCTAGCGCGGCAGCGTCCCAGACGCGCTGACGGCTTTGCTTTCGCCCATCGCCGACAACGGGTCAACATTCGGTCGCCCAACGAGGTCTATGCGCCCTAGGGACCGGGCAAACTCGAGGCACGTTGCCCGCCCAACACGGAGGTGCTTGCCAGGCGTCTGCCAACCGACCAGGTGCCCGTGAGCAACGGCTCGCCGGACCGTGGACCGCGAGACGCCAATCAATACGGCTGCTTGACCGGCAGTCAGGAAGTCGTCCTCCGCAACCGGCGTCAGTTCTCTCATGGAGACGGCCGCCGAGGCCGACCGGCCAAGCCCATATGAGGGGAGTCGACGACGGGCGAGAGGCCTTCTCTGTTCATCCCACAAACTAAGACGCGCGGCGGGCGCTCCACGGGGGACAGGGATTCAAGTGATCGCGACCTCGTGGTCGTTGCTGAATCGGCAGCGAGGGCATCGCATGTTCGTGGCAGGCCGCAAGGGCAGCTGCCAGCCGACGTCGTTTCCCCGACATCGAGCGCATCGCCGGGACAACGTTGGAGACGTAACGCTTCAGTGTTAATGCACGCTGGGGTGGGCGTCGCTCACGTCCCCCAAGCTGGAGCCTGGCGATCTCGCGAGCCCGATCGTGTGTCATGCCGAGATTGGCTCCGATGCCCGCAAGGGTTCGCCGGTCTCATAGCGCCGAACCATGTCGGTGTCCCGCCGTCGCTTCCCCTTGATCCGCGTCGCGCGCACCTTCAGGCGAAGTTCAGGCGTATCGCCGCAGCGGCCCGATAGGTTGGCCAGTCAACTCTGCGGTTGGCCGCCATTGGCGACCACACTCGACGCACTCATAGTCCACAACGTACCTTGGCGCAGTCCCGTCGCTGGCTGTCACATCGCGCGTGTGTGCGACGACTTCGCTTGATTTGCACTCGATGCACTCGGGCAGATGGACATCGACCATATCCGACCACCCTGTGCTGACATGGAGAGAAGGTGCGCGAGCAAGCTACACCCTGATCTCGGGTCCGATGTTGCGTGTCTGTGACGGGCGCCCGAAACGCCCCAGGGACATTCCCTGAGCGCGGACTGCGGCCGAGCACCGTGGTGTGGACTCCGGCCCGGGAGACCCTACCGCCAAGACCACGGGCACGTGAGGCGCGATCGTGGGACCAGCACCTGGGTACATTGGGGAGTACTCGCCTGAGCGGGGCACTGGTTACACGAGGGTATTGCCGAGCCGAGGCGCCCGCAGCCGTCTTGGGTCGGTTGTGACCGCGCGCCGGCGCGTCGTCCGAGCGCCTTGACGCGGGCGCAGGTCGACGGCCGGGTGCATGTGGCAACGCTCCACTTCTCCGCGGAGGATCTGGGCGAGATCGTCGAGGCCCTTTGAACGATCAGTATTGCGATTCTCCGTACGGGCAAGATGGGCGGCTGGGCACGGGACGTGGCTCGGGGCGGCCCGTCTCGGCAGGGAGAATACCGCCGGGTCCACCAACCCTGACCCCGACCCAGCGGCAGCGGGAGTGATCGGAGGTGATGCGATGAAGCCTGGCCCACTCCGGGGTGCTCGACAACGTTGCAAAGGGTCGTGCGAGTCTGTACTGTTACCACTTGCGGGCCCACCCGTCAGCAACGGCGAGTGGACGGCCCGGGATGGTGGTGGCCCATCAGCCCGGACGAGGGTCGAGCCTGAGGGCCACCGAAAGGCACCGCCTCCCGTACTCAAGGCCTCGCATCGCAGGATGTGGGGCTTTTGTTTTGGGTCGACCACCCCTGACCGCTATGAGCGTTCGGGGCTTGGCCCGCAGAGCCTGTGCCGGCGCGCAACGGGAGGTAGTCCGTTCGGCTGCATATGTCCCGCATCAAGGCAGCCGCACCTCCGAGCCCTCCATCGTTCTGGTCTGTGAATTGCACGCTCGGGTGAACGAGAGTGCTCGTCCTCGTGCTGCGCTGCCGCCCCCTTGCGCTGCGGCGTCAGTGTCCCCGCCTCGGCTGCGGGATCGCTCAGCAGCTCGAACGAGAGGCTTAGAAGGATCCGTCCGAAGGGCCGGTTGCGACGCGGTTGGGCCTCGTGAGGAAGTCCATCGCCCCCACGCGCGTTTCGATGGAGGTGCGCTACTGCCCGGATCGTGGCAGCATTTGCGCACGGCGTTCCCTCTGTATCCCATTAGGAGGACAAGCCATGACGGCGGAAGTCAACCTCGTCGGCAGCCGCGTCAGCATGATGCACGTCGCATATGACTGCTCCGGATGCAGGAAGACTGTGACGATCACGATTACCGATGGCGGCACGGACTCGAACGGGAATCGGCGTCTCGTCCAGCGGCCGCGCGATTGCCCCGATTGCAACGCCGCGATTGCCTTCGCCTTCGTCGCAGAATCTGCCGAGGGCGCTCAAACGGCGCGCTGAAACCAGGCGAAGACCAGCCGGACAACGTTGGCCGTTTCCACGTGACAGTACATTCAGCGCGCTACGGGTCTCTCGTCCTGGTTGGGTGCCGAGCCCAGGCGTTCAGCGGCTCCTGAGCAAGCCCCGGCAAGCGTCGAACTGGGCGGTCAGGCTCTTCGCAGGGTCTTCGACACTCTGATCGCCTGTCGGGCATTGGGCGGGCTGCTCGGATCAATGCCCGCATCACTAGGGTGTCGCCCCCATTGATACCCTCCACCGTACGCCTTGCGCGATCAATCGCATCACGTCACCCTGCTTGATTCGCAAGCTCGTGTCCCCAAACTGGCTGCAAGAGCGTCAAATGTGACGGCACAGAGGGGTGCTCGGCGTTGCATATCGACCTGTACGTGGCGTTGGCCGGCCTGATCGTTGGATTCGCCGTCGGCCTCACCGGGATGGGTGGGGGCGCGCTCATGACGCCGATCTTGGTGCTGCTCTTCGGTATCACTCCGCTTGCGGCTGTCTCCAGCGACCTCGTGGCGTCCTTGATCATGAAGCCCATCGGCGCGGCCGTTCACGCTGGACGCGGTACGGTGCGATGGAATCTCGCCGCTTGGCTCGCCGTGGGCTCTGTGCCATCCGCCTTCCTGGGTGTCCTGTTCCTCAAGGCGATCGGGAGCGCATCCAGGGTTGAGACGATCATCAGCGTTGCCCTCGGGGCGGTGCTCTTGCTCGCCGTCGCGGCGCTGCTTTTCAAGATGTACTTGGATCATCGTAGCCGCCACGCACGGCGTGTCGACGATGCCCTCCGCATCAAGATCATCCCCACGCTAGCGATCGGTGCCTCGATCGGGTTCATCGTTGGGATCACATCGGTCGGTTCCGGGACACTCGTGATCGTCTTGCTCCTCTTTCTCTATCCACGACTTCGCGGATCGCAGATGGTCGGCACCGACCTCGCTCAGGCGATTCCGATGGTGGGCTCGGCGGCGTTGGCACACATCCTGTTCGGTGATTTCAAGCTCGGTCTGACACTCTCGATCCTCATCGGCAGCGTTCCCGGTGTCCTGGTTGGCGCGGCGATCTCGTCTTACGCGCCCACCGCCTTCCTACGCGGCGCTCTGGCTGCAGTGCTGCTCGTCTCCGGGCTCAAGCTCGTCGATGTTCCGACGCTCGCGATCGGAATCGTTCTGCTGGCCTCTGTGGTGACGCTCCTCACCATCTGGCTCGTGATCCGTAGTCAGGGGAGGACGCTTCGCGATCTCTCCGGCGAGTCCGGGTTACCGACGCCTTCGCCCTCTGCGCGGTACGCCTGCGCCGACCTACCGGGAAAGACTGAGGTTCAGAGCATCCCCGTGTTGATTGCACGCTCGGGTGAGCTAGGTCGCTTACACGCGGGCTACGCGGAGGCGATCGCCGTGACTACGTCCGCCTGATGCCCTCCGAGCCGCAAGCGAAAATGCGGATCCGGTCGGCTGTCCAACCCGACCACCTGTGCACGCTTGCGCTCAGGATACGTGGTTGCCGCCGACGGTCAGGACGACGTTTCCCATCTTCTGCTATCTCAGGCGACGTCCCGGCGATGCTCAGGGCGAAGCTCTGGCGGCGGGCGCCACGCCTCCACCGGGGGACGTTCGGCGGCCTGCTCGCGCTCCTTCTTTGCCTTATCGGCTTTCGCCGCCTCAAGCGCGGCTGCCGCAGCGATAGCGGAGTGGTAGCGCGCGAAACTTGGCCCACGATTCGCTGGCATGGGCATCGGAGTTTACGCCTGAGTACCCGGGCAGTTCAGCCAAGGTCGGTCATCTTAGACGCCCGCCGGTGCGAAGCCGCTGAAGGCCGCCGAATCGTTGAGCGGGCCTCGGCGCGAATACAGAACCCATCAGTGGGGTATCCACTTCAGTCCGCGCCGTTTGAGAGTCAGGCGGAGCGATTCGGGCGGGCTCTCGTGTCCTCGTTGCACGCTGGGGGTGCCGACGATCGTGTCCGTTTGAAGCCCCAGGGTAGGCCTTGAATGGCGGCTTGCCAAACCTCAGCGTCCTCGGGCTGAAGGGAGTGGCTGGAGTGGCGGCGCTCTACTCATTTCGCCATATCGCCGCGCGCTGGCGAACAGCCGCCGATGAAACGCGCCGCCGCCCCTCCGACGCCTTCAGCGATTGATTACGGCGGAGGCAAGCGGGAGGACCGCGCGCAGGGTGGCCCCGCTCCCCCGCGCTCGACACATAAGGCAGGGCGCCCCCCAGCGCCTTGAGCGGTCCTTGAGGATCGCTCTGATCGAGCCCTGCCGGATGAGCCGTCGCCCATCTGAGTAGGCTTGCGAGTCTTCAATCGGAGACAGCTAGGAGAGCGAGCCATGACCGAGCGAGAGGCGGCGCTTGAACACTGGTACAACGCGGGTAACACCGATGAGTTTCAAGAGTTCTTCGAAGTCCTCGTGCGCGAGTTGGAGCTCTTTCGCCACATCCACCCGGGCCACGTGTTTAGGCCGAACCAGCAACGCTTCTGGGAGTTGGTAGCGCAGAAGAAAGGAAACATGGAGCCCGAGACGCAGACGTGGGCTCAAATTGTGCCGGGGACGCCCGGGAGTCCCACGGCTAACATCAAGCAAAGCTCGGACGTCGCGGGCGAGATCAGACTCGATGAAGACGAAACAAGACAGTTGATCGGATGGCCGCCGCCCCCATAGTCCCGTATCGCTGGGAAAGCGCCGGGCATCGACGCCAGCGTTGTGGAACGCTCTGGGAGCCGAAACTCGAGGCCCCGGAATATGAGTGGTGGATACGGCCGTCGGTCACACCTCGGGGGGTTCATCGCGATGCCGCAGGGCGACCAAGATTTGCCCGCAGGCCCGGCGGCGCCGGCGCGTCGAGCACTTGCCGCAGCGGGCTATTCGCGCCTCGATCAGTTCACGGAGCTAACTGAAGCCGAGGTCCGTCAGTTGCATGGCATGGACCCCAAGGCCATTGAGCAGATATGCCTCGCACTCGCCGCCAAGGGACTGACCATCTCAAACTGACCGCGGACGATCATCGGCAACGAAGACGAAGTCGTGAAGGGAGCAGGCGAACACCGCCGTAAGCGCCCGCGGGCTCGAAAACATCCCCGAACTCCGGCCACGTAGCTCTCGGCTGCCAGGGCCGAAGGTCACGTCCTGGTCGGGCCTGACCGCTGCGAGCCCTCGCCTGCGACCGGAGCAGGGCGCGAGGATCGGCTCACGTGTGTTTTTGGCACGCTGGGGTGGCCCAGTATCTCGCAATCACATTCGAGAGCCTCCGCGCCAGGCGCAGCGGCCACGGCGAGAGACCCGTGTGAACGGCTTTGACACAGAGTCGATCGGCAGGCGGCAGTTCCTCGCGCCGCCACTGTGAGTACGTTCCGATGCCGCTTGGATCGTCATCACTTGCCCCGGAGATCACGCCCGGGCCAAGGATCTGCAGAAACCCGAAGGGACCCCCTTTGGCCACGGCCGCGATCGTTGAACGCCCCGCCACTGGCGTGCCGGTCGCCGCCTCACCGGCGGTCGCGCCTTTGTGCACCTCATCGGCTGGCCGTTCCGGGTCGGCCGATCCTCTGGTCAGCGCGTCGACGATCGGATCCGGTTTTTCATCCGGCGCCAGTACAGGCTTTCTGTGAGTGCGGCGACGCGGGGGCATCGGGCTCAATTCTCGGCTATCCGATTGTGGAACTCGGTGGCGAACTCATTGTATCAACCACGAACTCGGGGGAAAGCGCTCATCAACCCGTCCCCTGCATGGGGGCACCGCGTCGGCCTTGAGCATCGCCGGCACCAGCGCATGACTTTGATTGGGCTCCCCTCGCACCGACGCGGAGCTGATCGATATTGGCCGGCGCTTCATGATCCACCGAGTTCGTCGCTACGACGTTTTCATGGCCAGCAGGCTTCCCACACCATAGGTGACGGCTGCAGCCATCGCTGCGATTCCGAGCTGGCGCAAGGCCCCCTTTCACCGCGACCGCCCGGTCGCAACGCCCAGCCCCCAGCCGATGGCTAGGGCGGAAACGGGCCCCAGGACGATCGACGCGATGATCGCTCCAAGGCCGCTGATGAAGAACCACGGAAGCAGCGGAATCACCGCCCCCACGGAAAAGCTGACAAACGACGAGGCTGCAGCCTTCTTTTGTTCGCCTGTCTGTTGAGGGTTGACACCCAGCTCCTCACGGCTGAGCGTCTCGAGCGCCCGTTCGGGACTACTCATGAGTGCCTCGGCGACCTCCTCCGCAACCGCACGACGGACGCCGCGTTGCTCACAAAGCGCCGCCAGCTGAGTCCGCTCCTGTTGGGGGGGTCACGTAGCGACTTGCGTTCAACGTCCGGCGGCCCATCGTAAAGTACCTGGTAGGCGATGTGGCCGCCGCCGACTGGGGCGTATCTCACGGCAGGAGTTATCGCGAGCCTCCATGATGAGGTTTCCAGACTATCCGCGACCACATCACCGGTGCCATCGCGCCCCGGCGCCGCGCAATTGCGCTCAGTGATCCGCCATTGCGAATCGCCAGGCGAAGCCCGACGCTTGAATGACCGGTCACCCGAGCGCTCGGCTCAGGTGTGCTGATCGCACGCTGGGGTGTGTGAGTGCGCTGTCACCCATCGCGGCGCGACCCGTGGGAACTTCGGCCTGCCGGATTTCAGCGTTGGCTGAGCGTCAACCCAGCTACACGCGAGCGGGTGCGTGCCATCCGTCCGGAAATCCTGTTATAAGAGTGAGTTCCTGGAAGACGCCTCCCGCGTCGTCACCGGCGACTTGCCTTTCACGCTTGAACCCAATCGGAACCAACGTCCGGCAATGCCTTTGAGTCACCTCCGGCAGCGGTAAAGAAGCAGAAGCCGCGGTGGACGCCCGGCGTCCACCGGGGTGACGCGCCTCTAGGGGGTTTGACGACAGGTCGACGAACTCCAGTTCGACTGGCCAGGCTGGCAGTGGGCCACTGCGTGGCTCGCGTCGGCGAGCGCAGCGGGGATCACAGCGTTCTCTGGAGGGGGCAGCTGGGACAACGCCGTCGCGGAGCGCTTCTTCTCAACGCTCAAGCTCGACCTCCTCTACCCGCACAGCTGGCCGACCCGTGCCGCCGCGAGGAGCGCGATCTTCGAGTACATCGAGTTTCTACAAACCGGGAGCGGCACCACAGGACCCTCGGCCATCTCGGTCCGGCCGACGACGAATCCCCGCACGCGGCAGGACCGCTGGCCCCGGCAGCACGATAGGGATTCGGTCGTGACGCTCCCCGGCAGCGGCGCAACGCCCCGATCCACCCAGGCCGTGACCGTGACGGCTCCCTGCTCAGGGCGCGGCGTGCCGTCGCGAACCGTTTCATGGCGTACCGACGGCGCGCCCTCTCGGGTGGCACCATTCGCCCCTTGATCCTTTGCCCCGGCTGCGGAGCCGACCGGCTGATCCCGCTCAGTTTCCCTCAGGACCGGTGTGCAGCCGGTCCCGAGGTCAGGGTGCGACGCCCGATGGCCAAGTGCTGCGCGTGTGGGGAGCGGCTCTTCGCTCGCATCATCACGCGGTCGCGCCAGCCCATCGAGCAGGGGTTCGACGCGGAGTAGGGGTCGGCCTCGAGACACGCAGGGGCCTCCGGTCGCGGTGGGGGCCTCCAGGTGCGCCCGAACCGACGACCGTCGACCAGCCGGCGCACGCGTCGGCAGCGCGCGTGCCGATCCGGCCATGGGCGCGCACCGTCGAGCGAGCCTGGTTTCACTCTGCACGGCCATGCGGGGCGCCGCACTGGGGTGCCGGGTCGCTGCGCCGCCGTCGGCGTGGGCGGCGGGCTGCCGGGCGAGCTGGCGCGGGACCACCGCCCCGCCGGATATCGGCTGGGCGGCGACGTCCCGCTTCGGCGTGCGTCCGGCCGATCCGTGCTGGCGCCGCGCTCAGCGGACCCCCTTTCCTGGTGGCCGCGTCTCCGATGGCAGCGATCGTCGCGCGACATACCGAGCGCTGCCAACACCCCGGTGCCACGCGAAGGAACTGGCCCGCCGGCCGCCCAGCTAAAGGGCCGCATTCCGAATGCAGCCAACCACTCTGACCCTTTGACACTGGATCGCACCGGCGGTACGGATGGCAGTCGTGCAGCCGTGCGCGGGAAGGGGCGGGCAACCAGCCACGTGGCCGTTCGGTCTCGGGGCGGTCCCCGTGGCGTGGAAGGCGCCTCGGTGCCGTGCGCCCGGTCCCGGCACCCAGCAAGGTCAAGGCGATACAGTCACGCCCGTGCGAACAGCGTCGAGACGCTCGCGGATGTCACCTGACTTCGAGACAGACGCGGCGACCCCTGCCGCGGCCATCGCCCTGCGAATCAGCGTCTTGTCGAACGCCGAGAGCGCAACCAAGCGTGCAGCCAGCGCCACCACCCCCCATCTCGTGCGCTGCTCTCACCCCGCTCCATCGGGCATGTTGACGTCAAGGGCGACTGCCTCCGGCTGCCACCAGCGCAGCAGCGCAACGCCCTCATCAACACCTGACGCCAAGTCACCGCTTCAGGCTTCGTCGCCCTGACGTCCAGGTTAACATCACACGGTGGTGCAGACGCCGATCCCAGCGCATGCGACTCGTTCACTCTGAGCTTCGGTTGTGGACCACTCCTGGACAACCGAGAGGGTTTGTCAAGAGGCGCACCTTCTTGGTGCCGCCGCGACCATCCGCCACTTCCGTTCATACGTTCGCTGGGGTCTGATCCGACCACGCGAAGACGGCCGGTGGGCACCGGAGACCGTTGGCCTCTTAGTCCGCATCAGCGAAGCTGCCCGGCTCGCACGGCCACTCCATCGGCGGGTGCTGGTGCTGCGCAGCAATTACTTCATGTTCCCGGTCTCGAACCAGCTGGTCCGTGAGGCGATGATCGCCTTGGCGAGCGCATCCATCGAGCACCCACGACGGAAAATGCGAGCGATCGTCCGGCTCTGGAACGAATGGGCCGAGGAGCATGGCGAACCGTCGCGTTGGCCAGGTGCCGCCCCGTGGCGCGGTCGGGCTCGCCCTCCGGAAATGCCGCCGCCCGAGACGTGGGCCGCAATCCTCCGCGATCCGAGCCTCACCGACGACATCTTCGGAGTCCACCTGAGCTTCGCGTACGCGCTTGATCGCGAAATCTGTGGCGGTCTCGCAGCGTGGCCCAACGCCATGGCTCTCGAGGAGCGCATTCTCCTGACCGTGATCTTGAACCTGTCCTGGAAACCCAGCGCCGGTCAGTGAGTTTCATTGTCTCCAGACGCTCGAGCCCTGCCAAACGCCGCGCCTGCCCTGAAATCAGCTTCGCGAAGAGCTGGCCGCCACCAGGGCGCTTTCGTGCACGTCCTCCGCGCCGACCATCGCTTCGGGGGCTGACCGCACCAACCCATGTCGACATCCGTCACGGGGTGCCACCAACTCTTCGACACAGTGCAATCGGGCCTGGACCGAGATCTGGTGATCCCTGGGTTGTGTGGAGGCGGATTACTGGACTGCCATGCTGCTGTCCCACTCGGAGGACGGCATGGGCAGACGGGGTTATCCGGCGGCGTTTCGGCAGCGAGTCCTTGACCTGGTCGCAGCTGGCAGACGTGTGCGTGACGTCGCGGTCGACCTCGGCATCAGCGACCAGACGGTGCACGGCTGGCGGCGACAGGAGCGGCTGGAACCCGGGCGCACCGCAGCGGAGCGCGCGGAGTTGGCGGCAGCGCGGCGGCGCATCCGAGCGCTGGAAACCGAGCTCAGCATGTCCTCCGAACTCGAACGCAAGCGGTCGGAAACGAAGCACGGGGGCTGCGCCGCATCGTACGTCGACAACGCAACGCGCCGCCCTGCTGTTGCGGCTCGAGACGCGCCGTCTCTGCGCAGCTACAGGAGATGGACCGGCGTGCTCGCGTAGTTGACGACCACCGTGAAGGTGTCGGTCGCCGTGCCGTTGACCGTGTAGTGCAGGTTCCACCACCCGCCATTGCCTGCCGCGTAGTTCGAGGGGATCTGCAGCTGGAAGAGCACCCAACGTGAATTGAAGATGTTGGGTGAAGCGTGGCCCGCGCAGCTATTGGTTTCGTCCGTGTTGATGAGCGCCTGGGTGGCGACGGGCTGAACCGCCGTGCTGGCACAGGAGTCTGCTGTATTGACCGCCAAGCTCGGCGTTGGAGCTGTGTTCCGATTGATCCCTAGGTCGAAGACAGGAACCCCCGACGACGCCGTGAGCAGGCACGGTGCTGGATTGGGGCTGCAGCTCGTCGCGTCGGGATTGAGGATGGAGATCTGGTTGCTGCCGCCGACGTCGCCGACATCGTAGATGTAGAAGTTGATCGTCTGGCCAGCGTAGTCATTGGGAAGGTTGAAGAGGGGGACGGAAAACCCCGATCCAGACGATGAGATCGGCGTGTATACGGCGAGCTCATCGAGCGCCGATACCTGGCAGCCCGGGTCCGCGCACTGCGCCCCCCCCGCTACCGCCAGCTGGATCGCGTACCCCTTGTGGGCCCGAGAGCAGGGCGACGCGGCCGCATCATCGCCGGGGCGCAAGCCCTGGTAGTCGAGCATGTCGACTCGGAGCCGGTAAGACCCAGGCGGCAGAGAGCCCCCAGCGAGCGTCTTGGTCGGATGCAGGATGTTGTATGGCGTTCCTGCAACGGTCCACGCAGTCGAGGCCGTCGGCGGGCTCCCGACGTCCATCCACCCGTGGTAGATGTTATTGACCACGTAGGTGTAAGCCGCCCCCGAGAGGGTCTTGCCGTTGCGCACATCGACGATGGAGGTGACCGCGCCGCCTGAGGTCGTGACGTTCAGCGGATCGACGATGACCTGGCTGATCGGCGTGTCCTTGGTGTGGTCGAAGATGTCGTTGACCTTGAACAGGGTGTACTCCATCGCGGAGTACTGATCCGTGTAGGAGTTCCCGGAGAAGCTTCCGTCCTGCTCGTGCATGTTGTAGCTGCCGCCCGACGGGTTGAACCCGTTGTCGGGAGCAAAGGCAGGGTTGTAGACCTGGACGTACCCCGCAGGGACCGTGCTCGGCACCGCGACCGAGAAGTTGTACCCACCGCGTTCGGGGAGGACGTTCACGCCTGCGCCCGTCAGCGTGGCGTCAGAAACGTCGCTTCCCAGATTTGCGCTCAACGTGTGGACGTCGGTCGACGTGCCGTATCCCGCGGTGGTCTCGCCGCCCACAGTGCATGTGAACGTGGTGTTGACATTGTTGGGGTCATATGCGTCACCCTCTGAACGATCGTTGCCATACCCCTCCGAACGAAGGAAGTAGTAGCTACCGCCGGTGCCGAGTGCGCTCTCTGTGCTTCCGAGCTGCGCTCCAGGCTGGCCGAGCGCGATCGGGGGGAGATAGAACGCGGTGTCGGACGCCGTGACTGGGTGGGCCCCGAATCCGAGAACCCGCAGAAATGTGGGCTGGACATATGCCGTGACCGTCACGTTGAGCTTGTTGGCCGAGCAGGCGGATCCTGTGCAACCGACGGGGTATCGGGAGACCGTCACGCTGACCGGGAGGCCGTTGATGATGCTCCCGTTGGCGAACCCGTCGCGGGCGGTCGCCGCGCATACCGCCGCGTCCGCCGCGCCGCTCGCGCAACCGGTCCCACCAAAGCCGCCGGGCATGTACGGGACGCCCGCGAGTGCGCCTGCCGCGGCCGCACGTTCAGCGCCGTTGTACGAAAGGTACGAGAGCCCGGCGTCCACCGCGAGGCCCGTGACCGCGAAGAGGAGCACCGCGATCAGCGCGAAGATCGCCATGACCTGGCCCTTGGCGGCACGGCGCCCTCTGCGTGCCACGCCGGCGTTCGGTACGCTCATCACTACCCTCCTGACTCGTATGGCGCGAAGCACATGGTCGCGTACTGCGCAGCCTGGACACTGAAGAAATTAATGGGCGCCGCAGCCTGGAAGTGGAAGACCAGACGCACGCCGATTGCCAGCTCGTTGGGATGATTTTGGGTGCGCTTGTCGAGCGTGTATCCCGCGGTCCCAAACAGCGTCCAGACACCACCGCTCAGCTTGTACACATCGACGGGATCAACGCCCGCCACATATGTGCCGCTGATGTTGGTCGGGTCGCTGCAGAGGCTCGTGGAGCTGGTGCAGGCCCCGCCGGAGGCGCACGGATTGTAAATATCGATCTCATCAAACGACGTGACGTTGGTCATGGCTTTGGCGACCGTCGCCACGCTGGTGATGATGTCCTGGTCGACCGCGCACGGGTTGGTCGTACTCGCGCCCATGCAGGCCGCGCTCTGTGCTGCCGCGGTTCCGTACCCGTAATTGGCCACCTCGGCGCCGAGCCGAGCACCCGCTCTCGTCGCCTGACCCGCAATATCCATGTCTGAGATGAACGAGCCGGCGGTGTATACGCCCATGAACATCACCAGCATGATCGGCAGGACGAAGCAGAACTCCACCAAGGACTGGCCGCGCTGACCACGCTGTCTCGGATTCATCAGCTGGCGTTGGTCTCGGGTTCGAGCCGGAACGTCTTGAGCGCAGTCAAGTTGAAGTTGCTTCCAACGTCGGTGAAGAAGCGATACGAATAGGAAACCTTCAATGCAACGAATGAACTGAGCCCGTTCACAACGTTGCGAACCGACGGCGGCCACGGCGGACACTGGGACGGATCGCCCGTGGACGACGGGCAACTGCTCCATGCGTCCGTCGCGACGACGGCCGACCCGCTGAATGTGTACCGGTTAATGCATTCATTGGCTCCGTCGACGCCCGTTGGGCCGCCCGCGCACCCTGTCTGAATCTGCGGCGTGCCGTCGGCGTGCACCGAGAACCCGTCGTTGGTGGCATTGGTCACCAACTCCTCGACGTCGATCTCGGTGACCTTGACGAGAGAGGTTGTCTGCAAGCCTGCGGTGGCCATCTTCTGGATCGACCCAATGTCAGCATTCGATGCCAGGCCGAGTCCCGCGATCGAGTTGCTGCCGATGGTCGTGGACTGGTCCACCGCATTGATGCTGTAGAGCAGCAAGCCTCCGTCGATCATCGCGAAGATGGCAAAGAAGAAGACCGGCGCGACGATCATGAACTCGACCAGTCCCTGGCCGTGTCTCCGTCGCCGACGCCTTGGCGACGCGTCCGGATAGCGGACGGGTGCGACCCTCATGCCGAGATCATCCCTGGGACTCGCGACGCCAGAGTGAAGGCCGGCGATTTGTCACAAGGAGCCTACGGCGTCGTAACCTTGCGTCTGAGGATGGAGCCTTACTTCACGGCTCGGCCTCCTCCCCACACCAGTGTGTCAGCAGGTTCACCCGCATGGCGGCAAGCTCGAGGGCGAGCGGGAGACGGCTGCAGACGCCCCGCCGGATTCCGGCCGGGAGGCGACGTCCCGCTTCGGCGTGGTCACGGCCGGTCGTGCCCGGCGACACGCGCGGCGCACCCCCTTTCTGGCGGCCGCGTCCCCGATGGAATGGGATCGTAGCGCGGCGTCCCGAACGCTGCAAACACCCGCCGTCCGGCGGGAGCGGCCGGCCGGACAGCCGAACCGCGAATTCAGCGAGCGCACGTGACCCTTCAACGGGAGCGCGTCGATCGGGTCGGTGGAGTGACCAAATCGGCACATGCCATCCACGTTGACGTACTCCGCCGCCAGCGCTCGCCAGCCCCGCCACACCGGGCGATCATTGAGCGTGGACGGCGATTCTAACCACGCGTTCCCTCCGTCGTTTGACCCTTTTGACGAGTTTCACGTGCTGATGCATCCCCCGCGGCGCCGCGGTCGTGCACCAGACCGCTGCGCGCGGCGTTCCGGACGTCGAGCGTCGCGTGTGCGCTCCACGGCTCAGCGCACGGAGCGTCGAGGTGGCGCGTCGCGATACCACATCGGAAGCAATGGAAGGGCGCTCCGTCGCGCGATTCGTCGGAGCGCCCGAGAAAGGGGGGCTAGGGTGCGACGTTCAGGCGGTCGCGACGGTGCAACCACCCGGCATCGAGGTGGTCTCCGTGCGCTGCAGAGTCAGCCGTACCCGGCAGTATCGGGCAGTATGGTGCAGAATCGCAAGTCACCCGCGAGATCCGGGCCCAGCAGGCTGCTGGAAATTCGCTCGCAACGCCAAGCCGACGCGACCAATCCCAGCGAGTGGACGCAGGCAGGGCTGGCCACGAAGGTCGGAGCGTCCGTACGGTCGGTCAAGGCATGGGAGGCCGGCGCGACCGTGCCACGTCTCTTCTACCGCCGCCTCAGGACAACTCCACCTCCCGCTTGCGCGTTCAGGAAGGCCAACGACCCGTCAGGCGGCGACCGTGAGCGTCTGGGGCGCCCCGAACTCCGCCGGGACCGGGTCGCCGTCCGCGTCCAGTCCCGCGATGTGGACCGTGATCACCTCGACCGCGCTGGACTCTCAACGCCCGAGTACGCCCGGCCAGGGCGCCTCACATCCGGCGCCGTCACCACTTGCAACGGTTTGCGTGCGGGTGCCCTCCCACTCCCGCGTAGACTGAGTGAGGCTCCCTGACGTTCGCGTCCTTCCTGAATGGCGCCTTTCGGATCCCCAATTTCCGGAAGGCGTCGTCGTGTCAGGGTGGCTGATGATGCTGAGCGGTGTGGGCTGGTCGGGCCCGCCGCAATCGCGGCGGCGATGGACATCGAACGACCGCTGGGAGCTTATGGCACCGTCGGGGGGCCGCTTAGCTGCGCCCTGCCGATTGCTGGGAAAAGGCCCGCCAGGAGCCCCTCCTGGCAGGCCAATCCAGAGTAATGGGCGGTTCAGAGGCCGGGATGGCACACCGTCGGACACCCGTTGCGAGCGACGCACCGAGTGAGATCACGCTCGGAACGCGGCCGGCTCGCCGGTGGGTGGGCGGCCACCACCAGGGCAACCGCATCCGGCCACTTCGAGAAACGATGCCGAGACCAAGTGACTAGGGTTCACTTCGCTATGACGTCGATCGTCCATGTACCCCCGGGGGGATCCGAAGAACAGCCTCGTGCCAGGCGTCGCGGACGTGATGGCGCGCGCTTCTTGAGGTCAATGATAGTCAGGGAACCGCGCATATTCCCACGAGATGACCACGCCGGACGCGAATGCGGCCGCGCAGGTACCCCAAACGGCAGGCCCGGAGCCAAAGGCTCGGAATGCGGGACGCCGCCCACACAACGGTGATTAGCCAGGCCACCTCGGCCATGTGTTGCTGCTCAGACGTCGCATCCCAAGCCCCTCTGTGTGCCCATGATCCCCGACGGTGCTGCGTGGATGACATGAAGAACGCACCAAGAGATGCAAGATGCGCAAATGGTCAACCGCTAGGAGGTTCGCGGGATCGCTTGACATCTCCGGGTCAGGCGCGGAGAGTTCCCCCGCGACGCTCTTCGAGCGGACCGCACAGGATCGGAGGCCCACCGTGAAGCAGCTCGGAGGCATCAGGCGGTGTCGCATCAGCCCGGCTCCGGGTGTCGGCGTCGCGACGGCATCGTTCGTCCTCGTCCTCGCAGCATGTGGCAGCAGCCCCGGCACCGCTGCGCGCATTCCGACACCGTCAGCATCCGCCGCGGCACCATCGGCAACACCGACCGCTTCCATCGACGACTTCGTCGCCCAGGCGAATGCGATCTGCACGAGCGCCAGCAGTTCCAATGCAGCGATCCCCACGCCGAGCACGTCCAACGGCAGTGTCACCAGCCCCGCAGCCTCGGATCTACCGACCATCGCGGCGTACTTCACGCAGGTGGTCGCGGTAATCAGCAACACGACATCGCAACTCGCGGCGCTCGGCTCGCCGCCCTCGAATCAGTCGGAGTGGGCAGCGTCGATGACCGCTTGGCAGGCTGGGTTGACCGACTTCCAGGACGCGCTGACTGCGGCGCAGGGCGGCAATCTCAGCGCCTACGAGGCCGCGATCAGCCAGGAGCAGACGGACAACCAGACCGTCGACCAGGACTTCACGAGCTTCGGCGCGACCGTCTGTGGGGGCAGCAGCAGCGCCTCGCCATCGGCTTCGCCCTCTCCGTCGACGACGCCCACCCCCACCTGATCGCCCCGATTGGGGGCTCGACGTCCGCGAGGCGAACCCGGTATCTGAGCCGACGCCCCGGAGCCGACGTCGCTGCGAGTTTGCCAGCGTTTCCGCCAACCGCTCCGGAGCGAAGGCGTCAGGCTCGGTGTCATTCCTGCGTCAAACTGCTCCAAAGTGTGCGCACGGGGGCCGCGTCCCCATCCCGCCAAGTCCCACAGGCGCACGCGGGCGATGGTGGAACGCACAGGGTGGACAGGGGGTGTTCCATCGAGGTAGCCGACCACGGATCTTGACGCACCGAATGTCGCCCTCACGCACCAGCTCTGGTGTGAAAGTTGTACGCCAGGGTGCGCGAAAGTTTCGTGACCCGACCGGGCCAATACTGCTTACCACGAGACCCTCCGGTTGTGTCGCAGAACTCCGCCGGGCCGGTATTCGCAGAGTGACTCCCGCGAAGAGGAAGAGGCCGAGTGTCTCGTCAATGCCCTTGACGTCGTGGCTGAACCCGCTGCGGCCGCCGTTGTGCCAGACGGTGTGCTCGTGAGCAGCTCGCGGATCGTGTCCATGTCGCCCGCGTTGAAGGCCACCCGGCGCCGCTCAGGCTGCGGCGCCTGACACAGCACACCTCCCTTTCATGACTTAGTTCGGATCCGCGCCTGATGCGCGGTCGCGTGGGGTGACCCCGCGCCCGGGCGCATGAGCGATGTTCGATTTACGCAGCCAGGATCCGACTAGCACGTCGCAGAACGGTGGCGGATCAAGCCGCCCGGGCAGGCCCCGCATAGCCTTCGCTGCCGTTGGTATGATTCACCGTCCACGCCGACGCACCACCAGGTGGGGTCGGACGAGGTGACCACGTTGCCCGCACTCGCATCGACGGCAGCGCCGAGACAGGACACCTCGAAGAGCCCGTTGGAGCCGTCAACATCGGTTGCCGTCTCGGCCGCGCTCCCTCCGGTTGGGTTCGTCGATGTGACCATGTTGCCAACGCCGTCTCCGAGCACACAGAGGCTCGTGGTCGGACAGGACACCCCGCACAAGGCGTCGGCGCCGTCTGCATCCGTCGCTGTCCAGGTCGGACCACCGCCCCGGGTGGGGACGCTCGGCCAGCTCCGGTCGGGACAATGTGAGCACGAGAATCGGGGAGTTCCGCGACCAGTCCAGCAGGGAACCCTCACCTTCGACTTCAGCCTCATCGACATGACGCTGGTGCCCGACCCTACCCGAGCATCGGCTCGTGTATACCCGTGAGCAGTGACGGATTGCCGTTCTCGTGGGCTCACGGGCCAACGTCATCCCTTCCAACCCGATACACTCGCCGTTGATCTCGAATCGGGAGCAGAGGGGACAGCCGTGTACCGCCTTGCATTAGTAGTCGGTGGAGCTGTAACCCTAATGCTCGCCGGATGCGGCAACCAATCCATCACCATCACCGAGACTGCCGACGGCGTTACGGGATCGGTCGTGGTAACAAGCGATAGCACCGCGATCGCCGCTGTCGAAGCGAGGCTCGGGCATACCGCTACCAGGTCGATCCACGCCGGGGACACGCATAGCGGCGCCCATCTGTGCGGGTTCAGTGTGAGTAAGAATGGGCACAGCTACCAGGTCGACTTCTACGGCATCGTGCAGGGCAACCCATGCGATACCGCGGGGCAACAGGGCTTCCTCGCCGATGCGCCGTAGGTGGCGGCCCGCGTATCCACGGGTGCGTGCTTGGGCTCGAAACATAGCCCGTATCGACGCTGGTGGTTCAGTAGGCGGGTATGCTCACCAGGGTCCCGGCCGCGGCGTCCGAGTCGACCAGTTGTCCGTCGCTCAACCCGAAGTTCCTGGGGTTGTGAATGCCGGTGACCTGCGCACGTGGATACCCCGACGTGGCCAACAGCGCGTCCAGTGTTCGAGGCGTGGCTGCACGTGGACAACCCTCATCGTTCCCACACCGCGCTGGGCGGACTCTCCCCGCTCGCTCGCCTCAACAACCCATCTGGGAACTACACTTCTAGGCGGCGGCCTGGCGGCGTGCACCATCGTCTTCGCCATCGTGGGCAGCCACGCAATCAGCAGCCGGGGCTTACCGCGGCCGCCCGTAGAGCGCACGTTGATTACCCGAGATCGGGATGTGTCACAATCCGCGCTGTTGTGGGCCTCGCGAGTGTCCAGCGCATCGCGGTAGCGATTCGCGCCCAGGATCCGATCACTCGCGCAGGCCTCGTCGCGCAGCTGCACCTCGTCCCGAGGTCCAGCTGGTCGATGCCAACGATGCAGCCGTCAGTGGGGTTACTGTCGTCGTCACTGACGAGGTGGACGAGCCGACCTTTCGCGCTGTCCGTGCGGCCCGCGTCGAAGAGGAGAACCGGGTGGTGCTCATGGTGACGCGACTGGCCGAAGGTGATCCGCTTGGCGCGGTGGAAGCCGGCGCCTCGAGCGTGCTCCATCGCGGCGAGGCGACACCTGACAGTATTATCGAAGCGGTCTGCGCCGCTTCGAGCGGCGCAGACCGCGATGTCGCCCGATCTCCTCGGTCAGTTGCTCGACTACGTCGGATGTTTGCAGCGCGACGTGCTCACGCCCCGCGTCATCCGCTTCCCAGGGCTGACCGAACGAAAGGTGCACGTTGTTACGGCTTAAGTCCCAGGGTCTCAAACACCGTCGCCATCGGCCAGCGGCCCTTGTACTCAGACCGCACCGTCAAGAACATGATTCACGACGTCACCAGCCGGCCGAATCTGCGCAACCGCACCCATGCGATTGCATACGCGCTGCGTCAGGGCTTCATCTGACGGGCGAGGGAGGAACAACATGACTCAAATCCCAGCGGACGCTGCTCGTTCAGAGGATGGTCAGTGGTGGTGGGACGGTTCTCAGTGGCAACCCGTGGGCGACCAGGCAGCCGGTTCGGGCGCGACCTCCGGCGCAGCCGCAGACCCTGCGATGACCGCTGCTCAAGAAGCGTTGGGCCCGGCAGAGGAATACGTCGCGCCCGAGACCTACCTGTTCGCCGAGGCGCTTCCGGTTGTGAGCGACGATCCAACCCAGAAGACGGAGGAAGCGTAGCCATGGGCGATTACGGCGACATCGTCAACGCGGTTTCCCAAGTGTTCAAGATCTGCGACAGCAACGTCTCGCAGGCGATGGGGCAACACGCACACGCTATGCCCCGAGGGATCGACCCGATGGGCGGCACGGTATCAGGAGGAAGCAGTCAGTCGGCGGTCTACGCCATCACCATCATCCGGCATCCGGCGAGCTCCTGGTTCTCCGACACCAACATGACCTTGGGGGTCTCGTGGCTGCCCAATCTCCAGGTCGACGGCCGGGGGCAATACCTGAAGGATGCGTATGCGTACTGCTCACTCGCCTCGGTTACGGGAACGTGGCAGATCGACGTTACCGCGAAGTTCGACGACACGGGAACCCCCATTGGTGACCGCAACAATCCGACAGCATTGCTGCGTTGCCTCATCACGGTCAACAACAAACACATGTATCTCGAGGACAGCACGGAGAACTACGAGTTCAGCATCATGGGCAACGGTAGCGGGAGCTATCAGAAGTTGTAGCAGCCACAGCTCGCCCAGACGAACTCGCCTTGCGAGCGGAACGTAGACCGAAGGGTGACGGCCTTGCTCAGCATCGGCAGTGATGCCATCGGGCCAACCCGGAGGCGCAGCGACGGGGCCGGCCGCACGTGCCCCTAAGCCGGGAGATTGGGACAAGACCAAGGCCGGCTCAGCTATGCGAGTGCGTCGACGAAGGCCGGTCGATTCGTCTCCCACCAGCCTCGCCGCCTGTCGTAGCCTTCCATCCCGCCAATCTCGTCAAATATCCTGATGAAGTTGGGATCCCCCGCTTCTACTCGGCGTTGCACGAATACTCACCCTCGCTGCATCGATCGGTCTAGGTGGTCGAGCACCTGGAGGCGACCAGAGTCGTTCAGGCCGTACAGTCACGTCCGCCACGGCGGCGTTCACCAGCGCTGACGTCGGCAGCTTCATCACAGGTGCCGGGATTCCTGGCGGCGCGACCATCGCCAGCGTCACCAACGCGACGACCGTCGTGATCTCGTCTGCAGCGACCGCGACCGCGAGCGGCGTGACCATCACGATCACCACGAACTACGCGATCTATGACCGCCTGGTCGACGCGCTCACCGCGAGCCAAGATGCGTACGCACAGCCCAAATTTTGGATCGTGAACGCGCAGACCATCGGCGTGCTACGCAAGCTCAAAGACACCCTTGGTCGTCCGCTGCTGTCGCCGGACACGACGGTCCAGGGCGCTGAGATGATCCTCGGACGGACCGTGATCCCAGCGCCAGCCGGAGCATTGCCGCACGGCACGATGATGCTCGTCGACCCGCAGACGATCTACGTCGCCATCGACCTCACCGGATACATGCGCGTGCTCCTCGAGACCTACGCCGCCTATGACCAGACAGGACTTCTCGTCGTGTCGCGATTCGACTGCGGAGTGACGATCCCTGCAGGTCTCGTCGTCATCCAAGGTCTCGGTCCCAACTAAGGTCACGCGCGTGCGCGGAGGGCGGGCGCATTGCGCGTCCGCCCTCGCCATGGAGTCAGATCAGGGATTGTTTAGGGTCAGCCCGAGATCCTGGGACACCAGCGCGTCTGCGGATGTGAACTGCCCGGCGGCGGCTTCGTAAGTGGTCCCCGACGAGTTGTAGTTGCTAACGCTCTGGTAGTTGGACTCTTGGTCGCCGAGAGCGGCCTCGAGCGCAGCGTCAGCGCCTAGCACCGCACGGAGGTCCGTCGCGGCCTGCGCGAATCCGGTCGTGTCGAGCGCGACAATTGCAGTGTCGAACGCCTGGCGATCCGCGACCTGCGCCTTGAGTCCGCTCAATAGCTCAGGCGAGCCGATTGCTGCGGCGTTATCGGTCGTGATGGCCGCGTTGTCGGCGGTGTTCATTGTGTTGTAGGCCGCCAAGTATCCGGCAGACAGCACAGTGATGTCGGGTGTCGGTGCGGTTGTCGCGGCGACGGGTGCCGCGCTGTGAGGTGGTGCCGACGTTGCGCTGGTCGCGCCGCACCCAGCGAGCAAACCGAGCCCTGCCAGGGCAATGAGAAGCCACTTTGCGTGGAACGCCGTCATGGTCAGGTCCTCCGATGCAGTTCGTGGACGCTGACTACCAGCCTATTCGCGAGCCGCCGCTTTCTTGCAAGGGAATCGGGGTCTAGCCGATATCCTTCCGATGCTGAGTGTGCCCTGCCGATCAGTAACTGCCAGGGCCATCCAACAATGCGTTGCTGCTTCCGTACGGTGGCGTACGAAGCGGCGAATCAGCCCCGTCTGGTGCGGGTGTGGGGATACCGCCGCCAGCGTGTGATCGTCGGGACCGGTGGACCGGTCTGGGACATGTCCGGCTGAGTTAGACCATTTTCGGTCGGTTTCGGTCACGGCGTCCGACGGCACCGTGACGGGGGTGCGCTGCTTGCTGGTGGAGCCGTGTTCTGGCCCGACGGCGGCGCAGGCTGAGGAGCATGAACGCCCGTCTCACCATCCTCTGCGCCGCCGCGGGCCTGCTGACGACTGGCGGTCGGCGTGGGTGCGTTCGTGGTCCTCTCTTCGACTCCGAGCTGCACCATCGGCTATGCCGACAGCAACGTGAATGTGACCCTGAGCGGTCAGTACGCCGCCGACGACTGCGCGGCTGCCATCCATCCGGCGTGCCCGATGTGCACTCCAACGTCGCCCCAGGCCTTCAGTACGGTCCCCCACGGTTGGATCGTCTGCATCGGGCAAGAGGACAACATCGACGGCACTGTCAGACCGTTCACCATCCGCGACACGGGGGACGGCATCCTCGGCTCCTCGGCCTGCCAGGATTGGACTGGCTGAGACGTCCAGTTGGCGACCCTGGTTCGCATGGATGGTGCTTCTTCTCGGTCGTCAGCGTCCTGAACGACGACGCGCCCTGGCAGATGGACGGCTCCCGCTGACCGCTGAGCTCAGCACGCCCAGTCGAGATATTTCGGTCGGGTGGTCGGCTTGATACGCTCGTTCGCGAATGGATCGACGTCGCACGGGCTCGGACGAGCCGTCATCGACACGCCGGCAAGGTGAGCCCGAGCGCACTGCGGTCGACGTAGCGCTCGGCATGGTCAGCGGCACGGCTGGTGCTGCTGCCTCCTTAGCGACGAGCAATGCATTGATCAGTGCGGCCGCCGTGGCATTCGTCCAGACGGTCAGCCAACGTCTGCTCGGCGAATTCCGAGGATGGATCGACGCGCGTCGCCAGGACCGAGTTTCGGCGGTCCTACAAGAGACAGCGAAGATGGCGGAACTTGAGCCCGATGAGCTCCTGGAACGTTGAGTACACGAAGCGACCTCGAACCGCTCCTGGTTTCGACACTGCGAGCCGCGCAGGACAGCGGCGACCTGAGGAAGCTCGTCGCGCTGGCGCGGTCTCTCGCCGCAGGCGTCAACGCCACGGACCAGAGGGACATCAGCGTCGAGCACCTCCTTGTGTTGGCCTTGCATGACCTTGAGGAACCCCATACCCAGGTCCTTGGTCTCTTCGTCCATGGCGTGATCTCCGCCAGAGGCCTCAAGCAGCCAGCGTCTGTACTCAACACGAAACAGATCCTGAAGGTGTTCGGCGGAATGGATCTCGCCATGCCGGCAATCCTCGCCACCCTTGTGCGACACGGACTTGTCAATGACCTCGGCGGCATAGCGGACGCCACCCGACACCGCCGCGTGACGAACTACGAGATCACGCCGCTCGGCAGGAGGGTTGTCGAGCGCCTTGAGGACGTCGGTGAGGTCGTGGCCTAGGAGACTGCTGAGCAATTCGCCTCAGGATTGCTCGAGTGTGAGTCAATCTGGGGATGCAAGGCACGAGTGACCCCAATCTCCAACTCCTTGACGCCGCCGCCCTCTGCCGCCACC
>Ga0310038_10000707_pt1 | contig 27063 bp, 39 predicted proteins | sample Sb_taG_6_FD_200461 | JGI IMG/M metagenome (GOLD analysis project Ga0310038, IMG submission 200461) | Peat soil microbial communities from Weissenstadt, Germany - Sb_50d_4_PS metaG (v2) (version 2) | ecosystem: Environmental > Terrestrial > Soil > Wetlands > Peat | place: Germany: Weissenstadt... | reverse complement strand
CAGCCATCTCGATGCGGTAGTGGAGCGCCTCGGCGAGCGCATCCTCACCGACCCGATCCTGACCGGCGAGGTCGGCGATGGTTCGGGCGACCCGCAGGACACGAAAGAAGCCCCGCGCACTGAGGTGCAGGCGTTCTCCCGACAGCGCCAGCAGGCGCCGGGCGGGTGCGGTGGAGCGCGCCGCCGCCAGGATCTCGCGTCCGCTCATCGCTGCGTTGCCCTGCCCGGGACGTTCACCCCGCCGCGAGCGTGCCGCCTCCACGCGCCGGCGAACCGCGGCGGACGGCTCCGCGTCCGACCCGTCGAAGATGTCGCGATACTCCTGACGGGGCACCGAGACGACCAGGTCGATGCGATCCTTGATCGGCCCGCTGATCTTGCTCTGATACGCCTGCAACTGCCGGGGCTCGCAGCTGCATCCCTGGGCGTCGCCGAGGTGCCCGCAGGGGCAGGGATTGGATGCGCCGACGAGCATGAAATCGGCGGGGAACATCACGGCGGCCCGGGCACGGGCGATGGTGACCGAGTGCTCCTCCAGCGGCTGGCGCAAAGCCTCGAGATGCTGTCGCGAGAATTCGCACAGCTCGTCGAGGAACAGCACTCCCCGGTGCGCGAGGCTTACACTTACACTCATGACAGCACTCGCTCCTCCCGCCACCCGCGTCGCCGCGATCTACTGCCGTATCTCAGATGACCGCGAGGGCGCCGGCCTTGGCGTTGCTCGTCAAGAGGCCGACTGCCGACCACTCTGCGAGCGGCGCGGATTCTCTGGCGATGCGATCCAGCTCTACGTCGACAACGACGTGTCCGCCTATAGCGGAAGGCGGCGGCCCGAGTACGAGCGACTCCTGTCCGACATTCGGGCGGGTGGCGTAGGTGTGGTGGTCGCATGGCACGCCGACCGTCTGCATCGGTCGCCGGTCGAACTAGAGGCCTTCATCGCGACGGTGGAGGCCGCTGGCGTCGATGTCGAGACGGCGCGAGCAGGCGTCCTCGATCTGAGCACCCCATCGGGTCGCATGGTCGCGCGGCAACTCGGCGCAGTCGCACGCTACGAGTCCGAGCACAAGTCGGAGCGGCAGCGGCGTAAGCACCAGGAGCTGGCCGCAGCCGGTAAATCGTCGGGAGGCGGGACGCGCCCCTACGGCTATCAAGCTGACCGGCGCACGGTGAAAGAGGACGAGGCGGCCTACATCCGCGAAGCCGCTCAGCGCGTCCTCACAGGCGAGTCCATCCGCTCAATCTGCCGTGACCTCACGGCGCGCCGCGCGCAGACCGTCCTGGGCGGCGAATGGAAGCCCACGGTCCTCCGCAACCTACTCTTGTCGGCGCGGATCAGCGGCCGACGTGAGCATGGCCGACGCGACCCGCACACTCGCTCGATCGTGGCCGCCCCGATCACGTCGGAGTCGGCGGAGTGCGCGGCGATCATCTCGCCGGAGATCAGCGACCACCTCCGCGCCGTCCTGAGTGATCCGGCTCGGCGGTGGGTGCAGCCGTGGAACCGTCGTAGCTATCTGCTCCACGGGATCGCCCGTTGCGGCCTCTGTGACAAGCCGCTGATTGCACGTCCGCGCGGCGGTGGTGCGCGCTGCTACGTCTGTGCAAGCGGGCCGGGATTCGGAGGCTGCGGAAAGATTCGGATCACGGCGGAGGACTTGGAAGCTCAGGTCCAGCTCGACGTCGTTGCGGCGATCGACGGCGGCGCCTTCGATGCGGTGCTCCGCGAGGGCGACGATTCCGATGCCGGCGCCGCTCGCGGCGAGACTGTGCGACTACAGGAACGGCTGGACGCGCTTGGGAGACAGTACGCGGCTGACGAGATCAGCGACGGCGAGTGGAGGGCCATGAGGACAGTGCTTGTCGACCGACTGGACAGCGCTGAGCGCCGCTATGCCGAGCTGCGCGGTTCGCGGTCACTGCGCTCGATGCCGATGCCGCTACTGCCCGCGTGGGAGTCGTTCGACTTCGGGCAGCGCCGGAGCGTCCTCGGTGATCTCGTCGCCGAGGTGCGCGTTGGGCCGGGGATTCGCGGCCTCAACCGGTTCGACCCGCGCCGAGTCTCGATTGTCTGGAAGGTGTAGGCCGACCTCTGGTTGCGTCGTTATCGCGCTTCCGGGGATGACGAAGAGGGCAGCGGGGTTCGAGTTTCCGTTGTCAGTCGAGGTCATGGCTGTGCCAACGCCTTTGCTTCGAAGGGAATCGACTTCTGGTGTATTCCGTCGATGAGAACTTCAACGCTGTACTTGCCGACGGCTGGAAGCATCACACCATGCAGTCCAAAGGGCACCATCCAATTGACCGCTTGGTCAGGCCGCGGAAGATTCGGTATGACGCCTGCTTGAACCTCGATCGCTGCGATCTCCTGACCGTCCTCACCCAGGACGAGAACCCGAAGGGTGTGGTTCGTCGACACCTCGGTGGGGTGCGCCAATACCCGTACTGCCAATCCGACATTCATCGGGGCAGGAAACGACGGCCGAGTAAGCTCTGTCACCCCGCCGCCGAGGATGTGCAAGAGGTTGTCCCTAACGGTTACGAAGTCACATAGCAGAGCTACGTCGACATTCATCAGGCCGCGCGGGTCACTAGTTCTTTGCCGACATTCTGCATATCACCGCCGCTGAGGATGCCCGGCCAGGTAGACGTCCCCACGATTGTTGGGACTACCCGCACGGGTTCCTGCAGAAACAGCGTCAGGCCTTCGGCAGCGAGCCGGAGAGCTTCCTCGAATGTGTCTCCAACGGCCATCCATTCGGGCAATTCGGCACTTTCAGCCGACCACACCCCCTCCACCATGGCGAAGGTCACTCGTACTGCACGCATCTGTTCTAACACTCCAAAAACTTCAAAGCACCCGAAAAGCTTCACCTTCGGGCAGGCCAACCTTCATGGTCAGAAATTTGCGGACGAGGCCGGGCGGTATCTCCTGCTGGTCATGCCACGAAAACTGGACGTCAGCGTACCCATTCTTGGATCGAAGCTTTCGATGGGAACCTGACTGTTGCACGATCTCATATTCAAGCGGTTTCCGTTGGAGGATCGCGAGGAGCTGTCGTCCCCGGAGAGAGGGGAATTCCACGATGGGCAGTCTGATCGATCCAAGCGAGGACGTTGGACGCCCCGACCTGGACGAAGGGAGCGACCCACGGCGCCGGAGTTGGCTGACTAAGGCGCCGGGGCCATCTCCCCACAGGAAGGGAGCGAAGGTTAGGGAGCGACCCGCTGAATCCCAAAAAGACGGGCCGCTCCCGAGCGAATAGGGCTAAGAGGTCTTGTTCATCAACGTCCGAGCGCCGGTTTCGCCGGTCCCCGAGCTGTTGGTGAGATCGCCCCCGACGCGCCATGAGTACCAGGCGCCACGCTGCCCGAGCGGTCGAGCCGTCGACTGGTCGAACAGGTGCGGGACGAGCTCCACGGCGCCCGAGTTGAGGCGGTCGAAGATGATGTAACTCCGCGAGAGGTCGGTGACGGTGAGGTACGCCGCCGTCGCTGTCGAGTTGGTGGGCAGGTCCACGAATCCCGAGGACTCGCGGTAGGGATGCCCGAGCAACATCATGTTCACGCCGTCCGCCGCGACCGGCATGAGTGAGGAGCCGCTCGCATAGCCGGCGCCGGGGAGCTGGCCGAGACGGTCATCCCCAGACTGCCGGATCGCGTTTTGTGTGACTGCCGAGCCGAGCCAGGTCGCATTGGGGCGATAGCGCGGTGGCAGCGCCGCGAAGACCGTGTACACGTCGGTCAGGCCGATGGTGCCGTGGGTGGTCGAGGTGATCTGCGAATACGTGTTGTTGATCAGGCGGTACTGGATGCCGAAGGGCTGACCCGACCCCGTGCCGACGCTGAACGCGGTCGTTTCGAGGACCGCTTGCGCGTCGACGAAGAGGGTCACCAGCTGCTCCGTGAACGTGGCGTAGTCAGCCTCCAACTCGATCGAGAAGGGCACGAAGCAGGCGCCCTTGTAGGCCGTGATCGACGGTTGGAGCAGGGTTGGAGTGCCGTCCGCGACCGCCGCACCTTCAGCCGTCCAGTTCGCCGTGACACCCGCGCTCGCGACACCCTTGAAGACGTCCGAGACGCCCGACTCGGTCTTTGCCAGCTCCCGGAACGGGTTGATGCTGCCGCTCCCCAACAGGATGATCGCGGGGTCGATGAGCACGGGCACGCCGTACCCACCAGCCGAGCCGGTGCCTCCGTTTGCCGCTCTGTGTTCTTGCTCGACTCGTCCGAAGGCGTCGCGCTCCTCGGCAGTCATGGCGGCGAAGGCGCGTCCGGGGTCGCCGATGGTGACCAGCTTGGAGAACGCGGTGACGTAGGCCGGGTCGGATCGGGCGACCACGGCGTCGGCGGCGCGAGGGTGGCGCTCCAGCGTGGAGCGAATCGACGGGGCGATGTCGGAGCGCAGCCCGGTCATGGACTCGGCCATCTCGCACGCCGTCTCGATGCCGCGGAGCGCGTTCCCGACCCGCTGATCGGGTGCGCGGTCGGTGGACTCCCACGCGTGGCGTCGGTCGCGCTGCCGCCATTGGGCCGGCGCCGCGCCATCCCAGCCCGGCGAGCTGGTGACGTTGGGATCGTTCCGCAGCGCCGAGCGTTTCGCGCTGGTCGCGGCGGTCGCCAGGTCGATCTCGGCGGTGAGGCGCTTGTACTCGGTGAGCGACAGATCGAACCGCTCCTCCTCCGCCCGGCTCAGCGAGTCCTTGTCGGCCAGGATGCGGATCTGTTCCCCGAGCGCCAGATGTTGGGCACGGAGCTTGGTGAGGTCAGCCATCGGGATCAACTCCTAGGTGCGTTGGAAGTAACAACTACTTCCGACCTGGAGGGTCCCTCGGCTTGGAGTCGGAGCCTCACGCCCGGTCACTTGGCGGATCCCGCCAAACACGCGCCGAGTTGCTGCATACAAAGCGTAACAGCACTCGATTCACGGCGCGTCCGGCAGCGTGTCCCCATCCTTGAACCACGGACCAGGCGCGACGCGCCCGTAGGCGTCCATGACGGCGGTCACGCGTCCCCGCCCATCGGTGTAGGAGCGCGTGCCGTCCGCGTTCGTGTACGGGCTCCACGCGCCCTCCAGCGGAGTGAAGAGCGACGCCATGACCCGCACGTAATCGGCTGCACGGTCGGAGGGGTCGGGGATGGTCGAGTCCAGCTCGAGCGCGGCGACGAACAGGCCCTCCCAGGCGCCCGCGCAGGCCAGCTCGAGGGCCTGATCCTCAGTGAGCGTCGCATCGCGTCGCAGCTGCACCGCGTGCCGGTGCGCGTCGGCCTCATCGACGGCCTTGGCTGCGCGGAGATAGCGCGAGCAGGCAGCAGACGCTGCCTCGCCGAAGTTCGGCCGGCGCCGACGCGTCTGCACGGTGGAACGAGCCTCAGCCAGCATCGGAGTCCTCCATGACGCGGATCGGCGGGCGCACGGTCGCCCGGTACTCCGCGAGTTCGTCGTCCAGGTCGCGCTGCACCTTGGTCGGCGCCTCGACGCGAAGGTCAGCGATCAGGCCGCGCCACTCGTGGAACAACGACGCCGAGCCGGGCTGACGGTCGAGCGCATCGCTCGCAATCAGCAGCGCCGACAGGACGGCCTCGTCAAGCGCCCCGAGGGTTCGTCGTGCTCGTGCTTCGGCAGCCACCCGCTCCGCAGCTCGGCGCATGACGCCCTCCCCGGTCGCACTGGACGATTCCACGGCCCTCCGCTTCGCCGTCATCCGGCATTTGGGCGAGCAGAATCGCCGCTTGGGGCCACGTTTGCCGAGCTGGACGGCCCTCCCGCACTGTTCGCACGTTGGCGTCATGGTCGCGTCCACGCGAAACCGCGAAAACCAAAATTCGCGTTTCGTGAACGATTGGACGGTCGTCGGGTCATGGCGCGAATGCGATAGCCCGTTGAGAGGGTATGCCCGAGGGGGGGTGTCCGATTCGCATGTGTGGATCGCTGCCGGTCGCCAGCTCGTCTCCAAGCTCCGCGCCTGGTGCCTTAGCGTTGGTGTGCATTCATCGTTCCCGGCGCCCCGCCCCCCTTTAGGTGTTGCGCGGGCATGTCTTCTCATGCTCGAGGATGGCGCGCTGGATTTCTCCTTGCATGTCAGCGTCGAGCATCCTGTTCGGGTTAGCACCTGGATTCAGGGCAGTGGCGAAGAGGGTTTGGCCGCACATCGAGCAGACGAACGGATACAGGTCAACAGGGATGTGGGCCGGTTCGTCGGTGGTCATGGATCGCCTCCGTGGTGTGGTGAACAGACAGGGATCGAACAACGCGAGCAGGTACGGTCGGAGAGGTGACAGCAGCAACGCTGCCATAGCGAGAGCGTCGAGGCCAGCAGTCATCAGGGCGCTGAGTTCGGAGCTGGTCATCGGTTTAGCCGCTTGCGGTCTCTGGCGTCGCCTGGTCGCGTTCTGGCAGGCCAGCAGCGAGTCGACACTGATCGAAGGCTTGCCTCAGCGTGAGGTCATCGGCTTCTGTTCGCTTCCAGCTCGTGAGAGCCGGTCTGATCAGACTCTGATCTATCGATCTGTTATCTGATCTGTTAACAGAGGGCGTGGACGATTCGCCCATGGTCGCGTGGTCAATTCGCCCATAGTTGGCGACGAAATCTCCATGGTCAGCGGGCGAATTCTCCATGGTGACCGTAGGCGTTTCTTCCACGGTGACTATGGGTGATTCGTCCATGGTGAGCGGGCACCGAAAGCGGTCGATACCGCGATCACGAAGCACCTCGACCCGGATGCGGTAGCGCGATGGGTTGTGCCGTGAGCGACCGGGCACATACTCCAGCTCGCCCGAGGCGGCCAGTTCATTGATCGCCTGGTTCGCGGTCTTGCGGTCGACGCGCGCGAGCTTCGCTATGCGGTCGAGCGACACGAATGTCCAGCCGTCATCCTTGCGATTCCCGCAGGCTGCGATCGCGACGCCTACCGCATAGGCGCTGTGCTGTGCGTTGCTTCGCTCGATGAATAGTTCGGTGGTCCGCCAGTCGCTCATGACCGTGAAGGGCGACGTCGCGCCCACTCCACGATCGCGAGGGCCGACCGCTCAAAACGTCGCGATCGGCGCGCTGCGCTGACGTCGTCATCGATCTCGACGAGCGAATCGTGAGTGGTATCGTCAGGCTGTTGTTGATCGGGTTGGGGCGCCGGCTGCGGCGCCTCGCCCTCAGCCATTCGGTCCCCTTCTCCGCTTCGGCTTCTCCGCGTTGCGCGCTAGGGCGGCGATAACGGACAGAGCGCGACGATCGGTGATGGTCGGCGTTAGGCCTTGCTCCAGCCGCTCGGCGAGAAGATTCAGCCGAGGCGTGAGTCCCCGCCAGGGATCGCCTGGCATCATCGAGTCGCCTGTCGCGACAGCCACGCGTCCAAGTCCGAACGTCGGACTCGGATGATCTTGGCGCCGACGCGGACAGACGGGATGGTTCCGCTCGCGAGCAAGCCATAGACCTTCGTCATGGATAGCTGAAGCTCGGCGGCGAGCTGCGAAGGTGTTAGCAGCGCCAGTCCAGGTTCAGCCGCGTCGATCATGCGCTACAGGGTGATGCACCGTGGAAGGTGGCGATAGACCTTGCGCGTACACTATGCGTACAAGGTGACCACCCAGGGCGAACGCCGACTCCAGCAGGCGCGGCTGCTATTCGACGCTGCAAAACGTTTGGAGCGCAATGGCGGTCGCGAGTCCGATCGTCGGCTTTGGCAGCAGCATGTGACCGTCGCCGGGGACGTGACCATCGTCCGGTTGGGACCGAATCCCACCGCTCGAGACGGCCAGGAATGGGAGCGGGCGATTACCGTGGCTCGTCCGCCGTCGCCTCGACCCTGGCAGTCATCAGACGTCCAGCGACTCTATCCACGCGCAATCGAGGCGATCTATCCATCCGGCGCGGAGATGGCCGAGGTCTTGTATGCCGGGGTCAGGGTCTTCGTGAGAGCTGCCCTCAAGGGCCACGTAGGAGTGGACTTCGTCGATGGCACGCTCCAACCCGTCGCCCTGGACGAGTACGGAGCTGAAGTCCTCGGGATGGCGCAGCTACTTGAACAGGCCGAGGACGCCACCCTGCCGCAGTCCTCCCATACGTGCCTCGCTGACGGGTGTGAGCGGACCTTGGAGGGCGCCCAGCGGACGAGTCGGAGTTATTGCAGTCAGCGATGTCAGAAGCGCGAATACCGGGCCCAGCTCCGGTCAGGGCGCCGACAGACGGTCGTGCGCGATTCCGGATCGAGGGCCCCAGAGAAGACGACCGTCTAGCGGGGGGCCCGGTCCAGCTCCGGATCGCTACCTCTTAGCGCCATCCAAGTCGGCGCGCGATGGCCGTGTGGAGAACCCATGGACCATCAGGGTCGGGTCGTGGCTGTCTGGCGGCTTCCACTAACAGGAGCCATTTGCTCAGAAAGCGCTCGCTACCCGGCGTCCGGATCTCCGTCACCTTCCAGGCAAGCTGTTCCCAGACTTGGACCGCATGGCCGCCGAACATCTCCAGAGTAAGGTCGGCGTCCAATTGACCTGCCACGTAGACGGTACCCAGTTCTTCGAAGAAGTTAACCAGGCGATAGAGTTGAAGCTGGCGATGCTCACTGACCGTCGTTCTGAATGCCAGTCTCTGGGCTTCGGTGGCTGCTTGTGTAGCTGGCGGGTCGAGCCCGAGATCCCTCAAAACGACGTGGGTCAAATATACGAACTCCCGCGACCAGTAGCGCTCAAAGTAACCGATCACGGTTTGGCGTCTCGCTCCCTTTCGGTTCGACGCAATCGCGATCCAAGCGATCACCGCCGCCGCGAAGAGCAGCGCAGCCTGCGCGGCGGCGACCGCAACTCCCCACGTCTGCACGTCCCAACTCACCCGAAGCGCCCCTTCCGTTCAATGCCGACGCTAATCAGAAGGCCAACGGAAGGAACGGTCGCCTGGGAACCCACGGGGGCAGTTTGCCCTCGGGGATTCCGTCAGTTTCCGTGCGGGTGAGTGATCGGCGGATACACAGGCTCCATCATCTGGATCTCCTGAAAACTGCTGTGGACACCATTCTAAGGGTAGGCACGCAACCCGTCAGTCAAACCCCCGTAACGAGGCACCGTCGGTAGCATAGTCAGCCACAACCCACGACGCAACCAACCGGGCGTGTCACGGCGGGGTGTGCCGGGGTGGGTCGTCTCTCGGACCCAGGCCTGGGAACCTGATGTGAAAGCGCCACGCTATGGTGCGCGAGACTGATCTCGCCGGGCTGCGCGAGGCCGGTGCCGCCTCCCACCAGTCCTGCCCTCGAGATGCTGTGATGGGGCGAACGGAATGGCGGCCGCACGGTGGTCGGCGGGCGCTCGCGCAACGTGCCGCGCAGCGAGTAGATGGCCGCCACCTCGAGGGCCGCGTCGTACGGAAGGTCAGGGAGCAGCGACGGGAAGGTGCGAGCGAGCATCGTCTTCCCGGCGCCGGGCGGGCCGGTCATCAAGACGTTGTGGCCACCGGCGGCTGCAATCTCCAGTGCTCGCTTGGCCTGCCCCTGGCCGCGAACGGCTGCGAGGTCCGGTTCCGGCGCGGAGCCCGGCGATGACGCCTCACGGACGCCGGGAACCAGCGTGCCCTCTCCGCGCAGATACTCGACGCATGCCTGCAGCGAGGGAGCACCGAGCACCTCGAGGCCCTCGGCGAGCGCGGCTTCCGGCGCATTCTCCGCGGGCACGATGAGCCGTCGGATCCCCACCGCAGCGAGGCATCGCGCCATCGGCAGGACGCCGGTCACCGGTCGGAGTGACCCGTCGAGCGCGAGCTCTCCCACAAACGCGAGCCCGTCCAGGCGGATCGACTGGTCCTCCGCGCGAAGGATCGCGATCGCGATCGCCAGGTCGAAGCCGGTCCCCTCCTTGGGCAGCTCCGCGGGGGCCAGGTTGACGGTGACCCGTCGCTGCGGGAACTTGAAGCCCGCGTTACGGATCGCCGGCTTGACACGCTCCCGCGCCTCCTGGATCGCTCGGTCAGTGAGCCCGACGATGGTGAATCCCGGCAGGCCGACATTCTGCAAAGGGTCGCTAAATTGATCTCAGATGAACGTTCGTTAAGAGGACTCCCGCGCTACGATTGCATGGTGATCAACTACGACCCCGACCCTCTGTGCGGCGTCTGCGACCCGCGCTTCCCCATTGAGGCCGGACGGACGATCGGCAGCACGCTCCAGTCGAGCATCCAGCCGAACGAGCCGCTCGAGAACACTCTCCTCAAGGTCGGCCTCGCCGGCGTCGCGATTGTCGGCGTCGCCTACGGCATCGGAAAGGTCTGCGAGCGTCCGACAACTCGCCGCTAGCGACGCCTGGCCCGCCGGGGCAACCGGAAGGACATGCGAACGTCGCCAGCATGAACGCACAGATCGACCTCCGACCCGATACCTGCTTCGTCTGCCGCATATGTGGCGACCTCGCCGTCCACGAGCTGCTCCGCTTCCCTCGAGATGGCGCCGGGCGCGCCGTCGACGACCAGGTACGCTGCCCGCGCTGCGGCGCCAACGCGACTCTGAAGGGCAACGGCGGCACTTGGACGCCGTTTGGCCTGGTACTCGCCCGATGAGCTTCTACACGGCGCCGGCGTGACCTTCGCCGAGACTCTCGCCGCGGTCGTTGTCGGCGGCCTGCTGACCGGTGGATTGACCCTCCTCGGTGTCTGGTTCACGGCGAGAAAGGCCGCGGAGACGGCTGCCGCTGCGGACGCGCGACGCGACACCGCCGAGCAGCTCCGCTGGACGCGAGACCACAAGTTCGCGGCGTACTCGGGCTACATCGCCAAGCTCGATACGTGGAGGGAGCCGATCACGCCGGAAGTCCTCGCCGGCGTGGAGCGAGCGGTCGCTGCGTACAACCACGTGAAGTTCCTAGCATCGCCTGACGTTGACGCCGCGGCGAGCGCTCTGATCAATCGCTCGATGGATTTGTTTGCACGCTTCGCGCAGCGGCCGCTTGATTCGGACGCCGTGCTCGCCAGCACGCGGAGTTATGGCGAGGCGTACCGCGCGCTCCTGCAGACAATGCGTCGTGAGCTTGGCATCGAGTCGTGAAGCTCGGCATCGGAAGCGTCGGCGTGAGCCTCGCGTGCTGATGCAACACGACAACACCAAAACCTGAGACACTGCAACGAAGTAGGGCCGCGCTGTTGTAGCAGCCGGCCCCGTGATCAGCCCCTTTCGTGGAGGTGCCGACAGTGTCGATTCTACCCCGTGATATCGCCCTATCACATCCCCTATCACGTCACGAAACGCGATCTCAGACGGACGGTTTTCACGACCGTGATGTGACCCCTTCACGGAGCGAGTCGTGAAGGAGAGCGCCGCGGTGACGTGGAGCGACGCCGTCGAGGCGTTCATCCGGCGCTGCGACGGCAATGGGCTCTCGCCCGCGACGATCGCTGGATATCGCTGGACGCTGACGGGCGGTCGGCTGCCGGCATTCAGGACGCGGCATGACCTGGTCGGGCCCGCGCAGTTAACCGCCGATGTGCTCGAGGAGCTGAAGCGCGAGCTGCTGGCCGCCGGCCTGGCGCCGACGTCGGTCGGCGACTACTGCAGGGTGTTGAGGATCTTCTCCCGGTTCTGCATCGACCGCGGGTGGCTGCAGTCGACCGCCATCCTCAACGTCAAGAGCCCACGGATACCGAAGCACGCGCCGCGGGCCTTCCCTGAGGACGAAGAAGCGCAGTTGCTCGCCGCGTGCACGAATGAGCGCGACCGGATGCTCGTGCGCTTCGCCATCGAGACGGGCCTCCGCCGCGCTGAGATCGCCAACGTCAAGGTCGACGACCTGGTCCAGGCGAAAGACGGCTGGCTCGTTCGTGTGCACAACGGAAAGGGTGGCAAGGATCGCGCCGTGCCGATGAGCAACGCCTTCGGTCGACAGCTGACGCGTTATCTGGCTACGCGCCCGCGGACGACGTGCAGAGGCCTCTTCCTGACGCTGCGTGCGAATGACGCCGGCGACTACGCACCGCTCACCGGCGACGGCCTATATCAGGTCTTCAATCACCTCTCGAAGGCGACTGGGATCCGCGCCTACCCCCACCGCGGCCGGCACACGTTCGCGACGCGGGCAGCTCAAGACGGCGTCGCTCCGTGGGCACTTCAGGGGTCGCTGGGCCACGCCAGCATCGACATGACCGAAAAGTACGTGAATGCAGCCGCGGTCGACCTGCAGGCGGCCTTCGCACAGCGAAAATCACACCGGTCGCGAGATGTGGATCCAGCGCCTCGCTTCGCGCCCATCCTGGTCGCGGACTTCCAGCGCCGCGGTGAGTCGACGTCGCCGGCGCGACGCGGTGAACTGCCGGTGTGGTTCACGACCTCAGAAGATCCATCGACCGACCGCATGTGGTTACGGCACGTGTACCTCGTGCTGTGCGCCGTCGCGAACCGTCTCGAGCTGCCGCGCGAGTCCGGGTTGCTCGCGACGCGCTACGGGCTGCCTGATGACATGCTCACGGCGCTGCTCCAGGTCGCGATGCACGCGACGGTGGAGCTCCCGGATGACGTGGTCGGCGTGGAGGCAGTCGAGGCCACGATCGCGACCGTCAGCGGCGCCCTGAGCGAGGCACTCGGCGCCGCGAGTACTGTGTGAGAGCGAAGGAGATTCACCAGTGAGCAAGTCCCTGACGTCCGTCCTGTTCCGAGCCGCGCGTCTGAGCGCGACCGGACGCGCTGTCCGTCGCGGTCGCGTCGTCCGCCGCGCTCGCAATATCGTCGTCGGCCGGGCGCTCCGCCGCGTCGGCTTCTGGCGCCGTCTCTGGCGCTGACACCACCGAAACCCATATCCCTTCCTGAATGAGGCTCCGGGCGACGTGCTCGGGGCCTCTCTTCGTGTCAGTCCTCACCCTCGCTATGCGGTCGGTAAATGCGAAGGCCGCAGGAGACACACTTGTGCGACGGTCGCTCTTCGGGTGGCGTCAGCTCGGCCTGGTCGAAGTTGAGGCGGATCATCCGAGTGCCGTCGCAGCGGGCACAACGAACAGGCCCGTCACTCCCTTCTCGGGGCATCGACCGATGGTCTCACCGAGCCAGCAGCGTTTTCAGTACGCCAGCGGCCCCACAAGGTTGTGGCGATCGCCGAGGCCTTCGGCCCATACTCGGCGGCCCATGGCCAATCAGGGCTGGTCCCCTTCGAACGGCGGGCCGTTCCAGGCGACGCGAGCCAACGTGGCGATGCTCCGCGAAGAGGCCGCGGGACTCCTGCGCGCAGCGGCCGCCGACCCTCTCCGCGCCGAGATGTACCGGAAGCGCGCAGCCCAGGTCGACCGGATGGCCGACCGCCTGGAGCGCAGCCTCGACGATCGCTGAAAGCGTCAACGACAACAAGACGAGGTGGCCCATGGAAGTGAAGCTATTCCACATGCGGGACTTCAGCCCGCCAGAAGGTTCCAAGATCGAAGTCACTGCCTACGGCACCGAGCAGGGGATCCAGTTTCGCCTTGTCAATCCGCTGACCGACCCGCCGAGCGAAACGGCCTTCTACAGCATCGGTTACACGGAGATCCTTCAGATGAGCGATGACATCGAGAAGGGAAAACCTCGTGAGCGATACGGCACCGCTGGGAGCGGGCTCGAGACGTGGAACTGGGACTGGAAAGATCGCGCTGATGAGCGATGAAGACGACCCCTTCGAGGGCATGACCGACGCCGATCGCGAGACCTGGCGCGGAATCACTACCTACGTCGAGCAGTACGTCGCAAAAGTGCGCCAGGAGGCCGACGATCTTCGCGGCGCCGCCACTTTTCGACCCCGGGAAGCCGCGAAGCTGCAGCTGATGGCGCGTCGCCTCGACCGGATGGCCGATGCCGCCGAAAGGTCCCTGGAATAGCCGCGAATTTCAGCTGAGAAGGCTCTCGAGCTCGCTCATCGGCTCCGGGCCGGTCACCACGCGGTTGCGCGCTGTCGGCGAAAGCCCGAGCTCAGCGCTCAGGCGGTGGATTTCACGCTCCGTGTCCCGATAGACGCGCCAGGCGCCCGTCGTCGACGTCCCACCACGAGCTGTGACACCCCACGAGCCGGTGCGCTCGAGCTCGGCGGCGGCGCGGTGGTTCCATACGACCATCCCGGCCAGCTGCTCGATGATCAGCACGTCGGGACCGCAGCGGACGCCCATCCGGACGAGCTCGGCGACGATGTTGCGGAAGGCTCGCCGCTGTTCGGTCGGCATTCCTCGCGGTGGCCGCGGAGCTCCGTCCTGGGGGACAGGTGCGCGGGGGTTGAGACGGTCCGGACGGTCGCCGCGCAGCAGTTTCAGCTCGGGAGGGGCGGGTTTGCGTCCACGCATCGACCCATCCTGCAACGATTTCGCGAATTTTGACCATCCGGACCCCGGGCCGGGCCACCGGTACCCGACGATGAACTTCCGGCGGCGGTCCACCCCCCGGCTTGCGGCCGGCCAGCCGCCTTCCTGGTCAACGGCCGGGCGCCGATCATTCGACAGCCCGCCGCGCCGCGATCCTCGCTGGCACTGTGGCACGTCAGGCGCGCGGATGCCTTCCGGACCTGTCGAGGCCGTTCAACGACCATACAGGCGTTTGTAGGGGCGCCTGATATTCGGGGCCGGGCTATTTTTGGGGCCGGGTGATTTCTGGCCGGCCTGTTTCGGGCGACGTCCAGCGGCAGTCGCGGTGGTTCAGTCGCCCTCAGGTTTCAGCAGACACCATGATTTCCGAGGCATCGATTTCGCTGCCGCCTGTGTTTTGGCCGGCCAAGATCTGCCGCCGAGGTCGCTCCCGCTTCGTCGTCGCAACCAGAGTCGATCGACGATCAGCTAAGGACGATCGACTGTCGTTCGCTCGTTCGCTTCGACGATCTGCAACGACTTTTTCGATCTGGTGATTCAATACCTCAATGGCAAACACCACCAATGTCAAACCGAGCCGACTGCTACCGGTACCGATGACGACCGCGACCCAGCCGATCCAACAGGCACAGGGCCCAGGCGGCAGGGTCAACGCTGCTCGGATGCCCGGCGTTCGCGAAGATCAAGACCGTCACCACGAAGGTCTAGTTCGCCGTGACCGGCGAGCGTATCGACGACCTCGAGACTGACGACGCACTCGACGCCGAGCTCGATGCGCTCGATCCCGACGATGCCGAGCCGCTGACCGCTGTCCAACCGTCGTCGCCAGCAGGTCGACGATTGCTGTCCAGTCGGGACAACTGGCGGATGCGCGCAAAGGCCAGCGAGGCGGAACGTGATGCCATGCAGAAGCGTGTCGCTGAGCTCGAGGCACAGACGAGGAGTGCCGATCAGCTGCGCACGTCGATCCTGCACAACGCGATTCGCGGCGCTGCTGCAGGACGTGTCCGACCAGAGATCCTCGACGACGTCGTGCGCCTGGTCGACTTGCACGATATCCAGGTCGCCGGCGATGGATCGATCGATCATGCGAAGCTCACAGCGAAGATCGAGGAGTTCGTGAAGGCTCGGCCGGTGTACGCGGCAGCAGCTCATCAGAACGGCCGTCCACATCCGCTGCCTGGTGGACATCGACCGGCGTCGAATCGTCAGCTGACGCCGAACACCGATATCAACGATGCGCTGCGACGGATGGCCGGCGGATCCAACTAGCCGGCGCGGTGTACTCCGACAGGGTTGCGCTCGCCGAACCGACCTGATCGTGGTGGCTCGCTGAGAGGTCGCGAGGGTTTCGCCGGCGCGCCGCACATCGGGCATCGATACGGCAGCAGCTCGAGCGCGACGCCGAAGACGTGTCCGTTCTGACAGGTCTCGTTCCGCTCAAAGTCGGCGCGTCGGGCAAGCAGGAAGAAGCCATCTTCCGGCAGCTCGGTGGCATCAACCCACCAGTTGACCCGCAGCGCGACCTGGTCAGGGTTGAGCGCACGTGCCTTCGACATCGTCGCCTCGAAAACGGAAGCGCGCGCGAGCAACATCCACGGTTCACCTGTCTCGTCGACGGCGGAACATAGACAGATTGCCGGCGCCTGGCGTAGCGACTCGGTGAGTGCACTCCACTTCACGCCGACGCCGCGCAAGGCAGCGTGTAGCTGTTCGCGGGACAACGGCGGCCAGATCTCTCGCAGCGCGAGGTAGCCGCTGGGCCATTCGCGGCTGGCTCCGCGCATCAGCGTCGTCTTCCTGGCGTCATCGACTACGTCCTTTCGCTCGAGCGAGCGCGAGCGCCTGCCCATGCCAGCGGCCGATCTGGGCGTCCATCGCCGGGATCAGCTCGGAGACGCTCGCACCGTGCGCGTGGAACTCGTTGTGCATGACGATGGTCGGGCCGCCCTCGCTCCCGCCGCTTGGCGCGCTGAGACCCATCAGTGCTGCAACCTGCGGGCGATTGAGGACGACCTCAGGCCCGGCTTCGCCGACGCCGATTACCTCGGGCCTGTTGAAGAAACCGCCGCCGCCGTGCCACTGCGGGATCAGCGGGATCTGCAGTTTCGAGCCCACGAAGGGGATCGCGCCGGTCACCTTGTTGATGCCGCCGATGATGGCGTCGATGATGCTGATGATGGTGTTCACCACGCCCTTGATCACCGAGACGATGCCGTTCCATGCGGCGCTGACGTCTTGACCGATTGCTGTCCAGACCTTCTGCAGCGCGGTGCGGATCCCGTTGAAGATGTTGCCGATCGTGGTCGCGAAGGTCGTGAACACTGTCGTGATCGTGCCCCACACGGTTCGAATCGTGGTGCTGATCACCGACCATACGGTGCCGAGCACGTTTTTCACTGTATTGAACGCCAGCGTGATCGCGAAGCCGATGCCTTGCACCAGCGGCACCAGCCACCCTTTGATCGAATTCCAGATTGCCATCGCCACCGCCGAGATCGCCTGCCAGATGGCGGTCAGCACAGCCGCGAACGCGTGCAGCGCGAGCTCGATGACGCCGACGGCGATCTGGACGATTTGCGAGATGGTGTCCCAGAGTGCCTGCACGACGATCTTCACCGCAGTGCTGGCAACGTTCCAGATTCCCGTGATCACGTTGAGCGCGACAGTGATGACGCCCTTCAGCACGTTGAACGCGACCGTGAAGATCGTCGACACGACCGACCACCACACGGTGAAGAAATCCTTGATCGCGGTGAAAGCGACGGTGATGACCGACTGGATGACCGCGACCACCGGCAACACCACGCCCTTGATGTGGTTCCAAACCGTGGTGATGATGCCGTCGACGAAGTTCCACACGTCGCCGGCGACAGCTTTCACCTGGTTGAAGTGCGTGACCAGGAGCACGACGCCGGCGACCAAGGCAGCGATCGCCGCGATGATCAGCCCGATCGGATTCGCGTCGAGCGCGGTGTCCATTTCCAGTGCGGCAGCAGCGCTCGCGGCAAAGCCAGGCGCCAGCAGCGACAACGCGGGCAGCAGCGCGCCGACAGCTGCGGTCACGCCGGCGATCGCCGCGCCGATGGCCGCGGATCCCAACGAGAGCGCCATCCACGTGGCGACGCCTGCGAGGATCGGCACAAGCAGGCCGGCCTTGGTGATGAAGTCACCGATGCCGCCGACGATGCCCACGACGGCCGGGATCGCGCTGTTGACGATGTAGCCGAACACCGCGGTGAAGGCCGGCAGCAGATCCATTCCGAGCGACGTCGCGGCGTCGATCACGCGAGTTTTGAACCGGTCCCAGCTACCGCTCAGGTTGTCCGTGACCTCAGCTGCGCCAGCGGCCGCGGTGCCCGTCTTGTCGACGGCGTCCTGCGCTTTCGTGAACGCCGGGACGCCGGCCTGCATCAGGTCGACGAGCTTCGAGCTGGCGGATCCGAAACCGATGCTCTTGAGCGTCGCAGTCGCCTGTGCGTTGCCCATGCCGGCGATGATCGGATTGACCTCACCGATGATCGTCTTCAGCGGGAGCAGCTGGCCGTTCGACGTGAGGAATGAAAGCCCGAGCGCCTTCTGAGCCGCGGTCACCTTCGCCGTCGGCGTCTCGATGCCCGTCAGTGCAGTGCCGAGCAGTGAGACAGCGCCGCGGCCGGTCTCGCCGTTGGCCGCCAGGTCGAGGAGGAACGCGCTCAGGTCACCGAGCGACGGAGCAGCTGCGCCCGCGGCCGTCCTGGTGCGCTGCAAGCTTGTGGTCAGCGAGTCCAGCGGGATGCCCAGGGCACGCGACGTGTTGTAGAGCGTGTCGCTTGCTGCTGACGCCTGGTCGACCGGAATCTTGAAAGCCATCATCACGTTGGTGAGGTCCTTCACCGTCGAGCTGAGCGGTTGCCCTGTCGCTTCAGCGAGGTGCATCGCGGCCGTCATGAAGGCGACCGACTGCGCAGCGCTCAGCGCTGAGCCGTTCAGAAATTCGAGCTGGCCGGCGACTGGCGCGAACGCCGACATCATCTCCTGCGCGGTGAAGGTGGTCTGACCGCCTGTCGCCAGGAAGGCCGAGCCGATGAGGTTCGCTTGCTTGATCGTGATGCCCGCGTTGGCAGCCATCAGGTCAGTGGTGCTCGCGTACTTGCTGCCGAGGTCCACGACGGCGGCGCCGGCGGCGGCGATGCTGCCGATGATGGCGAGCGGCACCATCTTGCCGAACATCTCGCCGGCGCTGCCAACCGTTCCCGCGATGGTGGTCAGCAGCCCACTCGTGTCGGCTTCGAAGGGAACAAGGGCTTTTCCAGCCTCTGTGGTCACGCGGACACCTCAATCCGGAGCAGAAGTTGAGCGGCAAGACGGCCGGGTCCGCGCTTGTTATTGCAGCGAAAGTGCGCGAGCGCGACGTTGAACGGCTCGTGCGTCCCGCCGCGCGCGATCATGACTATCCTTGCACCGTGGACAACGGCATGATCGGCAACCCGCTATTCGTAATTGCGCCCGCAGGAGCTTCCGGATCCGGATCGGAAGCGGCCAGCTGCTGCAGCCGGATGTCGTTCAATCCACGAAGGCTGAAGGGCGTCATCGGTGGCCGCAGCGGACCAGCTATCTCCTGCTCGGCCGCGAGGACCCGATCCTCGAAGTCGTACAGGGCGGCATGCTGCTCGGCGCCTTCGGGACGCACAGCGGCGTATGCCGTCACTACCTGGTTGCCAGGTCCGGGGTTTAACGTGACTGCCCGAGCAAAGCATGCGTGCGCAGTGGCGGCGTCGCCGACGCGCAGCGCGCTCTTAGTCATGCGCTCGAGCTGCTCGAGATTCGTAACGCTCGATACGTCGCGCAGGGCCTGGTGGTACTCGCGAGGGTCGATGCCTTCCGGAGCCATGAAGATGCGGTCCTGCAGTTCCTTCCGTTTGCGGTCGACCTCGGCGCGGTGCGCAGCTCGCAGCGTCGCGACGTCGCGACGAGCCGCCAGGTGGAGGCGTGACAGCCTTGCATCGCGTGACGTCTTGAGCCGTCGGTCGGCCTCGGTCGACGACACGTCCTGCAGGTAGCGGGTTTGATACGCCTCAGCCGCGGTGCGTGCAGCGGACTGAAACGGCGGTGCCGTCGAGACGGTGGTGCGAAACGGAAGCGGCATTGCTAGTTCTCCATGAACGTGGTTGGTGGCCACGCAACCGCGCGACCAGATGCTATCGGGGTTTGTGAAAACGTGTCGTTGACCGCGGCGGAATCGACGGCACGCAGTGCGCGGTCCAGCTCCGCTTTGGCGATCGCTCCGCGACGCTGACGCGACTCGAGGTCAGCTGGCTCCATCACCCACGCAAGGATTCGGCGGAAGGCGTCGCCGTCGAAGATGACAGCGACGAGCTGCACGCGCGGTCGTTCACCGGCCATCAGCGTCCCTCCGGAGCTCACCGGATGGCGGCTCGACTCGCACACCGAGCGATCGCACGCCGTCCATGTTCAGCGCCGTGATGATCCGGTCGAAGGTCTGTGGCCACGGCTCAAGCGCGCAGCACTCACTGTCGGGTTCGTGGCAGACGCGCTCGAGGTACGGGCCAGGGCGTTTGGTGAGCGCTCGCAGTTGGAGGTGAAAGTGGCGGCGGTAGGCTCGGTCGGTGATGTAGGCGAGGTGGTCGAGCTCGATGACTCTCACCGATGGTCCCGCGTCGTGCAATTTCATGACACCGACCAGACACTTTTGGTTGGAAGGTGCAGCTTTGATCTCAACCAGACACCAGACACCCTTAAAGAGAACGGATGTCTTGTCTGGTCGGTCGAGCTGCGCCTCAGAGGGGGGCTGAAACCCCCACTCTCTCGGAGGCTCCGCACCAGGTCGTTGTCTGCTTGTCTGCCAGTCATGTCTGGTGACCGTTTCGTATTCACAGCAGCGGCTCCTGAGCCAGTTGTCTGGTGGATGTCTGGTCAGCATCAGCTGAAGCCGCGAGCCCCCACTTCACCGGCTCGGTCCTGGCCAACGGAACGAAGTTCCGACCAGACAAGCGTTTGAGCGTGGTCCGCACCGTTTCGGGATGAACGTCGAGCCAATCGGCGAGCTCGGCGACCGTTTGGGCTCCCGACGCGAGCCGCCGGCGGATCCGATCCTTCAACGGGAGCGTGCCGGCCAGCTCGGGGATCGCGGCGATGTCAGTGCGCCTGATGGTCGTGCGTGCTGGCTCGAAGGCGAAGTGCAGAGCGAACGTCTCGGCTTTCGGCCCGTCGTTGCTCTTCCGGTTGGTCAGCGCGAGGTCGAGATGCGACGCTCCGGGCTCCTGGCTGGCCTTCAGGAACCAGGTTAGGCGCGCCGAGTTGTGCCAGAACGTGGAACCGAACGGCCGCTCCTCATCACCGGATCGGTTGATGTGAGCGAGGAGGCAGCTCCCAACCTCAAGCCGCGTGAGCGCCTGGAAAAAGTCGAGTGCCACAGCTGCCTCTTCCGGTGCGCCGGCGCACGCGAGCGCGACCGAGTCGAGGACGATGTACTCGATCGCGTGCTCGTGAAGGATTCTCAGGAGCCGTTCGACCTGGCTGCTGAGCGGGCCCTCGGCGCCACACGGCACGTAGAGCAGCCCTGGAAGCGGGCCGCCATCGCAGAGCATCTGCATGCGTCGCCGATGGGGCCATGGCTGCCACTCGAAGTCGAGAAAGGCGGTCTTGATGGGTCGGGACACCGGGAGGTCCGCGTACGGCGTTCCGCTGTCGGTGCTCATCGCGAGAGCGAGCCCGAGGAAGCTCTTGGCGCTGCCACCGTCCCCGAACAGAATCACCGGGTCGCTGGCGATGAGCAGCGGCGGCACGACCAGGCCGCCCGCTGTCGGCGCCTCGCCGACGTCGCGGAGTGCGATGCCAGGTCGGCCAGTTCGGGTGGCATCGATCACGAGCCACGACGCGAGCTCGAGGAGCGTTAGAAAGTCGAGATCTTTGCGCCTGGCGGTGAGGTAGCCGGCGGCTTCTTTCCGGGCTCGCGCCGAGCCGAGGTTCACCCTCCCGCGAAGGAGTTGGTTGCGCGTTCCGTTGGTGCCGGCAGTACATGTCATCTCGGCTGTCAGCTCGTGGCTGCGACGGTCCTGGTGGAACCTATCGAAGACCATCTCGAGCTCGAGGTCTGGCCAGGTGACCGTTCCGATGGAGCGATCGAACGTGAAGACCGGCGTTCCTGCACTCATGCGGCCACGCTGTTCGTGCGCACGTCGAGCGCACGGAGCCGATCCCAGATCCAGAGCGGGATGTCCTCGAGGTCGTCGCAGAAGGCGATCGCGAAACGCAGCTGCAGTGCCTCGTGACGAGCAGCTCGCCACGACATCGACCGCACGTCGAGTAGGTGGAACCGGCTGAACGAATCGATGCTGTCGCACGGGTTCGGCATCAGCCTCGAGAGCATCCGGGGCAGGCGCCTCGCCGGCGTGCGCAGCGGATGCAGAGAGAAGCTCTCTTCGATGAAGCTTGCCGCGGCAACGGCGTCGCTGCTACTGTCACCTTGCCTGGTCGCGCGGGTGAGGTCGGACGTCGGCCTCACCGCCGACTGACCTCGCGAGCCTTCCGGCGCTTGTGCACTCGATCGGCCGGGCCGTGCGCCCAGATCATCTGCGCGGCGATCGTCAGCGGTTCAGCGTCGGGTTTGGCCGGGATCCGCGCGCCAGCGATCTCTCGGGCGAGCCACTCCGCGGGGGTCACGCCGGCACCGCGACCGGCGACGTCGTGTCGAACAGGTCCCCCACCGCGCAGTCAAGAACCGCGCACAGCCGCATGAGATACACGGCAGACGGCGCCGCGTTGCTCTGTTCCCAGCGCGCGACGATGCCATACGTGCAGCCGATCGCAACGGCAAGGGTTTCGCGGCGCATTCCGATTGCCGTACGGCGAGCATGCAGACGATGACCTGAGAAGGTCGTGGCCTGGACCGTCATAGGCGAGCTCCAACTGAGCTCGACCCGGTGCTTTCAACTGCAGGAGTGCAGGGTGCTGACCTGACGATCGACTGCGAACAGTTGTACCACGGCCCGCGTATCCTTGCTCCGAATGAAGATCGTCCGGGTCTCAAATCTGACCGACGAAGGACGTCTTGCAACTCGAACCGCCCGCGAGCTCAAAGATGATGCGAACCTCATCTGGGCCGGCGAGGGCCACTACGTCGAATCAGTGATGGGCGGCGCCGCGGCGAGACTCGCCGTTCTCTGTCCGAATGCGCGCTACCTTGTCGCGGAGAGGGCTGGACGACGCATCGCGTTGTGGTGGGCAATCGAAGGCAAGCGCGACCCCGTGGCAGCAGCGTTCACAACGGAGCGATGGCCGTCACTCGCTCGCCGACGTCAGGCGGCCGCAGTCAGGACCCCGGCGGTCGCCCGGACGCGCGAGAAGTCGTAGCCGTAGGCGCCAGGCGTCCTGGCGCTGACCGTGAGGCGTCCGAATGCGCCGGCGACAAGCAGCCGTCGCTGATCGTCGCTCAGGGACGGCCAGACGGCGCGCAGCACGCCCTGTTTGCCCGCGTAGGGCTCGAGCGCGGCCGAGGTGCTGACGTGCGACAGACGCTGCCGGAGCGTCTTCCTGCGCGCCTCGATGCCGCTGCTGTAGCGCGCGAAGTCGGCTGGTCGGATTTCGCCGGCGGCCGCGAGGTCCGCAGTCTCTCGCGCCTCTTGGTCGATCGCCGCGAGCTCGGCGGTCACCGTCGCTGTCTCGCCGGCGTCGCTGGTTCCCGCCAGGCGCGCCAGATCCGCAGTGTCGAGGTAGGCAAGCAACGCTTCGACGATGTCGCGTTCGAGCGGCTCGGCGGCGATCTGCAGGCGTCCACAGCCGCTTGCTCCGGGACCTGCCTTGCACAGGTAGATGCGCATGCTCGGCCGACGGGTCCCGTCCGTGAGCGGTCGCGTTCCGTTGCCGCCGTGCATGAGCAGCTTGCCGCATAGCCCGCAGACGAGCACACCGCTCAGCAGCTTGCGGCGCCGGCGTGCCGTCGAGTAGTGCGAGGCGCGTTGCTCGAGCTCGGCACAAACACGCTCCCAGGTCGGACGATCGATGATCGGCGCCCATGTGCCGGCGCGGAGCACGTCGCCCTTGTACGTGACCAGGCCGGCGTTCCGCGGCGAGGTCAGCAGCGACCGGATGGTGGTCGGATGCCAGCCGAGCGCGCCGGCCTTCGGTTGCTTCACGCTCGATGCAGTCCACCGCCGAGCGATGTCGCTGATGGTCGCGCCGGCGAGGACGTCGTCGACGGCCTGGCGGATGAGCCGAGCCTCCACTGGGTCGTGCCGGCGCGGATCCCACGATGGCTTGCCTTCGAGAGCGAGCCAGCCGAAAGGCCGAGCTCCACCGTGCGGCTCACCACGCTCACGAGCTCCCTGCTGCGACAGCCGGACGCGCTCGCTCCGGAGCTGAGATTCGTTCGCGGCGAGGGCTCCCTGGATCCGCGCGTTGAGGCAGCCCCCGGCTGTGGTCAGGTCGATGACCCCACCAACCTTCGAGCGGACCTCGACGCGCTCGGCGAGCGGGATGAGGACCTCGAGCTCGCGTGGTTGCCGATAGAGCCGATCAGTGGCGAAGCAGACGACCCGCTCGACCTCGCCAGCCTCGACGTGTCGGAGCAATGCCTGGAAGGCTTTCCGCGGCTTCTTGGCGTACACCGACGCGCTGGCATCGTTGTCGACGTACTCGGTGACCGGTGCCCAACCCTCGGCTACGCACCACTCGCGGCAGGTCCGCAGCTGATTCTCGACGCCGACGCCGTCTCGACGGTCATCGCTGATGCGGGCGTAGATCGCGGTTGTCATACGCCGATAGTAGCAGCCCTGTAGAGAAGATGGGCAGGCCGTTGGCGATGTCGGCCTCGACCGTGACCGGCACTCCCGCGAGGCCCCTGGTCGCGCAGCTTATGGCGCATGCAATCACACACAGAAGTGTAGCACCCCACAGAACACTGGTCGACGCGGCACAGGCGCCTCCCGTATCGTCGTCGCCATGCCCGCCGCCCGCGGCGTCAAGGCCAGGACGGCCACGTCGAAGCCTCTCCCGCCCGCGTTCTCGCGAGACGTGAACCTCGAGAAGCTCGCCCGGTCGTGCACGAGGTTCCTCGGCGGCCATGGCCTTCGCACCGCAGGTGAGCTGCTTGCCACGATCCCCGCGGGCACGGATGCCGACGTCTACGGCCTCGGCGGTGTCGTCGCCGAACTTGAGCAGGAGGTGGCAGCGCTCCTCGGTATGGAGGCGGCGCTGTTCTTTCCCACCGGGACCATGGCCCAGCAGGCGACGCTCCGTGTCCACGCGGATCGCCGGTCCAGCCGGACCATCGCCTTCCATCCCACCTGCCACCTGGAGACCAACGAGGAACGCGGATACCAGCGCCTGCACGGGCTGTTCGGCATCCCCGTCGGGCCCCGCGACCAGCCCCTCTCCACCGTGAGCCTCGGCCAGGTGCGTGAACCCGTCGCCGTGCTCCTCCTTGAGTTGCCGCAACGGGCGATCCGGCGGCACGCTCCCGTCGTGGAAGGAACTGGTTGCGCAGGTCGCCTGGGCTCACGACCGCGGAGCGGCGGCGCATCTCGACGGTGCGCGGCTCTGGGACGCGTCGCCCTTCTACAAGTCCAGGCACCGGAGGTCGATCGCCGACATCGCCGGTCTCTTCGACAGCGTCTACGTGTCCTTCTACAAGGGGCTCGGCGGCATCGCCGGCTGCTGCGTCGCCGCGGATGCCGCCCTCATCGAGGAGCTCTCGGTCTGGCGGACGCGGCATGGCGGACGGGCATACGGTCTCTGGCCCTACGCCGCGTCAGCGCTGACCGCACTGCGCACGCGCCTCCCGCGGATGCCCGAGTACTACCGGCACGCCCTCGCGATCGCCGACGCGCTCCGTGCAGTGCCGGGCGTCGAGGTGCTCCCGGATCCGGTCCAGAGCCCGATGATGCATCTCCGGATTGCGAGGAGCCTGGAAACGCTCGCCGAACGCGCCGCCGAGATTGCGCGCTCCGACAGGATCTGGACGATCGCGCGTCCCTGGGCGTCACTCGGGCCGCGGCTGCAGGAGTTCGAGTTCCACGTCGGCGATGCGACGCTCGAGCTCAGTCCCGAGGATGTTCGCGAGCTGTTCGTGCGCCTGACCACGGAGCCCGGACGCGCGCCGCGTCACCGCTCGCCCCGGGAGCGAACCGACCGCCCGCGCCGCTGAAGAGAACGCGACTCGATACCGGCCGCTGAGACGGCCCGCTGAGCTGCCTCCTGCAGGGGCTCCGGTGAGCCCCGCGCAGCGCGCGTCACGCTGCGCAGGGCCGCTCCGGATTCAGATCACTGGTGGCCCGCGGCGTCGAGGGATTGTCCGGTCTCGAGCAGCGTCTTGAGGCCGCTCAGCACCCAGTTCCACCCGCCGCCCGCGCCCTGGTCCTCCATGCCACCGGACATGAGCACGGCCAGCACGGGAGCACCCTCGAGCTCATGGGTCAGGGTCAGCCGGGTGACACCGTTCTTGCGCGCCTCGATCTCGTAGGTCAGGCGCGTGAACCCCTGCGCCGCCATCGCAGGGTCCATCGCCATCCGGAACGTCTGCACCAGCTTGTGCGGCGGATCGACCTCGAGGACCTCGCCGTCCACGCCCACCTCGGGCGCGCCCGCCGCACGCATCCCCTCACTCGTGTACCCGATGTACGCGCCTCCGGGGCGCAGGTCGAAGTCCACGCGGCCGCAGTACCCGTAGCGCTCGGTCCATTCCGGCTTGGTGATCGCATCCCAGATCGCCTCGGGGGTTGCCTTGATGTACACCCGGTAGACCTGGGTGGTCCCGAGCGCAGTCGCTGTCGTGGTCATGCCATGCCCTCCAGTTCGGTCTTGAGATTGATGAGCGCCGAAGCGTGGCGCTCGCGGTACTTGTCGATCCACCGTTCGTGAATCGACTGAATCGGTATCGGGTTGAGGAAGTGCAACTTCTCTCGTCCCGAGCGCCGTGCGACGACGAGGCCCGCGTCCTCGAGCACCCGCAGGTGTTTCATCACGCCGAAGCGCGTCATCTCCAGCTCGGACTCGAGCTCGGTCAGCGTGCGGCCGTCACGCTGGAAGAGCTGGTCGAGGAGGAAGCGCCGCGTTGGGTCGGCGAGTGCTTTGAACACGAGGTCGTCGTCGGTCACCCCGGTAGAATACGTGACCATCTGGTCACATGTCAAGGGCCCTTCGGCGGCCGGATCAGACCTGGTTCGGACCTGTCGGACCGATGGGCTCGCGCACGACCTCAGGTCGAAGCGTGACGGTCGGCGCCGAGCGTCCGGCCGGTCTCGACGAACGTCTTCAAGCCGCTGAGCACCCAGTTCCACCCGCCGCCGCCGCCCTCATCCTCCATCGCGCCGGACGTGAGGAGCGCGACGGTCGGAGCGCCCTCGAGCTCATGCGTCAAAGTCAGCCGCGTCACGCCGAACCTGCCGCCGTCGATCTCCCAGCTGACGCGGGTGAAGCCCTCGGACGCCAGCTCGGGGCTGATGAGCATCCGCCAGGTGTGCACAAACCTCCTGGGTGGATCGACCTCGAGCACCACGCCGTCGACGGCCGCGCTCGGGGCTCCGAGGAGTCGCATCTCGTCGCTCGGGAACCCCATGAACGCGCTGCCCGGCCGCAGGTCGTAGGCGCATCGCACGCCGTACCCATACCGCTCGGTCTGATCCGGGTCGACGATCGCGTCCCAGATCGTCTCGGGCGTCGCGTGGATGTACAGCCGGTACACCTGCGCACACGTGATTCCGTCAGATGCCACGCCTCTTCTCCCGGCCTCCATGACTCCCTCGACGCGGTACGGCACCTCGCGACGGAGCATAGGAGATGGTTT
>Ga0310038_10000701_pt1 | contig 27208 bp, 28 predicted proteins | sample Sb_taG_6_FD_200461 | JGI IMG/M metagenome (GOLD analysis project Ga0310038, IMG submission 200461) | Peat soil microbial communities from Weissenstadt, Germany - Sb_50d_4_PS metaG (v2) (version 2) | ecosystem: Environmental > Terrestrial > Soil > Wetlands > Peat | place: Germany: Weissenstadt... | reverse complement strand
CAGCGGGCCCCGAGCTCATCGCCGAGCGGATCCGAGAGATCCTGCGTGACCCCATCTATCTCGGAGACGGCTCGCTCGAGCCCCATAGCGTCACGGTATCGATCGGCATCGCGCTCGGGCCACGGATTGAAGCAGAGGAGCTGTTGCTGGACGCCGACACCGCTCTCTCTCAGGCCAAAGAGAATGGCCGAGGCGGCTATGCCATGTTCGGCCCAGACATGCCGAAGGCGATCGAGAGTCGGGTGGCGGTCGAGGACGAGTTGCGCAGCGCGGTGGCCACGGACCAGTTCTTCCTCCGCTACCAGCCCACCTTCGACATCGAATCCCGGACCACCACGGGCGTCGAGGCACTGCTGCGCTGGCAGCACCCCACCCGCGGCGTCATGCCGCCCGATCACTTCCTCCCGCTGCTCGAGGAAACCGGACTGATCGTGCCCCTCGGTCGCTGGGTATTGGAAGAGGCGTGCCGCCAGGGGGCCATCCTGCACAACAAGGGTCATGTGATCACGGTGTCGGTCAACATCTCGGCCCGCCAGCTCGAGTCCGACACCCTCGTCGCCGATGTCGGTCGTGCGCTTTTCACCTCGGGGTTCCACCCCCATTCGCTGGTGCTCGAGATCACCGAGACGACGATCATGAGCGACACCTCCTTGATGGTCGACCGGCTCGTCGCCCTGAAGGGCCTTGGGGTCCGGATCGCCATCGACGACTTCGGCACCGGCTATTCGTCGCTGACGTATCTACGCCAGTTCCCGGTGGACATCCTCAAGATCGATCGCTCGTTCATCAGCTCCCTGGCCACGACTCGTGACTCGTCCATGCTGATCCACACCCTCGTCCAGTTCGGCAAGACCCTCGGCCTCGAGACCATCGCCGAGGGGATCGAAGAGGAGGGCCAGATGGACCCCCTCCTGGCCGAGCAGTGCGACACCGGGCAGGGCTTCCTCTACGGGCGTCCCTTGTCGCCCACCCAGCTCGACATCTTCCTGAGCACCCACCTGACCCAGGACACGAAGACGCGAGCTTCAGGGGGCGGACACCTGGTGTCGTGAGCGACCGGCCGGCTCGCCGTGGTCACCACGACAAGGCGTGGTGCATCTATCCCACAAGCTTCTTGACACGGCCCAGGACACGGCCCATCGCTTGACGAGCGCCGTACGGGAGAAGCTGTGCCGGCGTGTGGAACGGTCGGAGCCCACGACGAACGAGGAGGGAGTTTTGAAAGACCGGCTCGTCGTCGGTGAAACGTCGCTTGTACGAATAGGAGCCGGAACCAAGGTCGAAGGTCGTGTCCCCGACCCGTGCCGCGTCTTCAATGGACAAGACCATGCACACGAAGTTCGGTGACAGGTGCGCCCAGGACTCGTCGAAGCCGGTCAACCAGCCGCTCGCGTGACCCCCGGCGCTCACCACCAGATCCGCGGCGATCACCTCCCCGGGCCTTTCGATCGTGGCCAGTCGGAGCCGTCCCGTACCCGAGAGCTCGACTGCGGCCTCGGCGACAATGGCCCTGAAACTGTCGTCGAAAGGGTGCCCGGTGCCGCCCCGTCCCACCCGCCGGGCCTCGTAACACCGGCGAAGGGCGGGCAGCCGCTCGGCGATGTCCGGGGCGTCAACCGAGACCAAGTGCTTGAACCCTTCTGCACTCAGCTTCCGGCTTTGTGACCGGAATCGCTGTCGAAACCTCCCTGAGCGTTCCGCGAACCAGCCGTCGAAACCCCCGTCCCCCAGGTAGATGTGAGACCACGGAAACGAGTGCGGCGAGGCCAGAGCCGGATGGGGGCGGGGCCAACCCCTACCGATCAGTGTGGGCCACAGCGACCCCTGGGGCAGCGAATCGAGGAACACGATGTCGGGCGCGGGATCAGCATGAGCCAAGGCATGGCCCACAGCTCCCGCGATCTCCTCCTCGCGGCCGGGAGCAAACAGTGGCTCGACTCCGAAGAGCACGGGCACGGCCATGTTGTACTGATAGAAGCCGAATCCCGTCCGCTCCACATAGAAGGGGGCGATCCCGACGACATCATCGCCATCGGTCACGACCACGGTCCGGATCTGTCCGCGAGATGGCAGAGCGTGGCGGTACCATGCCAAAGCAAATACGGGAGCCGAACGCGGGCGCCGGCACTCGACTGCGAGCGCGTCCCATCCGGGGACGAACGGCAACAAAGAATCAACGTCGGTCAGAACCCGGGCGAACACGTGTCCCGCGCTCCTTAGGTGGCTACGGGGCCGGACTCGGATGAGCGGTCCGGTGCGAGCGTATCCCTACAGCGTCAGGGTGACCGAGGAAACTTCGCGCCGTTGCGCCGCACGTCCCTCGACAGTCTCACTCGGCTCGTTCGCCACTCGGCAACACCATGGAGGCAACGCAAACACCAGAACGAGGACACACAACCACAACACCAACCACAACCGGCAAGGCAACCACTTGCATGCCTGAGGCTTACTAGGACGCGATCTGACGTCGCGGAGGAGCTTCTACGGCAGGAGAACGACCGATCTCGGTCACCACCGTGGAGGTCGATATCGGCAACGCACCGCCGGTATGGAGCGAGACTGACTTCAAGAGTCCGCCCGCGATCGTCATCGACAGCGATACGTCACGAACGCCCCGGAATCGGGGAAGGCCAGTGGTCACCAACAGGCGAGCCGCTTCGGCCGGCGGGATGTCGTAGGTATCTCCGTTCCTTGTCGCTGCAGTCGCCCTCCGCAATATGTCGATGTAGATGCACATGTCATTCGTGAAGCTCGTGGCTTCCCCGGCATGACGGACGGTCGACCACCATCCAGATGGGGCCTTGAAGTAGCCCGTCGATCCGATGGCGATCACGTTCGACCCGCCGGTGATCGAAATCCTGCCGGGCTTCTGGATGTCCACCTTGTAGACCACAGGTGTCCCGCCCGGACCGCCACGGCTGTCGGTCACCGTGAGACTGTACCGGGACTCTGCTCGTAACGCCTTCACGGCATCGTGCAGCACCATGACGGGAGATCGAGGTGGAGCTCCAGATCTGCTCGACCCCGCGCATCCGGAAAGGAAGACAGCCACGAGGGCTGCGAAGGATCCCGGGATGTGCCCCTTTCGGCGGCTCGACCCCACGCCGAAATGGTACTTCGCAGTTCCTCGAGGGGCACTGAAGGTGGCGAGTCGGGCCCACGGCTAGCGTGGTTGCACCGACCCAGCGACGAAGCTCACGGAGGGCAGCTGCCACCATGGAGCACGACACGCGACTCGGGGGAGACGCGCCCCAGGCCGATCACATCTGTTTTCTGTTCGATCCACAGGCCACCTTGGCCATGTTGGCCGGACAGCGGCGGCGCTTCGCGTCCACAGTGGCCACGCTTGGCGCCGACGAACTGGCATCGCCGTCGCGCTGCGAAGGATGGACAGTGGCCGACCTCCTCCGCCATCTCGTCTGGGTCGATGCCACGATGCGGCGGCTTTGGTCCGGTGACGAAACCCCAGCGGCAGGCTTCGATCCCCGCACCACTCCCAACGAAGCGGTTCTGTCCGACCGGGCTGTACCCGACGAGGAGGTCCGACGGCGCTACCTGTCGTCCACCGAGACGATGGTGGTCGAGCTGGAGTCCGCTGACCGGAAGCGATTTGGCCACCCCACCCTGTCGCCCGCGGGCCGAGTGCCTTGGTGGATGAGTGCGATGCACATGGGGTGGGATTCGATCGTTCACGAACGCGACGCACTGGCACCGTTGGGCCGCGCTGTCGAGGTGGTGCCCGGTGAAACGATACCGAGCCTCGCCTACTCGCTCGTGCTGGCCTCCTTGTTCGACCGGCGCGATCGATTGCATGTGCGGATGGGTCCGGTCCACCTCCGCCGTGGTGGCGGGCCCGTGACTGCATGGGCGGTGGCGGGAGGCCCTGACGAAGACTCTGCCGGTCACCCCCCCTTCGATGACCAGAGCGCGGTGTTGACCGGTGATCCTGTGGCAACGATCGATGCAATGTGTGGGCGGGGCTCGCTCACCCAGACGCTCAACGGCGACGCGGCTGTCATCGACCGACTGGGTGGGCTGGCAAGGTACTTCGCCTCGAGCGCCTAGCGACCGGGACCAGGAGATCGGACGGGGAAGGCCGCGGGGATCTCGGGCACCCGACCCGACGCGAATGGGCCTCGGTATCGTGGCTACCTCATGCCGGGACACGCTCCCTATGATCCGACGCTCTACAAAGGCAGCGCCCCCTACTACCTCCGGGGACGGCCGCCCTACTCCTTTGCGCTGCGAGAGACACTGGCGGTGGAGTGCGGGTTGGACGGGACGGGCCGGCTTCTCGACGTCGGGTGCGGACCGGGAGTCCTGGCCGTCGCACTCGCCCCCCTTTTCGACGAGGCCATCGGCTTGGACCCTGACACCGACATGCTCAACGAGGCCGCCCGGTATTCGGGCAGGCAACGGATCACGAACATCCGCTGGGTGCAGGGTCTTGCCGAGCAGATCCCGGACCTGGGCCTCGGCAGTTTCCGTTTGGTGACCTTCGGCCAGTCGTTCCACCGCACCGACCGGGAGCGGGTGGCCGAGGCCGTCTACGACCTCCTCGAACCCGGCGGCAGCATCGCGCTCGTGGCCCACACCGTCGACGACCGACCGGTGCCCGCCGGACCGGGCTACCCGACGATCCCCCACGAGGCCATCGGGTCCCTCATCGACAAGTACCTCGGTCCCGGGTTGCGGGCCGGCCAGGGGTTCGTTTCGATGCCCGCCGACCGCTGGCAGGACGCCCTTGGCCGGACCCGCTTCGGCCGAGGGCGCCAGCTCTTCGCCCCGGGACGCGCCGACATCGTCAAGGGCATCGACGGGGTCCTTGCCAACTACCTGTCGATGTCGTTTGCGGCACCCCACCTCTTCGGTGACCGGCTCGAACTCTTCGAGGCCGAGGTCCGCCGGACCCTGGTCGAGCGGTCCCCCTCGGGGCTCTTCTGGGACTGGCCCGGCGACACCGACATCGTCATCGCCGGCAAGCCGAATGGAGTGCTCGCTTGAGGCAGCTGTCCTAGGCGAAGACGACGGTCCGGTTTCCGTTCAGGAGCACCCGGTCCTCGAGGTGCCAGCGGAGCCCGCGGGCCAGCACGGAACGCTCGATGTCCCGGCCGATGCGCAGCAGATCCTCGACCGTGTCGCCGTGGTCGATCCGGCTCGTGTCCTGCTCGATGATGGGCCCGGCATCGAGCTCGGCGGTCACGTAGTGACAGGTGGCGCCTATGAGCTTCACACCCCGCTCGAACGCCTGGTGGTAGGGCCGGGCGCCGGCGAACGACGGCAAGAAGCTGTGGTGGATGTTGATGATGCGTCCGGGGTAGCGGCTACAGACATCGGGCGGCAGGATCTGCATGTAGCGGGCCAGGACCATCACGTCGGCCCGAGTGGCGTCGAACCGTGACACCACCTCGGCGAAGGCTTCGTCCCGGTGTCCGGGGGGGACCGGCACGTGGAGGAACTCGATCCCGTGCCACTCGACGAGCGGACGGAGGTCCGGGTGGTTCGAGACCACGAGGGGGATGTCACAGGCGAGGTCACCGCTGCGCCAGCGATGGAGGAGGTCCGCCAGGCAGTGGTCCTCTCGACTGACCAGCACCACGACCCGCTTGGGCATGTCGGTGTCGTTCAGGCGCCAGTCGAGGTCAAACTCCCGGGCCACGTCGCCGAAGCGGTGACCGAACTCCTCGGGGCCGAAGGGAAGGCTCTCGGCCAGTATCTCGATCCGCTGGAAGAACCGCCCGGTCGCCAAGTCGCCGTGCTGGGCCGCCTCCACCACCCAACCGCCGTGGGAGGCGATGAAGCCGGTGACGGCGGCCACGATGCCGGTCCGGTCCGGGCAGGTGACGGTGAGCACGTAGCGGCGCACGCACCCATCATGGCCGGTCCTCGCACCGCCCACAGCCGGCCCCGGTCAGCGCCGGGCCGATCGCCAGAGGCACCCCGATCCGAACCACGTGAGGACACGCTCCCCCACTCGGTACGGTGACCTCAGCCGTCCTGGACCCGAGCCCACTCCTGGCGTTCCGTTTGCGGCGTCAATCTCGCCAGGCCGGCCATGGCAAGCCTGAGTGCCATCGAGGGGGCAATAGGCTTCACTCTTGGTTGGTGGCCCTCGTCCCGGGCGTGGGCGGCTGCGGCTGCGACGACTTCGACCAAGCGCGCGGCAGGCACCGGCTTGCGCAGGCAGTCGAAGACCAACGGACCGAACGCCTTCCGAATTTCAGGTTCTTCGAAGAACCCAAAGGCCGAGAAGATCACCACCGTCGACGACGCCTCCAAGGATTCCAGCACAGCGGGGCCATCCAGTAGCCGCAACTGCAGATCAAGGAGAAGCATGTCGATGTTCTGGCTCGCCAACATCCATGTCGCCATCGCTCCATCCCCGGCTTCGAGGACATCGAAGCCGGCGTAACGCAGGATGGCGGCCGTCGATTCACGCACCGATTCCTCGTCGTCGACGACGAGGACGGTGGCGGCGCCCTTGGGCCCCGCTGCCGGGTCGACCCAAGATGCGGTCGTGCGAGGTGCTATCGCGTCGGGAGGCTGCAATCTCCTGGTCGCGTCCATGGGGTTCTCTCGGTCGATGAAAACGGCACGGGCTTCGTCTCTGTGTATCGGCACGGCGCCGAGAAATCCTGAGGGCAAAAACCCCCAAAATGGCCGGCGGCCGGCAGTGCCGACGCGTCCAGCACCCTGGAACGAAGTCCCTGGCTACGAGGGTGATCTCGAACGCAGCATGTGCGGACGCAAGGGGGTTTTTGGGATCAGCGCAACGCATGCACGGCCACGGCCAGGGAGTCCTCTTGGACCCAGTTGGTCTGGAAATGGAGGTTGGGCACGATCATCTGGTCGTAGTACCACCAGAAGAGGTAGATGCCCAACGAGAAGACCGTGGCGACGATGCGGCCGACATAGTTGTTCTGTCCCTTGACACGGGCCTGGTCCGGTGCCGACACGGTTTGGCCGAAGCGCCCGAACATCACCGCCAACTCGTACTCGACCCCGACCTCTGAGCGGTCGTGCTTGACCAGGTCCTGGTCCAAGAGGATGAAGGCGATGAACTCGACGATGCCACGTGCCACGACGGCCAGCACCACAAAGATGACGGGGTCTCGAAAGTCCCTGGTCATACGGCGCAGCACGTCCATGTGCGCGCTGGCCCGCTGGAATGACGGCGTCAGCTCGGCCTGCAGCCCTCGCCGACCGGCCTCTTCCCATGCAAATGCCAGAGCGGCGTCGAAGAGCTCGACCCGCCGCTCGTTGTGATCGCGCAGGCGGCGCACCAACTGGTAGAAGACATAGAAGCTGTAGATCCCTAGGGTCAGGACCGTCCAGCCCAGGGCCGTCCAGTAGTCGAAGATGTAATCGGTTTCGACTCGGCGCTGCCAGGCGGCATGCACCCGGTCGGCAGCCGGCATCGGAGGCGGGCCGGGCATCGGGCTGGCCCAGGGTGGTCCCGCGATGGATTGGGGAGGGTATTGCGGGGGGAGTGGCGGCTCACCCTGTGCCGGTCCACCAGCCGGGGTGGGTTCCCCTTCCTGCTCGTCGTCGGCCATCTCGCCTCCGAGGTCCGTGCTCTGGTCCGATCCTACGGGCACGCTTTCACACGGTGATGACGACCTTGCCGCGAGCGTGACCCTCCTGGAAGTACCGGATGGCGGCGGCGGCCTCGCCGAGCGGGTACGTGCGGTCGACGGCCGGCCTGACGGTCCCCGCTTCGAGGAGTTCCCGGAGAACCGACAGGTCGGCGGAGTTCTCCGACGCGGCGAGCATGCCGAGCTTCTGGCTCACCAGCGGCGACAGCAGGGTCGCCCGGAGCTGGCGGTCGAATCCACCGAGCCACCGTCCGCCGGTCTCGCCTCCGACGATGACGAGCCTCCCACCTGGCGTGAGAGCCCGACGGAGGCGTGCCAACCGGCTGTTGCCGCCGGTGTCGATGATGGCGTCGTAGCGGTGGCCCCCGGCCGCGAAGTCGTCGCAGGCGTAGTCCAGGACGTGGTCGGCCCCCAGAGCCCTGACCAGCTCCACTTTGCGGGCGCTGCACACCCCGGTCACCTCGGCTCCGAAGCCCTTGGCGATCTGCACGGCGAAGCTGCCCACTCCCCCGGAGGCCCCGATGACCAGCACCCTCTGCCCGGCTTGGACGCGGGCGCCGTCACGCACGGCCTGCAAGGCGGTCATTCCCGAGATGGGGACCGCCGCCGCTTGTTCGAAGGAGAGATCCGCCGGCTTGCGGGCGATCCGTCCCGCCCGGGCCCGGGCGAACTGGGCGAAAGAGCCCTCGCCCGCGCCGTACACCTCGTCGCCGGGCTCGAACCCCGTCACGTCGGTGCCGACTGCCTCCACGATGCCGGCCACACTCCGGCCCGGGTTGGGTGCCTTGGGCCGGCGGAACCCGAAGCCCATGATCCGCATGAGGTTGGGCAGACCGGTCATCAGGTGCCACGTGCCCCGATCCACACTGGCGGCGCGCACCCGTAGCAGGACCTCGCCGGGGCCGATCGTGGGCCGGTCGATCTCGGCCAGGCGGAGGACGTCCTCGGGTGCGGCGCCGTATTCGCCCTGGACGATGGCCTTCATCGTCTCCGCGCCTGCCGGCGAGGTCTGCGTCGTCGCGTTGAGCGTTGCTTTCTTCATGGGGTCTCCGATGGTTGTGTGCTGCGGTGTTCCGAGAAACGAGGGCATGGCAATCGCCCGGGGCGTGTGGCGCCGGCCGTCACCTCAAGCCGCCAGGCTGAAGGGCGGGTATTGGTCGGTGAGGAACCCGACGTAGGCCTCCACGCGGAGGGCGTAGCGGTAGGCGCTGACGAGGAAGTTCCTGATGCCCTCGGGGTACTCCCCGGTGAAGAGCACGGCGAAGAAGCCGGCGAGGACGCCCAGACACGACACGATGCACAGCCCGGCCACGACGAAGTACTGGGGAATGGCCAGGAACCACTTGTACAGGGGCTTCCACCGCTCGAGGTTCTCGGGATAAGTCAGGGCGAGCGACGTGTGGGGCTCCACCCCGTCGTCCTCGGAGGCGAGGTCGAAGTCGAAGGGGGGATAGTCCTCGTGCATGAAGCAGGCGTAGCTCGTGGCCCGCCACTCGTAGCGGTAGGTCATGACGACGACGTTGAAGAGCGGTCGCGGGATGCGCGCGGTGAAGAGCACGGTGAAGAGGCTGATCAGGGTCACGACCTGCCGGAGGCTGCGCAGGGCCCAGGCGATCATCAGGTGCGGGATGGCCAGGGCCCACTGCACGACGGGGCGCCACTGGGTGATGTGGCGGTCGGCGTGGAACTCCAGCTGGAGCGGATAGGGGGCGGACACGGACACGACGGCTCCTTCGGGTTGTGATGGTACTTACGTCGTAAGTAGAGTATGCTTACGACGTAAGGTTGTCAAGCCCCCGGCAGGAGAGGAGAGGAGAAACGGAAATGGCGCCTCCCCCCAAGACCGCCACGAAGCCCCGGAAGCCTCTGAGCAGAGACCGGGTGCTGCATGCCGGCGTCGCCTTCGCCGACGAGAGCGGGATCGCCTCGCTCAGCATGCGCCGGCTCGGCGAGGCCCTCGGCGTCGAGGCCATGTCGCTCTACAACCACGTGGCCAACAAAGACGAGCTCCTCGACGGCATGGTGGACCTGGTGTTCGGCGAGATCGACCTGCCTGCGGGCGGAACCGACTGGAAGACGGCCATGGGTGAGCGGGCCCGGTCCGCCCGCCAGGCGCTGGGACGCCATCCCTGGGCGATCGCGCTCATGTCGACGCGGACCTCGCCCGGCCCCGCCACGCTGCGACACCACGACGCCGTCATCGGAGCCCTCCGGCAGGCGGGGTTCTCGCTGCCGATGGCCGCCCATGCGTTCTCCCTCCTCGACAGCTACATCTACGGCTTCGCCCTGCAAGAGGCCACCCTCCCCTTGGGCGAGACCGCGGAGGAGACGGCCGAGGTGGCGAAGATGATGTTGGCGCAGCTGCCCACCGATGCGTACCCCCACCTCACCGAGTTCAGCGTCGGGCACGTCCTCCAGCCGGGCTACAACTTCGGCGACGAGTTCGCATTCGGGCTCGACCTGATCCTCGACGGCCTCGAGCGGGCCCGCGACGGGACCTGACCGTCGCACCGGGCGGACTCACGCCGGGGAGGGCATCGGCCTTCCCTGATCAAGGGTCAGCTGCCGTCTCCGGTCAGCTCCACCGCAGCCATGTTCCACCGTCCGCTCCGGGGTGCCGGGGCCTTGACCATGACCACCGTTCCGGCTTCGCCCGTCGGCTGGTTGGTGTACTGGCCCCAGTCGGTCGAGTGGCTGCCCCGGTCGATCCACTGGCCCAGGCGGACCCACCCGGGCGGCACGGTGCGCGCCGTCGTGCCGCCTCCCTCGCCCACCGCGAACACCAGCGACGTCTCGCTCGTCGTCCTGAGGATGAGGCTGGGCGCCCCGCCGACGCCCGAGGCAGCCGAGGACGCACCGGCGCCGTCGATGCCCTCCATGGCGATGACCGTGAGCTGTTGGTCGGCGCCCGGTCTCGCCAGGGTGGAAGTGACGGTCGCCCCGGTGAGGACACTCCGGGCCGTGGCGGCCCAGATCTCCGCGTCGCCCTGCCCCCTGTCAGCCCGCTTCAGCAACTTCCAGGTGAGTCCGGAACCGGACACGGCCGCGGTCTCCTTGCTGGCTCCCCGAGGTCCGGCGCTGGCCACGAAGGCGAGCACGGTCTCCCCCGCGGCGGCGGTATGGAACGAGGGGGACGTCACGGTCCCCCGTCCACGGGCTCCCACCTGGACCTGGAGGACGAAGCACGTCATGGGAGGAGCAGGGTTCGCCACCGTCACGGGCACGTCGGTGGTCGCGCCCTTCGCTCCGCTCGCATTCGTGGCCCGAGCCGACAACGTGTGCGGTCCGTCGGGGACTGCTTTGGTGTCCCACTGGACCGCATAGGGCGCGACGGTGACCGGAGCACCGAGGGGCCGCCCGTCCACCATGAACTGGACCGATTTCACGGCCACGTTGTCATGGGCGATGGCGGCCACCGGGATCGTGCCCGAGACCGTCTGTTGGGAAGCCGGATTGATCAGCGTCACGTCGGGTGCGGGATCGCTCGAGCTCAGAAGACGGGCCGGAGCCGAGCTCACCACGTCCACGGTCTTCACGGCCGCGGTTGCCACATGTCCCTCGGAGTCCGTGGCGCGGGCACTGAGCGTGTGGCTCCCCGGCGACGTGCTCCCGACCGTCCACGAGTACGCGTAGGGCGGGGACTTCGTCGGCGGTCCCAGGGGCTGGCCGTCGAGGAGGAACTGCACGGAGGCGATCGTGGCCGGTGAGACGGCCTTGGCGGGCGCCCGCAGGTCCACCGAGCCCGAGACCTTCGCCCCACGGTCCGGGCTCGAGAGCATCACCGCGGGGGCTGCGGTGAAGGGAGTCGTCTGGTCGACCACAGCCACGTCGCCTCCGCTGATCTGGAGCTCTGTGTCCACGACGTTGTTGTGGCGGTCGCTCTCGGCGAACAGGTGATCCGGGTCCACCGTGGCTTGCAAGACGTAGGTGCCATCGGGCACCCCGGTCAGGTCGATGGGCTGGCCGTTGTCGGTTTGGTCGTACTCGTCACCCCATCCGACGCTGAGGCCGAGTGGTTTGTTCGGTTTGGTGCAGTTTGATTGGGGTGGCGACGTGTTGTTGGGCGCATTGGGCACCCCTCCCACGAAGGCGTCAGCCGTGATGCAGTAATCGGTCTTCGGGCTGGTGGCCACCACCGCGCCGGGCGAACCGTCGCCGTTCATGAGGTTCAGGGTGAAGCGGGTCAACGGGTATCGGTAATCGCTGGGCGGGTCGAACACGCCCGTCGCGGCCAAATGCACCGTGTAGTCGGGCCTCCACGTGCTGCCGGTGCGGCTCTTGTAGATCGTCTGGACGAAGGTGGCGGTACCGGTGCGATGGTCGTACCTCGGCTTGATCTGGAACGGACCGGTTCCTGCGTCCCATGTGATGTGGGTGAACTGGAGCTGTCGATCACCGGTGTCTGGGTTGTCGCCGATGGAGATGTCGCCTGTCGGCACCTGGATCTGCAGGTCGGGCAATGTCACGTGGTACGCGCCACGCGACGCACCGGCGGACGTCGCCAGGATGATCGGTGCAGCCACCACCGCCACCGCCACGATCAGCAAGGCTGCGGGACGCGGCACAGGCGAGGAACGTGAACGAACGTGCTCACCTGGTGCAGTGATCAACCGAACCACCTCCCTCCCCCCGGGGGGTGGGGGCAGCCTAGCGATCGGCTCCGGTGGCTGCTACCGAGGTGAGGCCCACCTTCGCCGTCGCCACCTTGGCCCTCATGCGGTCGCTCGCACTCTGCCCCGACGGCCAGTCGTGGGCCCGACTTGCCAGTGCGTCCGTAGCAGGTCCCGCCAACGGAAGGCGTCGCAAGGGATCATCCACAGCTTTCTGCGTAGCCGGTGGTGCCCGGTTGGTAGGCCTGTCCCGAATTCGCGTTCACCATCAGACACGACTCGTCGACGGCGACGAAGGCGTTGGCCGGAACCTGCTTCAGCTGGTCCACCTCGGTCTCCGTCCACCTGGTGTCGGCCGTGCCCTGGAAGAACCAGTTACTGCCGTTGTCGGCCAGAATCAATCCGTAGGTCTTCATGGTGGTGATCACGGTCTGGCACATGGCCGAGCACTGCGATGCGGGGAGACCGAAGCCGGCTGCCAGCCTGAAGCGCGCCCCCATCGGAGGACAATTGGCGTCGTTCTGACCGGCCTCATGGCGCGCCGGCCAGAGGTAGGCCTGTTGCGTGCACTGGGCCGTGAAGCGGATGGCGTGATTCATCGACCCTGACGACACCTCGTCGTAGTTGACGAGACCGGGGAGGATCGGCAGGCCCGCGGCGTCGGCGGAAGTCCAGCCTGCCGGGCGAAGAGCGTCCGATCGCAGGGCCCAAATGGCGCCCGATCCGGCTCTCGAACCCTTCTTGCCGTGGTAGTGGGTGGCGAAGAGCTCGTAGAGCGTGCACGTCGAGGGGTTCACCATGATGGCGTGACGGTCAGAGCCCCCTTCGATCGGCGTCGACCTGGACAGCGGGTACGGGCCCGGGTCGCTCTCAGACGCATACGTGAACCGCACGGAGACACGAGACTGTGAGGGAGCGACGATCTGCCACGGCAGGCCGTATGGCTTCTTCACCTTCCCGGAGGGGCCGTAGTCGGGGTGAAGAAACGCCGTCGATGCACCCATCGATGCAAGCCACCTGGCGCTGTTGGCGTTCACGGGGAGGCCCGTGATCGGCGTGTTCCACACGTTGTCGGCGGGGAATGCCGGGCACTGCGTTCCGGGAAGCACGGTTGCCCCGGTTTGTGCGCCCGCCGGTGCCGGAGCGGCCGCAACCACCATCCCGACCATGATCGCCATGCCGAGCGCGGCTCGCGCCATGGCTGAAGGCCGTCGCAGGAATTCACTCATCGCCGATCCCCTCGCCGCGCCGATCGTACATTGATCCGGGATCGTGGGGCTCAGGGACAGGGATTGCCGGCGCAAGGACGGTCCGCCGCCTTCAACAGCCGTCCAGGTCCTCCTCGATTCGGAGTCGCAGCCGGGCGAGGAGGTCGGAGGTCGACACGCCCGGGGAGTAGGGAACGGTCCGGAAGATCCCCATTTCCATTGGAACGCCGTAGAGCTTCGTCGCCATTTCGGCATCGAAATCGTCCCCGTGCACGACTAGGTCGATTCGGTGGGTCTTCAACCACGCCTCGTGGACCACGAGGGGAGCATCGGGGACCACCTCGTCGACGTAGCGACATCCAGCCACCACTGCCATCCGCTCGGCCATGGTCATGAGCGGACGACGCTTGTAGGACGCGACGGTGCCGTCGGAGTGGATGCCCACCACGAGCGCGTCCCCGAAGGCACTCGCCTTGCGCAGGAACTCAACGTGACCGGGGTGGAAGAGGTCCGCCACCATGTCCACATAGACCCGGATCATGATGCGAGAATCGTGAACAGATCCTCGATCACCTCCTCGTTCATGTCGGCCCCCATGTTTGCCACCCGGAAGATCTCGGAGCGGAGCTCGTTCTGGCCGTGGTAGATCACGTAGCCGTGCTCGAGCGCCCTGGAGAACAGGGCATCGGGGTCGCGTCCCGCCAGCCTGAACGACGTCAGGACCCAGGATCGGTGGGGTTCTTCGAGCAGCGGCTCGAAATGACGGGATCCCGCCGCCCAGACGGCGCCCGACAGCCGGCGATAGCGAGCTGGCCTGTCTTCGGATTCCAAGATGTCAAGGGCGATGTCGAGGGCGACCATGGCCTGGACGTTCGGTGTGCTCGGTGTGCTCTCGGCGTACGCGGGCACATCGAGTACCGGGACCGTGGGATGGGAGGGAACGTCCCGCTTCCAGAGGACCGCAGCAACGCCCGGGAGTGACTCCAGGCACTTGCTGCTGTTGAAGCAGACGACATCGGCGACCCGGTCGACTTCGTGCACACCGAGCGAGCTCACCGCGTCGACGAACAGACGTGCACCGTGGCGCCGGCAGAGCTGTGCCACGGCGTGCAGTGGATTGAGGATCCCGGTAGTCGTTTCGTGATGGACCATGGCGACCCATTCGGGTCCCTGAGCCTCGATTACGCCCTCGAGGGCCTCGAGGTCCAAGGGTGCTCCAATTGCAGAGGAGCACATTGCCACCTTGGTGCCGTCCAAGCCGGAGAGGGTCCGTTCCAAGCGCCGGCAATAAAGGCCGTTGTCCGCCACCACCACGTTGCCTCGCACGAACGACGTGAGGGCAGCGTCGACCGCGAGGGTGCCCGAACCATGCATCAGGCTGAGCGCGAACTGACCCGAATCGAATCCCAGGTGGGCCAGGATCCGTGCACGCACCCGCGCCTGGAGCTCTTCGAACTCGGGTTGGCGGTGGCAGAGCTCGACGTTGAACAGGTTCTCCTTGATGCGAGGGTCGAGATTGACGGGGCCCGGGTTGAAGAGGACCTGTCGGCGCGGCGTGAACGGCACAGAGTCCTCAGCGACCCACCGCAGCCCGGCCGCCGCCACCGCTTCGGCTCAACGCATCCCTGATCCGTTGGCTGTTGGCCTGTGCGGTCAGACCCACCCGGGGCGCCTTTCCGTCCCTCGAGATCTTGACGATCTCCGTCACGCCGGGATAGGAGCCCTCCAAGGCTGCGCAGGGTTGGCTGCCCACGGACTCGTGACATCCGTTGTCAAGGACGTAGTGATAGAGATTTGAAGGTCCATGGTCTCGCAAGGTGTGGGTCGTCCCCAGGCTCATGAGCAGAGAGCCGTCGCCGTTGATCACGACGACATCACAGGTGGCGTTGAGTGCCATCCCCAAGCCGATGGCGGGAGCCAAGCCCATGCTGCCTTGCATGTAGAACACGTCGTAGTCGTCACCAGCCTCCGCGAACACCGCCCGGCTGATGTAGCCGGTGGATGCCACGTACACTGAACCTCGCCCGTGACGATCCAGGATCTCTCGGATCGCCTGAGCCCTGGTCTTCACCTCGGCGCCTCCTCCCGAGGACCGCTGTTGGCGGCGGGCAGCAAGGTAGCACGGGCTGATTCATCCCTCATTGTTCTCCCCGGCCACGAGGATGAAGTCGTCCCAACCCAGCAACTCGAGCAGGGAGCGGTCGATCTCCCCCATGACGCGGTGTTGCGTGAGGGTATGGCGGTGGCCCACGACCAAGAGCACATCGATCCCGTACGGGATGCACAGCGACGCCAGGGGGTTGACGGCGTGGCCCAAACCCGCGTTCTGAAGGTAGACGCACGGTTTCGCCCCGGCCAACGAGGCCCCGGCGGCGATCCCTATCGCTTCGGCCTCCCAGGTCGCCGTCACGTGGCGGTCGGCGGGGAGACGAGACAGATCGGAGATGAACCCCTTGAGGCCGCTGTCGGGCACCCCGGTGAAGAAGTCATACCCCTGGCCCAGCAGGCTGTCGAGGAGCCCGCTATCGGACGTAACGAGCCTCATTTTCCTTCAGCTCGTCCACGTAGATGATCCGGAAGATCTCGTCCATGCTGACGACATGATCGTTGCCGTCGGACAGCCGCTTGTTCTTCATCAGCACGCCGAACGTCTCATGAAGAGCTTTGACGACGGCTCGGATCCCGTAATTGGCGAAGATGATCAACTTGAAGCCGGCACTGTCGAGTGTCTCGTAACTCGTGGTGTTGTATGTGGTCGGAACGCACACCAGGGGAACGGTCTCGGATCGGTGCCAGGTCTCGGCAAACTCGAGGACGGGCGCAGGATCCTTCTCCTTGTGATGGATCAGGATGCCTTCGGCTCCTTCTGCCGCATACTCTCTGGCTCTGTCCAATGCCACTTTCATGCCGAGGCCCTTGATCAGGGCCTCGGTACGTGCGATCACAGCGAAACCGGGGTCCGTTCGCTGTTCCAGCATGGCACTGATCTTCCCGCAGAACGTGCTTGATCTTTCGAGCTCCTCCTGCATGCCGGCGTAGAACGAGCATCGCTTGGGGAAGATGTTGTCTTCGATGCACATTGCACTCGCGCCCGCCTTTTCGAACTCCCTCACGAGGCGGATCGTGTTGATCGCGTTCCCACCGCCGGCATTGCCGTCGACGAGGACCGGGATCCTGACGCGGTCGACGATCTTGGAGATGACGTCGACATAGTCCTCGGTGCCGAGTATGTCCGCGTCCGGCAATCGTGCGGCCGCGTGGACCTCGAAGCTCGAGATCCAGAGCCCGTCCGCCCCCGCTTCCTCGGCGATCTTGGCCCCCATGGCGTTGTGCACGCCCATGAACACTGCGGCATGATCTCCATGCAGGAGCTCGAGAACTGTCTTGTCAGGGAAGATCATGGGATCGAAAACTCCGCTGTCGCCAAGTGAATGTTGGGAGCCGGCCTCACCTGCATTTGTCGGCGCGGGCGATCGCCGTCGCCCTAGCGATGCTCTGCATCAGCCTGATGCATCTCCAGCCGTCGAGTCCGTCAGAACTGCACCTCGCTCGACGAGTCCAGGCCGTCTCTTGCCTCCTCAGACCTCGGTCGAACCGGTGTCCTCATCCAGAGTCACGCTACGGATGCGCTGGGCGGCTGTCTACGCCACGGGCGTTGGTTTCTCTCAACGCCGGGCCCGTCAGGTCTTCTAGGATCGGGCGATGTCGCCCTCGACGGTCCGCAGCTCGCTTGCCGCCGCCTTGGGCCTTGGGATCACGATCGTGGTGGCCGCCGCTCCTTCCGCCGTGCTCGACCATCGCGCCCCGGTCCTTCGAGCCATCCTCGAGACGGCGGTGGCGCTTGTCGGGACCCTCGTCGCCCTCCTCGCGTTCGGCCGACTCCGCCGCTCCGGCAGTGTGGGGGACCTCGCGATCGTGTGCGCAGTCGCCTTGTTGGCCTGGGTGCACACGCTTTTCGGTGTGATGCCCGACCTGATCTCGCCCTATTCCGTCGGGAACGGAGTGAGCGAGAGGTTCGAGGTCTGGGGAACGATCGTCGTGAGGATCGTGGCCGGCGGGTTCCTGGTCGTCGCCGCCAACGCCTACAGACGAAGAACCACACCTGCCTCCCGGTCACGCATTCGGAAGAGCAGGCTGCTCGTGACGGCCGCCGTCAGTGTGGCGGCAATCCTGATGCTCGTCTGGTTGTCCCCCATCAACCGACGCGCTCCCACCCGACAGATCTCCTGGTCGCCGTCGCTCTCGTTGGTTCTCCAGCTTGCCGGTGCCCTGCTCTTCTTCCTCGCATTCTTCGGACTCTCGAAACAGGCGGGGGCCCGATCGGACCGGTTTGTAGGTTGGATCGCGGCAGGGTGCGTCTTCGGGGGATTCTCCATGATCTGCTATGCGCTGCTCCCATCGGCGGGACCGGACTGGCTTCGCTCCGGCGACTTCCTCCGAGCCGCCGCCGTGGTCACCTGGTCGATGGGAGCCGTCTCGGAGATCCGCTCGTACTGGTCCAAGATCGCCGATTGGGCGCGACAGGAGACTCGCCGCGGCGTCGCTCTCGACCTCCACGACGGGCTCGCCCAGGAGCTTGCCCTTCTCACCACGTACACCTACGCGCCGTCCGAAGCGCGGGCCCAGCCAGAATGGCATGAGCAGCTGCAGATGACGGCCGAACGGGCGTTGGCGGAGGCTCGTCGTGCGATCGCGGCGTTGGCCACTGGTGAACCGGTGCCCTTCGAGGTCGACCTCGAACGGGCCGCAGAGTCGATCTCCGGCACCGACGTCGACATCCGGGTCGCAGTCGACACCGGTACCGGAGCCGCCACAACGGACCCCTTGCAACGAGAGTCGATCGTGAGGATCGTCCGAGAGGCAGTCACGAACGCCGTCCGACACGGGGGTGCCAGTCGCATCGACGTCCTCTTCGCCGCAGGCGGTTCACCCGCACTGCAGGTCTTCGACAACGGGGTGGGATTCGACCCCACCCGCGTAGCCAGTTCCGAGCGGTTCGGGCTCGTCAGCATGAAGGAGCGGGCCCAGGCGATCGGGGCATCGGTGGAGGTTCGGTCCGCGCCCGGGCAGGGAACCATGGTGGAGGTACGGTGGCCGTGACGCCCGGGCCGAGCGTTCTCATCGCCGATGACCATGCGCCGACCCGGGCCCTGGTCCGCCGGGCACTCGAGAACGGGGGCTTCTTCGTTTGCGCTGAGGTTCCGGACGCCGACAGGGCGATCAGCGCGGCACGCCAGACCAGTCCCGACGTTGCCCTTCTCGACGTCCGCATGCCCGGAAGCGGAATCCGCGCCGCGGAGGTGATCGGAACCGAGCAACCGGGGACTTCGGTCGTGATGCTTACCGTCTCGGCCGAGGACGGCGATCTCTTCTCGGCACTCTCAGCCGGCGCGTCGGGTTACCTACTGAAGGGGCAGGACCCGACCAGGTTCCCCGAACTGCTTCGCAAAGTGCTTTCCGGCGAGGCTGCCCTGTCGGGCACACTCGTCAAGCGGTTGGTCCAGGAGTACCGGGTCCGGGACGTGCGCCAGAGGTTCCGGGCTCGACTTCCGCGTGGCGCCCGGCTGACACCGAAGGAGTGGGAGGTGCTCGAGCTCTTGAACGACGGCCTGGGCACCGCCGACATAGCCAGGCGGCTGTTTGTGGCCGACGTCACCGTCCGCACTCACCTCGCCGCCATCATCCGCAAGCTCAATGTGAAGGACCGCGCTGCAGCGTTGCGGCTGGTTCGAGGTGACACCAGCACCAGCTCGGTTGCTCAATCGTAGGCACCATCGGGTCGGGTAGGTTCCAGCATGGGCGCCGGCACCTGGATCGAAGGCGCCTCGGTACCGCCGTCGATCTCGAACACCTTGCCCGTGACCCACGACGACGCATCCGATGCGAGATACAACACCGCGCAGGCGATGTCCTCGGGCTCACCGGGGCGGCGCATGGGGGTGCCGTCGACGAATTGCCGGCGTAAGGCTTCGTCGGTGAGCACGATTTCGAGCGACCGGGTGGCCACCCCGCCCACGTCGATGGCGTTCACCCGCACACGCGGGGCCAGCTCGGGTGCGATGTTGCGGGTCACACGGTCGAGCGCGGCCTTGGCGGCGCCGTAGGCGACGAACATCGTTTGCGTCATGCTGGCGGAGCGGGACGAGATGTTGACCACCGCCCCCGTCCCGACGCTGTCGACCATGTGGCGGGCGGCCAGCTTGGTCAGCGTCAACGGGGCCGTGACGTTGAAGGCGAAGGTGCGGGCCATGAAGCCTTCGCTCGTGTCCATGGCCGCCCGGGGCATGGCCCCTCCTGCGTTGTTGACCAGAATGTCGAGCCGCCCGAGCTCTTCGACGGTGCGGGTCACGAGGTGTTCACAGGCGGCCGCGTCGGTGACGTCGGTGGGCACGACCAACGCCCGCCGACCGAGGGACCGGATGTGCTGGGCCACCTCCTCCAGGTCAGATTGGGTGCGGGCCGCCACGGCCACGTCGGCCCCGGCTTCGGCCAGTCCGATGGCGATCCCCCGGCCGATCCCCAGCCCGGCCCCGGTGACGATCGCCACCCGACCTGAGACGCCGAACCGGTCCAGGATCACCTCCGGCTCCGACCCTCGACGCCGGGCCCGCTCCGGCCCAGGCGGCGGGCGGCCCGTCCCGCCACCAAGGGCAGGTCGAGGTAGGTGAGCAGACCGGGCTCGGCCCGACACACATAGGGAATGGCGTTCACGCAGTGCAAGGCGGTGGCGACGACCCCGGGGTTGCGGACGAGGCCCGCCGCCACCGTCTCGGGGTGCAGCTTCTTGAAGGTGGTGAGGCAGCTGGGATCGCCGGTGATCTCGACTTCGAAGCGCTCACCCGGTCGACCAAAGTCCCAGGCGGGGTCGAGATGCTCCTCGCCCATGAGCCAATTCACCGCCGCGGTGACGACCGGCTCGCCGCCCACCACGGCCTCCCACTGGAATCGTTGGGCGGCCACGGTCCCCGGCTGGATGGGTCCGATGGGCGAGTCGATGGGCGCGGTGGCCACCGCCATCTCATGGGTGGTGCGCAACTGGGGCTCGACATCGAAGCCCAGCTCGTCGGCGACCATGAAGATCGACTGGCGGAAGCCGGCTCCGAGTGCGTCGATCATGATGCTGGTGCGAGCCTCCTCCGGGGTCTTGCCGAACAGCATCCAATCGCGCACGACATCCGGCGCCCCGTAGGTGCGGATGTCGGAGAACTCCTCGGCCCGCACGTGGGTGATCGACCCTGACAACGCCGAGATCATGAGCGGGAACCTCTCGGTGATACCCCCGGGATTGATGCCGGTCCCGTGCAGTGTGACCCCGGCGCCCTTGGCGATGGCATCCATGCGGGCCCGCTCCTCCTCCGGCGGGTAGAACCAGCCGAGCGGGGTGACGACGTTCTTGCCCGACTCCAAGATGGCGGTCACCACGTTGGGGTCGGCCATGAACGGGCTGTACAGGACGCAGTCGGCCTCGGTGGCCAACAGGGCGGCGATGTCGCCGGTGGCGGTGACCCCCAGGGGCTGGCGGCCGACGAGGGTGCCGAGGTCGACGCCCTCCTTGGCGGGGCTATGGACCCACGCGCCCGCCAGCTCGAGATCGGGGTGCTCCAGCACGCCTTCCATCGCAGCACGCCCCACCCCTCCTGTGGCCCACTGAATGACCCGAAACCCCATGGCTTCATCCCTTGCTGGCTGGAACCCGGCACGTTGAGCGGAATGATGCCATGGAGGGCGGGCCCATCGTCCGAACGACGACGCCTCAGTGCCTCCGACAACCGAATTCGAGCGGTTGGGTATCGGTGTGCTCCATCCGACCGCCACGGTTGCCGTCGTGTCTGCGGTCGGGCTGTTGCCCGACCGTGCACGACGGGCGTTGCGGTGGCGCGTCCGACCCCTTGACGCTCGCGCTTCGAGTGGGTCGCCATCGGGGTGCGTGGGGCGCGCCCGGTGTGTTCAGATGTGGCGGTGCCCACGAGGTTGGTCGGCCTGCTGTTGCTCTCGTGGCTCCTGGCGGCTTGTTCTTCTGGGTCTTCGACTGCACCCCTTCGCCCTCCCCCCGCTGCCACTCACCCACTCGGGGTCGCGCTCTCTGACATCGAACACTTCTTCGCCGGTCTCGGGGCGCCACAGACGGGCTGGTCACAGGGGGGATCCGAGAATGCCTCGGGGCCCCTGCACGGAATGGACACGTACACCGGTGGCGCTGGCCTCTTGAAGATCGACGTGATCGGGGACCCAAACGATGAGACCGAGATCTCCGTCGTGTACACCATTGTCAACGCCGCGGATTCCCCCACGGCCAACGCCGTCATGACGGCGACGATCCGACGATTCGCCCCCGGAGCCGCTCCCTGGATCCGGGGTGCGCTTGGGGCTGCCGACGGGTCCGCCGGGTACTTCGGAGGGTCTTCGGCAAACGACACCACTGGGAAGATCGCCCTTTCCTTCAGCACCGGCAACACCGAGCACCATGACCTTGTCCTGGTGCTCGCCGGGGGCAGGATCGCCGGATGAACCCCGAAGCCTGGGAGGAGACGGGTCTTTTCGACCCCGACGCCCCCGGGGCGGAGGATCGCAGGGCACTGCTCGAGTACCTGAGCACGCGGGGCGCGACCCTCGACCAGATGGTGGAGGCGCACCACCTCGGGATCCTCCCGGCGGTTGCCGGCGACCTGGTCATGGGGACGGACCGAGCCACGCTGTCGGTCGAAGAGGTGGCGGCCCGGTGCGATGTGTCGGTGGAGCGGGTGCAGCGGGTGCTGCTGGCCATGGGACTGCCGGTGACCGCCGAAAGCAGGCTGCCCGAGGACCTCGGGACACTCATGTCGGCCTTCGAACAGGCGGCCGCCCTCATGGGTGAGGACGCCATCCTGGCCTTCACCCGGGTGCTGGGGGCAGCGGCCGCCAACATCGCCGAGGCCGCGGTGGCTCTCTTCTACGCCGAATTGGGCCCCGGGTCCGGACGCGAGGGATCCGACGAAGTGGCGCGCGCCAAGACGGCGGAGACGGCCACGCTCGCATTCATCTCCGTCCCCGGCGTGTTGTCGCGCCTGCTGCTGGCTCAGTTCGACCGGGCCTCCCACCGCGTGGCGGTGACCCGGGGCTGGTCCGTGCCCGCGGGGACAGAGGGCGAGGAGGAAGCGCCTGCGGGGCCGAGCGAGGTCGTCGCCCTCGGCTTCGTCGACCTCGTGGGCTCCACGGCGTGGGCCGAGGGGCTGAGCCTGAGAGAGGGCAGCCTGGCTCTTTCCCGATTCGAGTCGGCCGCCTGGACGAGCGCCGTCCTGGCCGGGGGGCGGGTGGTCAAGATGATCGGTGACGAGGTGTTCTTCGCCGCCCCGTCGGTGGACGTGGCCTGCCGGATCGGGACCGAGGTGTGCCGGGCGGCGGCGGCCGACCCGTTGTTGCCCCCGGCTCGGGGGGCAGTGGGATATGGCCCGGTGACGCCGAGAGAGGGTGACTACTTCGGCCCCCTCGTGAACGTGGTCTCGCGCCTGGTGAAGGCGGCGGAGCCCGACACGTTGGTGATCACCGAGGATGCGGCGGCGGCCCTGCCCGCTGACCGTTGGCACCTCCGAGAGCTGGTCCCGTTTCCGCTGCCGGGTCTGAAGCGAAGCATCAGGGTGTTCGCCGTCGCCAACGGCCGCCACGACTGACGGTTGTGCTCTGCGTCTCGCTTCTCGAGGCACATGGCTTGCCTGGCGGCGTCCCCGCTGTGCGGTTGACCCGGACGTCCGCCCTTGTGAGAGCATCGCGGCGAGGGCGGGCGGGAGGAGGGCAGCATGAAGACGGTGCGGGGCAAGGTGGCGGTCATCACGGGCGGTGCCAGCGGCATCGGCCGGTCGGTGGCGGAACGGGCGGCCGCCGAGGGCATGAAGCTGGTGCTGGCCGACATCGAAGAGGGCGCGCTGAAGCTGACCGCTGACGCACTGACGTCGTCGGGTGCCGAGGTGGAAGCCGTCGTCACCGACGTGTCCGAGGGGTCCGACGTCGAGGCGCTACGCGATCGGGCGCTCGAGCGCTTCGGGGCGGTTCACCTGGTGCACAACAACGCCGGTGTCGGCGTGGGCGGGCCGCTGTGGACGGTGTCCGAAGCGGACTGGAAATGGATCCTGGGCGTCAACTTGTGGGGGGTCGTCCATGGCATCCGGACGTTCGTGCCGCTTCTGGTCGAACAGGACGAGGGCCACGTCGTGAACACGGCGTCGATGGCCGGCTTGACGTCGCCCGCGTTCCTGGGGCCGTACAACGCCACCAAGCACGCCGTCACCACGATCTCAGAGACCCTCTACCGCGACCTGCAGTCCACCGGCTCGTCGGTCGGAGTGTCAGTCCTGTGCCCTGGCTTTGTCCGAACGGGAATCGCCGAGTCCGAGCGCAACCGCCCTCAATGGGCACCAGGGCCCGGAGACGACCCGGCCGCCGGCGTTCTCCGGGATGCGATCCACCAGTTGGTGGCGGGGGGGATCGAACCAGGCGTGGTGGCCGATCGCGTACTCGACGCGGTGCGTACCGACACCTTCTACATCCTGACCCACGATGACTCCAGGTCGATGGTCGAGACGCGCATGGACGACATCCTCGAAGGACGCTCCCCCAGCGACATGCCCATCGTCTGAGGGCCGCCGGACGGACGTGCCTGCCCGATCACATCCTCCAGCGACCACCGGCCAGGTAGTTGTGAATCTCCAGGAACCGGATCTCAGGTGGGTGGGGAATGCCGACCTCTGCATAGATCGGACTGAGCTTGTCCCGCTCGAACGTCTCGAATGCCTCCTGTGACTCCCACACGTCGACCACGCGAAAGCCGTCATCGGTCTTCGCCACCCAGTGAAAGAGTTCCTGAGGCGAGGGGGGTCCCCCGGGGAGGAGCCCGATCCTCTCGTTGATGTCGTCGTACTGTTCGAGCGTGGCGCCCTGGAAATCGAGTTGCACTGCGACTGCCACCGGAACCTCCATGGCGTTGCTTGTAGCTGCTTCAACCGTAATCCGCGCCAGGCCGGTCGTCCTGCCCGGCGCGACGCCCGCTGAACATTGACGGCCGATCTGCCACGGTGACAGTCACGACGGTTACGGCGACAGACAAGGGTGCTCATCATTCTTGAGGATGGCACCGCCAGCGGTGACGGAGCATCGTTGAGAAGTTGGGAGCCTTGCCCTGCGTGCCATCCGGAGCGGAGCGGAGCGACGTGGGAATCGCCAGGCCCTGCCCCCACGGTCTGGCGGTTCCCACACCCACGTCGAGTGTCTGCGCCCGGCCCGAGGGTGACCCGCCGCTCGGAGTGCTCACGGTCCTACGGACATCGCTTCTCTCGGTGCGACATCGTCCCGTTCATGGCGAGATGCTTCGTCAGGATCGGGTGGGTCGGGCCCTCCGAGGTGACGACTCGGTCGCCACGACGAAGGGGACGTCGAGGCCATCGCCGATTCTCGGTGGCTTCGGACGTGGCAAGGATCCTTCGAGACACCTGGATCGGGAACGGGCCGGCTCAGGCCACGAAGCGGAGTCCCGGAGGGAGCGGACTCTGGCCGATCCGAGATGCACCACCGCAGAGAATGTCGGTGAGCGGCAGTCCCCTCTTGCCATCAGCTCAAGAATCACGTCAGCCACCTGAGCCACAGTGCCAACACGCGTTCTCGCCGACACCAGTTGACGCTGCGGAAGACGGGTTTGTCTCGGTTCTTCTGCGTTCCGCTCCCCTACGCTCGGCATATCTCGCGCATTGGCTCCACACACGCCTGCTGAGACTCGAACTCTCCAACACTGTAAATGACATACTTCTCACAGAGCGTGTTCTCACCCCTGTGGTTGGGGCTGCCGGGCGCTGTTGACACGCCGGCGTGCCCCAAGCATCCTGTGTAACCACCACATGAGGTGAGTGTTGTTTACTGCGAGTGGTGCAGTGGCGAGACCCGTCGGAACATGCGGCGAAGGAGTATTCGCATGGCACGGCACGTATGGATGGTGCAGCTCAGTGGGTCGACGGATCCCTCCGAGAGCGAGACGAAGCGCGCCACGGCGAAGCCGGCTCAGGGAGTGGGGACTGCCGGGCCGCGATTCGGACGCCTGAGGCCGAAGGGAAAGAGGCGGCAACAACGAGACTTGCCGTCACTCTCGTACCCGCCGGTTCCCGATGCGGAGGGTATGAGCGCAGCTCCCGACCATCCACATGGTGCGGTCGATCGGTTGTCCGAACGGCACCAGAGCTCGAACGGCTTTCGGTTCGCCCTACCTTTGCCCGGAAGACGAGGTAGGCACTCGGCTCGTGACGAGAACACGCCGTATCGCCCCGTGTGAGCCACCCTGCTCGAAGGTGGCCGCGGAAACACTCAGGGAGCCAGGCTCCCCTCCGCCCGAGTGACCAGCGGCGTGGCATAGCTGTCCGATACCTGCGCGGAGCGTGCCCTCCACCGCTGTCGTTCCGTGTGGATGGTGCGTAGTACTCGGAAACCGTCCGAAAAGGCGTTCAGGTTGCTGGTGCCGTGTACCCGATCGCGCTCGAAGCTCGGGACCTCTGCCACGCTGAGGCCGGCCTTGGCGATCCTAACGTTGATCAGGGTCTCAACCTCGAAGCCATCTCCCCATTGCATCGTTGCTCCGGGTCCGCTCAATACCGACGTGTCGAGGTCGAAGACCTCGAGGCAGTCTCGCCAGAAGGCGTTGTAGCCGTAGCAGAGATCGCTATAGCACGTGCCGTAGAGGATGTTGACGAGCTTGTTCAACCAGTAGTTCCCGATCCGGCGAAGGCGGCTGATGTCGGTGCTTCCGCCTCCCTTCATGAATCGGGACCCCTTGGCAAAGTCGGCACCTCGGCGCAGGGCGTCGATGAACCGGGGGATCTCGGCGGGGTTCGCCGATCCGTCGGCGTCGAGCATTACAATGATGTCGCCGGTCGCGGCCGCAAAGCCGCAAGCCAGGGCATTTCCCTTGCCCTTCCGAGTTTGGTGGACGATCTTGACGTCTTTCCGGAGTTGGCGGGCGATGGACACCGTGTTGTCCGTCGATCGGCCGTCGACCAGGATCACTTGGTGGAGATCAGGAGGGAGTTCTGCGAAGACATGGGGGAGGTTGCTCCCTTCGTTCATGGCCGGGATCACGACCGAGACGGTCGGCTCCTGGGGCACCGTCATCCTTTCGCTGACGGGTGACTTGGGGGATGCCTCGAAGGCCATGACCTACGCTCCTCTTCGGTCGTCGATACACCCTGAAACCCACTTGAGTTCTGGGGCGAAGCTGCCGATCGTGGTTTCGTGGGGAGTACGTGCGGACCTCGATCCTCCGGCACTCCTCGTGTACCCCCGAGCCTGGGTGCCCGGAAGGTGAAGGGACGCCTGGGTACCTGCCACCGGTGCGGCTGGCGCAGAGAGGTCTCTCGTGTCACCCACGGCGACCGGCGCCGCTTGGGCGTCGCCCGCCTGTACCGACTTCTGTGTGACGAGTGCCGGAATGATCTCGCCGCCGGCGGGGATCGCCGAGACGGTGACCCACGGCACGGACCTCAGTCGAATCCCGGTGAGTGACGGGCCAACGCCGACAGCCCCTCGGCCGACTCCCGTGTCAGCGCCAGGCAACTCGGGCGCCCTTCTGAGGGCGGGCCAGATTGTCAACGTGGACCGACCGCAGTCCGCGCCACGTCGGATCCCCGGTCAGCGCCGCATATGCGGCTGTCCACGGGTTAGGCCCCGCCACGGTGGGAATCACTTTGCCCTTCCCTCTCGTCCCTGCGCATCGCCCCGACGAGCACCGTTTTGATGGTGGTCGTCACACCCGCCACAGGAGTCACTCAACGTAGTAAATAGCCAC
>Ga0310038_10000698_pt1 | contig 27253 bp, 27 predicted proteins | sample Sb_taG_6_FD_200461 | JGI IMG/M metagenome (GOLD analysis project Ga0310038, IMG submission 200461) | Peat soil microbial communities from Weissenstadt, Germany - Sb_50d_4_PS metaG (v2) (version 2) | ecosystem: Environmental > Terrestrial > Soil > Wetlands > Peat | place: Germany: Weissenstadt... | reverse complement strand
AGTACGTTTCTCGTTTCTGATCTTGATCGGCCGTTTTGTCACCCTTGAGCCGTGATCGTTTTTCGGCTTCCCATGATCGTTTCCGGCTCCACACCCATGCACCATGTGATGAGCATGGGAAGTCCCGCTCCGGCTGGCGGGGGATTAGCCGGTGGCGGTCGTCGCGACGCTCAGCAAGGGGTACGACCTGGACTACGTCTGGAAGCAGGTTGACCGCGGCGTGGCCAAGGACGCGGCCAGCTACTACCTCCAGGCCAGCGAAAGCGGGGGAGAACCGCCCGGCCGCTGGTGGGGCCCGGGCGCCAAAGCTCTTGGCTTCGAGCCTGGCCAGATGGTCGAGCGCGAGTCGTATGACCTGCTGTTCGGCCAGCGCAAGGCCCCCGACGGCACCCCGCTGGGCAGGCCTCCAGACCGCGGTCGCAAGGCCGCCGACCTGTACGCGAAGCTGCTGGCCGCCGAGCCGCACGCCACCGCCGACCGCAAGCGCGAACTCCGGATAGAGGCGGCCAAGCAGGCCCGGCAAAGCCCGCTGTTCTTCGACCTGACGATGTCGCTGTCCAAGTCGATCTCGATTTTCCACGCCTCCCTGGGCGAAAACGCCCGTCTGGCCTACCAGGCCGGCGACGCGGCGGGGGGCGAATATTGGTCTGCCCTGGTTGCCGAGGTCGATGACATGATTTGGCAGGCCGTCTGGGCTGGTTTCGAGTACTTCCAGCGGGAAGCCGGGTACACCCGCACCGGGTCGCACAACACGCGGGTGCACCGCCGGGAGACCGGCCAGTGGCATGAGGCGGACTTGGCGGTGGCGCACTGGCTGCAGCACACTTCCCGGGATGGCGACATGCAGCTGCACGTCCACTCCCAGATCGCCCACGTCGCGAAGACCGGCATCGACGGGAAATGGCGAGCCCCTGATTCCCTGGGTTACAACGAGCATGTCGGCGCGGTCGCCGCGATCGTCTCCCAGCACCTGGAAGAAGCCCTCACCCGAAGGTTCGGCCTGGAATGGGTCGCGCGCGATGACGGGCACGGGTTCGAGATCAAGGGCATCAGCGGGCAGATGATGCGGCTGTTCTCCTCGCGCCGCGAATCGATCACCGCGGAGGTGCGGGCACGCGCGGCGCGGTTCGAGCAGCATTACGGCCGCGCGCCGTCCCAGCGGGAGCTCGCGCACTTGGCTCAGGCGTCCAACTTTGCCACGCGCGCGGCCAAGACCGGGGCGCTGGATGTTGCGCAGGTGCACGCAGGCTGGGCACACAAGCTGGTGCAGACCCTCGGGATGAGCCTGGCGTCGGTCGCGCCGTCGGTGTGGCACGGCCGCGGCGGGAACCACGCGGACGCGCGCGGTGCGGGCGCACCCGGCGCGGTTCTGTCCTACGGGGAGTTGGCTCGCGCGGCGCACAAGGCGGTAGCGCTGGCACAGCAGGATAAGTCCGCGTGGACGCGCGCCGATGTGATCAAGTACCTGGGCCGGGTCCTGCCGCGGTCTGGGATGGACCCGCCCGCGGCCGCCGCCCTGCTGGAGGACCTGGCCGACCGTGCGCTGGCCTCGGAGTTCGAACCGGTGGCCTGCCTGGAGGCGCCCGAGCCTGCCGAAGTGCCGCGCAGCCTGCTGCGCGCGGACGGGCGCAGCGTCTACCAGCGGCACGGCGGCACCCGGTACGCCACGCACGCGCAGCTGACCATCGAACAGCGCATGCTCGCGCTCGCGCGCGCCGTTGGCGCGCCGCGCATGGACCGCGCCGCCGCCGCACGGGCGCTCGGCGCGGACCTGGCGCAGCTGGAAGATGCGCTGGCTGGCCGCGCGCAGGACACCCACGGCCCGCGCACGCCGAGTGGGCTGCGGGTAGATCAGGCCGCCGCTGTCCTGTCGGTGCTGACCGATGGCCGGTGTGTCTCAGTGATAGATGCCCCGGCCGGGTCGGGCAAGACATGGGTGCTGGCCACGGCGGGCCAGGTGTGGGTCACGGCCGGGCTGGGGCGGGTCATCGGGATAACGCCGTCTCAGTCGGCCCGCAACACCCTGGCCGTTGGCGTCCCGGTGTCGTTCAACACCGCCCAGTTCCTGGGCCATCTGCCCGGGCAGCGCGGGGCCCGCGGACCTATCCGGCTGGGGCCCGGCGATCTGGTCGTAATGGACGAGGCCTCAATGGTGGCCAACCCGGACCTGGCCGACGTAATAAGCCAGGCCGCGGCCGTCGGCGCCAAGGTGATTCTCGCCGGGGACACCCACCAGTTGCAAGCGGTGCAGAACGGCGGCGGCCTGTCCCTGCTCGCCGAGACGCTCGGCTACGTCCGGCTGGCCGAGCCGGCCCGGTTCAACCACGGCTGGGAACAGGCGGCCAGCCTGCGGCTGCGCGACGGTGACACTACGGTACTGGCCGAGTATGACCGGCACGGCCGGATCATCGGGGGAGACCCTGAGCAGATGATGGACGCCGCGGCGGTCGGCTACGTCGCCCTCACCGCGGACGGCACCGACACGCTGCTGATGGCCGCCGACCACGCGCTGCGCCGGGAACTGTCCCGCCGGATCCGCGACGAGCTCATCGGTCTCGGCGTCGTCTCGGCCGGGCCCACCGTCCGTATCGCCCACGGCGCCCAGGCCAGCCCCGGTGATCTGATCATCTGCACTCGCAACGACCACAACGTAGAAGCGGGCGAGCCCGGCCGGGCGCTGGCCAACAGCGACCTGCTCCGCATCGAGGCCATCACCCCCCGTGGGCTGACCGTGCGCCGGGGCTTGGACGCCGACCTGCAGACCGGGCAGCGGCGGTGGACCGACCGCACTTTCTTGTACCAACATTTCAGTGATGCCGAACTCGGGTACGCGGTCACCGATCATGTGGCTCAGGGCCGGACTGTGCATACAGGGCTGGCCGTGTTCACCGGGTCCGAGGACCGCCAGCACGCCTACGTGGCCCTGTCTCGTGGCACCGAAGTCAACCTCGCTTACGTGTTCACCGTGTCCCCGAAGCTCGCCGATCCGATGCCGGGCCCGCGCCCGGCTCCCGAGCTGGCCCGCTACGACCGCCGCGCCGCCGGGCCCGCGGCCCAGCCCGATCCCGCCACCGCCATCCGGGAGGCGCTGGCGGTGCTGGCCAACGTGCTCGACCGCGACGGCCAGCAGCGCTCGGCCTCCCAGATCCGCAACCAGGCTCTGTCTGACGCCGACCACCTGGCCCTCCTGCACGCGATCTGGGCCGCTGAGACCACCCCGGCCCGGCATCGGCGGTATCAGGACCTGCTGATGGCCACTTTGCCGCCCGGCTACCGCACCGAGCCGGGCCATCAGGCCAGATGGTTGTGGCGGACGCTGCACGCCGCCGAACTGGCCGGCCTAGACCCCGGCCGGGTGCTGGCTGAGGCGGTCGGCGAGCGGGACCTGGCCGGCGCCCGCGATGTGCCAGCCGTCATCGACGCCCGCCTGCGGTACCGGCTCGGCACCCCGGTCCCGCTCCCGGCAGCACCGTGGTCCGCGCAGGTCCCCCAGATCGCCGACCCCGGACGCCGCGCCTACATCGGGCAGATCGCCGCGCTGATGGACGCCCGCAAGTACCGCATCGGCGAGTATGCCGCCGAGCACACCCCGCCCTGGGCGGTCACCGCGCTCGGCCCGGTCCCCGCCCACCCGCTGGACCGGCTCGACTGGCAGCGGCGGGCCGCCTCTATCGGCGCCTGGCGGGAGCTATCCGGCCACCAGCACCCCGCCGACCCGATCGGCCCCGAACCGGTCGCGGCCGTCCCAGACCTGCGGGCCGCCTGGCACGAGGCGTTCGCCGCGCTCCGCCCCACCGACGGGCCCGACGTGCGGGGCATTCCCGACGGGTTGCTGTGCCACCTGCGCGACACCTACCCGACCGAAACCGCCTGGGCCCCGTCATACGTCGGGGACGAGCTGCGCCAGGTCCGCACCGCCGCCTGGGATGCCCGCCTGGCCGGCCTGCGCGCCGCCGCCGAAGCCGCGGCAGCCCGCCAGCGAGGCGACCGCGACAATGCCGCCCGCCATCAGGAACTCGCGGGCAGCTACCAGGCGCTGCACGAGGCCTACCGGCAGCGCGAGGAGGTGTTCGCCGCCACCATGGCCGACCGGGCCGAATGGGATGCCGCTACCCGCGCCCAGCGCCACGTGGCCGTGGCCGCCGATGCCGAACTGCGCCGCCGCCACCCCGGCCAGCACTACCCGCCGCTGCGCTCGGCCGAACCCCAGCCCGCCACCGATGCCCAGCGCGACCAGCTCACCCCGGCTGTGGGCCAGTCGCCCGGCGAGATGCCCTCGTGGATCAAGGAGGTGGCCGCTGCCCACCGAACCTTTGCCGAGCGGCTCGCGGACCGGCAGAGCTTGGGGATCCCCTCCCATGACCCCGACTACGGCGACCTCGGCCGGGCGTTCCCGTCCTGGTCGGGACAGGGCAAGGACGCGATCTTGCAACCGCCCAAGCCCGAGATCCCGCCGGCCGCGGAGGTCCTCCAGCGCGCCGCCGGCCGCGACGCCGAATGGGAAGCCGCCGACTGACGGCGGCCGGGATGACTGCGAGTCCGGCCAGCGCCAACGAGACACGGCTGACAGCTCCCACGGCGCGGAGCGTCCTCAGAGCCAGCAGCCAAGCGAAGTTCCAGCTGAACGACGAAGGCATGGCCGGAAGGGTTTATCCGGACATCGAAGCCTCCCCGAACAGGACAACACCTGTCCCGGTATATCCGTTTAGTCCGTTTCAGCTTTCTGATCTTGATCGGCCGATTTGTCATCCTGGATTCGTGATCGATCCGGGCTCCACACGATGTCACGCAGCTCCGGGCTGGTGGCATGCAACCTGCGAGGTGCGCTGACGTCAGATGGCGACGAATTCAATCGAGACCAGCCCGGACGGGCCAGACCGGGCTGCCGAACGGCTGGCTTACTCGGTCGACGAGGCCGCTCATATGACCGGGCTATCCCGAGACCTGCTATATGAGCAGATGAGGCGCGGGAATCTGTCCTACGTGAAGGTAGGGAGACGGCGGCTCATCACTCGCCAGCACTTGGAGCGGTTCCTGGGCCTTTCCTGAGGCAGGAGATCATCTTCGTGCCGGCTGCCCCGATAGACGCATCCGAAATTCCGGCAGGGTCGCGATAGCGGACTTACCGACGGTTTACGCACCGACGGTGACGACCGCGACGTGGCTCGTGGTCGGCGGTACCGATTCGCCGACTAGCCGCAGACCCTCGATATGGAACTCGACGGCCTCGCGCATCGCGGCTTCGGCCTCGTCCAGGGTGTCGCCGGTCGCGGCCACGCCCGGCAGGTCCGGCGCATAGGCGCTGTAGTTGCTCAAGCCGTCGCCCTCGATCATGATCGCATACTGGCTCACGGCTGGCCCTCCCTGGTGGTCATGCCGACCGCGGAAACGGCTTTATCAAGGATCCGCGCCGCGCGGCGTCCCGTGCGCTGATCTGGCGGAAATAGACGAACCCGCTCTCAACATGCTCGATGACAGCCCAGGACCAGGCATGCGGGGCGCCGGCCACTAGCACCGCACCCCGGGTGACGGCGTCGGGGGTGACTGCATCGGCCAGGCGGGCGACGTTGCGGCCCTCGTCATCTTCCAGGTTCAGGTCGGCCGGAAGATCGATGTAGATCATCTCAGTGCTCCTCCCGGTCGACGCTGGGGTTGTCCACGATCCGGTGCGGCGCGGCAGCCAGCCGGGCGATCAGGCTCTCCAGGTCGTTGCCTTCGCCCACCACATCGTAATGCGGGCGCTGTCCGGTGGCCCACAGCCGAAGCCCGCATCCGGCCAGGCCGGCCACGGTGAACTCGGCGTAGCGCTCGAACTTGACCAGCTTGGTGGATTCCAGCACCTCGCGCGGGAACGCGAGGTCGGCGACCCACACCGAGACGCCGTAGAAGCCGTAAAGCTCATGGTTGAGCACGGCGGCCCGCCGCAGGTCGGCGGGATCAAGCCCGGTGTCACCGAGAATGCCACGGAAAACCAGCTCGACCGGTCCCGGCGGTGGCTCGTCCCGCAGCGTCCGTGTCCTAACCATCCTTTAGCCGAAGATCTCGTCCATGACCTCGGCGCCACGGGTCAGCGCGGGCACGATCTGATGCCGGTAGACCAGCTCCGTCGTCGACGTCTGGTTGTGCCCGGCCAGCAGCGCGATCGCCTCCACCGGAACCCCGCGAGCCGACAGCAGCGACACGAACGTATGCCGCATCTCCCGCGGCACCCACTCCGTGCCCAGCCCGGCGTCCTCCGTGATCGCCCGGAACATCCGCCGTACATTGTGATCATCCATCGGCGTCCCCACCGCCGACGCGAACACCAGCCCGTGATCCTGCCACAGCGGCCCGGCCATGAGCCGGTCCTCGGCCTGCCGGACCCGGTGCTCCCGCAGCGCCTCCACGCACCTGCGCGGCAGGGCCAGTGTGCGCCGTGACTCCGGCGTCTTGGTGTCGCCTCCGGCCCGCTGGGCCCGCCACACGAACACCGCCACCTGCTCGTGATCGAACCCGGCCTCAGCGACCGGCCGCCATTGGCCGCCGGCCCAGGCCACCACGTGATCCCACCGCAGTGCCCGCGCCTCCTCGGTCCGAACGCCCGACAGCAGCGACAAGATGACGTATGCCTCCAGCCGCGTCCCCCGGGCCGCCGCCATCAACGCCACCGCCTGCTCCAGGGTGAGCGACTTCGACGGCCGCCCGCCCCGCTGTCCCTTCGGCGGCTTGACCAGCGCCGCGACGTTCCGCCCCACGAGATCATCTCGCTCGGCGTGCCGGATCGCCCGCACCAGCACGTTGTGCGCCATCTGCACCGTCCGCGTCGAGACCCGCACGGCAAGATTAGCCAGGGCCTTCTGGACAGCTCCCGCGGTCAGCTTCGTCAGCTCGACCGTGCCCAGCTCCTCGCGGAGCGCCTTGGCGATCGTGTTGCGGTACACGGTCACGGTTGCAGGCGCCAGCCCGTCCAGCCCGGTCTCCAGCCAGTCATCGAGCGCGTCGTTCACGGTGTAGTGTCGCCGCGGCCGGACCCCGTTCTCGGCCTGCTGATGGAGTTCCTTGAGCTTCTCCCGAACCTCGGTCTTGGTCCGGGCCATCACCCTCTTGCGGATGCGCGTCCCTGACGGACTGTAACCAAGACTGACGGCGCCGACATAGCAGCTCTTGGCGTCGTCCCAGTAGATCGAGTCCTCGCCGCGCCCGCGGCGTTTGCCCGCAACGGCCGTCATGGGAGCCACTGTACTTCGATTGGCTCACCTATTGGCTCACCTAGGATGTCGAAAGAAGTGTTAAAAAGCTCTGACCTGGCGCGCCCGGCAGGATTCGAACCCGCGACCCGCTGCTTAGAAGGCAGCTGCTCTGTCCGACTGAGCTACGGGCGCCCGGAGATAAGTGTCGCCGACGAAGGTCACGCCTCGGCCACGTACGGGTCGCAGTGTGTCGCGACCTCCGCCCCCACGGACAGCCCAGTCTATGGAGTGTGCGCCGGCCACAGCCAACTCCGTACGGTTCAGCCGTACCGGGCGTCGAGCCGCCAGGCTCTCCTCCAGCGGCGCCACCGATGAAGCCCCGAGCGCTCTACGTCAAATTCAGGAAGTCCGTCACCGAACGCCGGATGCCCGCCGCGTCCAGCCCGTGCAGCGCGCTGTGATAGTAAGGCGTGCCGTACCGCCGCAGCTCCGTCCGCCCCACCCCCAGGCTGAGCAGCCGAAACGCGGAACTCCCCGCCAGCGCCGCCGACGCCGCATATGCGGAGGTCCCGGCCAGGTACGGCTCCACCAGCACCACCGCTCCCGAAGCCGGCGAAGAGGCCAGCGCCCGCAGTCCCTCCCCGTCGAACGGCCGAACGGTCGTCGTGTAAGCCACGGTCACATCCAGGTCGCTCACCGCGTCAAGAACCGGCGACAGCATCGGGCCCACCGCGACCACCACGCCTGCCGACCCGGCCGCACCACCTGCAGCCCCGGCCACAACGGTAGCGCGGACCGGTTGCTCTCGGTCGATAGCCGCAGGTAGGTGGAACCGGAGTCCAGCACCCCCACCGCCTGTCGCAGCAGCCCGGGCACCTCGCCCGGATGCCCCGGCACCTGCACCGCGAACCCCGGCACCGTGTCCACCAGCGCCACGTCCTCCGGCGCCTGATGGGTGCGCCCGGACGGCGCCGCGTCGTACGACGCGCCGATGCTGACCAGCACGGCCCGCGCCCCCTGATGCCCGAGGTCCAGCTTGACCTGCTCGAAGGCCCGTTCGACCAGGAACGGCGCGTAGGTGTGCACGATCGGGCGCAGCCCGGCCAGCGAGAGCCCGCCGCCCACGCTGACCATCAGCTGCTCCCTGATCCCCACGTTGAGCACCCGGTCCGGGTGCCTGGCCGCCGCCTTGGCGAACAGGTCGGCCGAGATCTCGGCCAGCACGACCGCGGCCAGCGGATCCTCATCCAGCAGCGATGAGGCCGCCGAAGCGAAAACGGTACGCATGTCGGTCATGACTTTGCCTCCACGGCCGCCACCACCAGCCGCGGCCGCCCGTCAGACTCGGCGCCCAGCGCCGAGGCCAGCGCCGCGTGGTCCCGCCCGGACACCCGCGTCGCCGGCCAGCCGGCCACCGCGAAGTGCGCCTCGATCCCGTCCGGCCCCCAGCCGTACGACGAGGACTGGTTGTCGACCGCCACCACCACCAGGTTGGGCAGCCGGACGGCCCCCGCGTAGACGATCGCCTCGCTGTTGCTGCCCTCGTCCAGTTCCGCGTCGCCCACCAGCACGAACACCCGCGGGCCGCCATGATCAACACCGGCCAGCCCGCGGGCGATCAGGCCGTGCGCCAGCCCCACCCCGAGCGGCAGGCCGTGCCCCAGCGACCCGCTGGCGATCTCCACCCCCGGGACCAGATTGCGGTCCGGGTGGTAACCCAGCCGCGACCCGGCCGAGCCGAACCCCGCCAGCCACGACTCCGGGATGAACCCCCTGGCCGCCAGCACCGCGTAGTACGCGGCCGGCCCGTGCCCCTTGGACAGCAGGAACCGGTCCCGCCCCGGATCGTCCAGCCGGTCTGGCGAGACCCGCAGCACCTGGTCGTACAGCACCCACAGCACATCCAGCGTCGAAGTGGCGCTGGGCCCGTGTTTCTCGTCCCCGGTCATCAGCGTCATCAGCCCGGGAAGCTCCGCATAGGTCCTCATGCCGTCCAGCCTGCGCGCACCCAGGCGTCCGCCGCATCGGCCGCCCGCCCCGGCCCGCCTCGGCCGATGGTCCTAGGCCCCGGGCACAATAGCGTGATGCCCCGCTCTCCCCGGCCAGACCTCTCCCCGAGGGCATGGCCACTCGCCGTAGGCCTGGCCGCCGGGCTGGCGCTCGACGCGCTGCTCGGCGACCCCCGCCGCGGTCACCCGGTGGCCGCGTTCGGCCGGGCCGCCGCCGCGCTCGAGGCCCGCGACTACGCCGATTCTCGGCTGCGCGGCGCCGCGCACGCGGCCGCCTGCGTCCTGGCCGTGGCCGCCCCGGCCGCGCTCCTGCACCGCCGCACGCGAGGCCGGCCGCTGTCGGAGGCGGCCGCGGCCGCGCTCGCGGTGTGGGCCGTCACCGGTGCCCGTTCGCTACATCATGAGGCCGAACGGGCCATGGTGGCCCTGGCCGGCCACGACCTTCCCGCCGCGCGGCGGATCCTGCCCAGCCTGTGCGGCCGCGACCCGGCCGGCCTGGATGCCGCCGAGATAACGCGGGCCGTGATCGAGTCCGTGGCGGAGAACACCTCCGATGCGGTGGTGGCCCCGCTGCTGTGGGGCGCGGTAGCCGGGCTGCCCGGGCTGGCCGCCTACCGCGCGGTCAACACGCTCGACGCGATGGTGGGCCACCGCTCGCTCCGGTACCTGCGCTACGGCTGGGCCTCGGCCCGCCTGGACGACGCGGCCAACTGGATCCCGGCGCGCGTCACGGCCGCGCTGACGATCGCGTGCGCCCCCGTCGCCTCGGCGACCGCGAAGACACAAATGGCCCCCCTGCCGGGGACGTCCGCCCAGAGTCCGCCGGCAGGGGGACACCTTGGGGCCAGGCCGGTCCGCGGGTCCGCGGCGGCGCTGCGGGCCGTGCTACGGGACGGCCCGCGCCACCCCAGCCCGAACGCCGGGAGGTGCGAGGCCGCCTTCGCCGGGGCGCTCGGCCTCCGCTTGGGCGGGACCAACGTCTACGGCGGCGTCGCCGAGGTTCGCCCGGGGCTAGGTGAGGGAGGTGCCCCGGAGCCAGACGACATCCGCCGCGCGGTCCTGCTCTCGCGGGCCGTCACCGCGGCCGCGACCGGCCTGGCCGTCCTGATCGCGCTCAGGCGCGGCGGACGAAGAAGCCGATCAGCCAGAGGACCAGCGCCGCGATGGCGACCCACCACAGGACGTGCAGGGCGAATCCGGCGCCGGCGATGATCAGGATGATCAGCAGGGCCAGCAACATGAGCATCATCTCGGGTCTCCTCACTTAAGCCTCTAGACGCCCTACAGCTACCCCGCTGGACCGGCTCAAACATGACCCTCAGTAGCCTGCCATCGTGCGAGGGGCGCTGCTGGTGGCGGGGACCGGATCGGACGCGGGCAAGAGCGCGCTCGTCGCGGGCATGTGCCGGTGACTGGCCCGGCAGGGTGTCTCGGTGGCCCCGTTCAAGGCGCAGAACATGTCGCTGAACTCTTTCGTGACCGCCGAAGGCGCGGAGATCGGGCGGGCCCGCCCACGCACCGGCCGCTCGCGCAGGCCCAGAAGGCCTGCACTCGCGGACCGGTTTTGAATAACGCTCACGATCGATAGTGTTTGGCCCATGCCCGATAAGGTCCTGTACACCGCGGAGGTCATCTCCACGGGCGATGGCCGCAACGGCCATGTCCTGTCGTCGGACCACAGCCTCGATCTCGACCTCTCGGTGCCGCCCGAGCTGGGCGGCCCCGGCGGCGACGGCACCAACCCCGAGCAGCTGTTCGCGGCCGGCTACGCGGCCTGCTTCCACAGCGCGCTGCGAGGCCTGGCCCGCCAGGCGGGCGTGGACGCCAGCCATTCCACGGTGACCGCCCAGGTTGGTGTCGGCCCGGAAGGCGACATGTACGGGCTGATCGTCACGCTGGTCATCAGCATCCCGAGCCTCGACCAGGCCGGCACGCGCGAACTGGCCGAGGCGGCTCATCAGCGCTGCCCGTACTCCCGGGCTACCCGCGGCAACATCAGCGTCGAGCTGCGCGTCCCGTAGCCCGGCCGCCCGGCCCCGCCCGGCCCCGGCCCAGCCCCGGTTGACCCGGCCGCCGCCGCCCGTCCCGGCCCGTTGACCCCCGATGCTTTAAGGTTCTAGGGTTCGCTTTATGAACCGACGTTCGGGGTGCGAACCGATCGACCAACGGAGGTCGTCATGAATGACTGGGACGCGACCAATTACGCCGCCAAGGAGAACCTGCTCCGGGTGCTCCGGCGGGAAGCCGACGCGCTGTTCGAGATGGCGGGAAACGGGCCCTGGACCGGCAAGACCGCTTGCACGGAATGGGAAACAAGGGACATCGTCGGCCACCTCATCGACGTGACCGAGAGCTACTTCGTGGGGTTCGACGCGGCACGCTCCGGCTCCCCGGTCGCCGGCCCGCTCGGCGTCCGGGTGATGCAGGACCGCCTCGACGAGGGCGCCAAGGAGCACCGCGGCCTGAGCCAGGCCGAAGCGGTCGACCGCCTTCGTGCTGACTTCGGCAAGATGATGGAGATCTGCGAGGCGCTCGGCCCCGAGGAATGGGGCGGGCTGGCCGTCCCGCACAAGTACATGGGCCCGCTGCCGGCCTTCTTCTACCCGGTGTTCCAGCTCATGGACTACGGCGTGCACGGCTGGGACATCCGCCAGGGCACCGGCCGGGCGCACAGCCTGCTGGGTGACACCGCCGACCTGCTCGCGCCCTTCATGTTCATTCTGTGGCAGGCCACCACGGACGTTCCGTCCGACATGGACGCCTACGCGGTCGGGATCCGCCTCTCGGGCCGCAACGCCCAGGATTACCTGGTGAACATCACCGTCGACGGGCTGAGTTACGCTCAGGAGGACGTGTCCGGCCTGCCCGCCGTGATCGAGTTCGATCCCGGGACCCTGGTCCTGACCGCGTTCGGCCGCGTGAACGCGGGCACCATCAGGGGTGACCGGGCCGTGGCCGACCAGTTCCTCAACTCGTTCTTCCGGATCTGACCGTTGTTATCTGACAGTGTTATCTGACTAGGGGCATCTGGCCTATGGACCTGACCGCTATCGAGGCGGAGCGTGCCCGGCTGCACGCGGAATACATTTCCGGCCACCGGCCGCCGAGCAGCGCGCGCGGAATCCACCACACCGCGCTGCTCAGCTCCGACGTGGAGCAGACCATCCGGTTCTACCAGGAGATCCTGGAGTTCCCGCTGACCGAGATCATCGAGAACCGGGACTACCAGGGCTCCAACCATTTCTTCTTCGACGTCGGTAACGGCAACCTGCTGGCCTTCTTTGACTTCCCGGGCCTGGACCTCGGCCCGTACGCGGAAGTCCTGGGCGGCCTGCATCACCTGGCCATCTCGGTGACGCCGGAGAAGTGGGCCCACCTGCGCGGCAAGCTGGACGCGGCCGGCGTCGACTACCAGGAGGAAAGCGGTGCGTCGCTGTACTTCCGCGACCCCGACGGCGCCCGCCTGGAACTGCTCGCCGACCCCTTGGGCGAGATGTACGGCAGCCACGTCCTCTAGCCCTTCCATGATTACTGCGGAGGGTTCACTACTCCCTGGAGTAGTGAAGTCTTCACGATCATGAAAACCCTTATGCGCGCCCGGGGCGCGCTGTACGGGCTGGCCATCGGGGACGCGCTGGGCATGCCCACGCAGATGCTTTCGCGCCCCCAGATCGTCGCGCGCTGGGGCACGCTGCTGGCCGGCTTCGAGCCCGCGCCCCCGGGCCACCCGATCGCCGCGGGCCTGCCCGCGGGCACGGTCACCGACGACACCGAGCAGGCCATCCTGCTCGGCAGGCTGCTGGTCAGGGGGCACGGCGCGGTCGGCACCCGCGAGCTGGCGCAGGCCCTGGTCAGCTGGGAGCGCGACATGGCCGCGCGCGGCTCGCTCGACCTGCTCGGCCCCTCGACCAAGCGCGCGGTCGCCGCCGTGCTGGCCGGCGTGCCGCCGGAGGAAGCGGGCGCCTCCGGCGCCACCAACGGAGCCGCGATGCGCATCGCCCCCGTGGGCATCGCCGTGAACCTGGACCTCCCCGACCCGCGCCGGGCGGTCCGGCCGACTCTATCCATACTGACCGACCAGGTGGAGGCGGCGAGCCGCGTTACCCACCACACCGGCGTGGCGCTGGCCGGCGCCGCCGCGGTGGCTGCGGCGGTCAGCGCGGGCGTATCCGGTGCCGGCCCCGGCGAAGCGACGGCGTTCGCCGTGGACGCCGCGGGAATCGCGGCCAGCCGCGGGCACTGGGTGGCCGGCGCGGACGTCGCCGCCCGTATCGAATGGGCCACCGGGCTGGTCACGGGCCTGGACAGCGCCGCAGCCGCCGACGTGATCTACACGCTGGTCGGCACCAGCCTGGCCACCCAGGAGTCGGTGCCGGCCGCGTTCGCGGTGCTGGCCGCGGTGCCGGACGATCCCTGGCAGGCGTGCCTGCTGGCCGCCTCGCTGGGCGGCGACTGTGACACGATCGCGGCCATGGCGGGCGCGGTGGCCGGAGCCTGCCATGGCCTCGGGGCGCTTCCGGCCGACGCGCTCGCCGTCATCGACGCGCAGGACCTCGGGCTGACGGCGCTAGCTGATGATCTGTGCGCGTTGCGCTCGTAAGTCGGACACATCGGCACACATGTGCCGCAACCGAACCACTACACACATTTTTTGCCAAGGTGTTACCAAAATACTGCAACCTACGGGGGTTCGTCCGGATTCAACGGATCGGCCAGCGCCCCGGACGCGGTGACGATAGGCAGCGCTCCGGTATTCACCGCGGACCACCCATCGCTCACCGCGAGGGGCGGCCAGTTCTACAGCTACACGTTCCGGGCCGTGGGTTCGCCGGTAATCCGCTACTCGCTGGGTGCGGGTTCGCCGGGCTGGCTGCACATCAATCCGTTCACCGGAACGGTCTTTGGCACCGTCCCGTTCTTCGGCGGCTCGTTCGGCTACTCGGTCGTGGCGTCGAACAGCCTCGGATCGGCCACCGCCGGCCCGTTCTGGGTGAAGGTCAATCAGTTCAGTCGGGCCAACATCAGCACGTACCTGAGCTGCCCGGCCAAGGTGTTCACCGGTCAGCGCGGCAGCTGCACGCTGTGGGTCACCAACCGGGGCTTCGGCTCCGCGCCGAACGTGACCGCGCAGATCGCCCTGCCGTCGCAGCTGCGGGCGAACTACTGCGGGTTCTTCTTCGGCTGCCGGATCATCAACAACACCGCGGTTCAGAACCTCGGGACGCTTAGCCCCGGCCAGACCAGGCAGCTGACCGTCTTCTTCACCGCCAGGACCGGCTTCGGCCTGTGGGGCTGGCACCACGGGTTCCGGTTCACGGTCAGGGTCGTCGGCACCGCCTTCTCGTCCGGCGGCTTCCCGTTCTTCCAGCACGCGGTGAGCTCCTCCACCGCTTACGTGACCATCATCCCGCGGGGCTGGTGGGCGTAAGGGCGCAGCCCCGCAATAACTGCGAGGGGGCGCAGGCACCACGCCTGCGCCCCCTCAGCGTGTCCTGGACGTGGTAAACCAGCCAGGATGAACCAGCCGCGCAGCCGCCTCGTGTTCGCGGGGGAAGCGATCGTCGATCTGCTCATGTGGGTCCCCGCGCTGCCCGAACGCGGCGGCGACATGCTTGCGAAATCCTCTTCGGTCCAGGTCGGCGGCGGGTTCAACGTCATGGCCGCCGCCGCCCGGCAGGGCCTGCCGGTCGTGTACGCGGGCGGTCACGGCACCGGGCCGTGGGGCGACATGGTCCGCGCGGCGCTGGCCGCCGAGGGCATCACGGTCCTCCGCCCGCCCGACCCGGACGCGGACACCGGTTTCGACGTGGCCCTGGTCGAGGCGGGCGGCGAGCGCACGTTCGTCACCAGCCTGGGCGCCGAGACGCTCCGCGACCCCGGCGCGTGGGACCCGGTCCGGGCCGGCGTCGGCGACGCGGTCTACGTGTCCGGGTACGGCCTGGCCGCGCCCGGATCCGGCGCGATCCTCGGGGCCTGGGCCGCCGGGCTCCCGCCTGCGGTGCTGCTGTTCGTGGACCCCGGTCCGCTGGTCGGAGACATCCCGGCCGCGGTGCTCGGTCCGGTGCTGGGCCGGTGCGACTGGTGGAGCTGCAACCAGCGTGAAGCCGCCCTGCTCACCGGGGCCGGTGACCCGGCCGAGGCGGCCCGGCGCCTGGCCGCGCGGACCGGCCGGGCGGGTGTCATCGTCCGGGCTGGCCGGTCGGGCTGCGTCCTGGCCCTGCGTGCGGCCAGCCCGGAGGCGGAACTCAGCCTCATCCCCGCGCCCGCCGTAGTGGCGGTCGACACCACCGGGGCCGGTGACGCCCACGCCGGGGTGTTCCTCGCCGCCCTGGCCGCCGCGCTGCCCCCGAGCGCGGCCGCCCGCCGTGCCAACGTGGCCGCGGCGCTGGTGGTTACCCGCCCCGGGCCTGCGGTGTCCCCGTCCCGGGCCGAACTTGACGCGTTCCTGGCCACGGACGGCCGCTTCCGGCCTACGCCTTGATGCTGAATACCACGGTGATGATCAGGTTTCCCGGGTTCACCACGAGATGAGCGTTGACCGCGACCAGGCTGCGGACGGTCACGGTGACCGTGACCCAGGAACCGGCGGAACCCAGCGACCCGGACGTAGGTGACACCGTCACCTTGGCGTTCGGGCTGGTGATCGTGAAGCGGACCGGGCCGCCCACCGCGGTCAGGATGAACGTCCCGCTGGCCGGCTTGCCCTTGACGGCGGTCAGCACCAGCTCTCTGGGGGTCGCCCGCAGCGTGCCCGGGGTCGGCGGCGGCGGTGAGGGAGAGGGAGACGGAGACGGGGACGGCGAGGGAGACGGGGCGGGGGACGGCGACCGGGACGGCCCGGTGCCCGGCGAGGACCGGACCGGCGCGGGTGACCGGGACGTGACCAGCGACGTGCTAGAGCCCGCGTCCGGCGTGTCCGTCGCGGCCGCCGACGCGCGCGTCACGGGCCCGGGCCGGCGGCCCGGCGTCGATTGCTCTCCGCTCGCCGGGCTCGACGCCGTGCTCGATGCCGCGAAGTCGCCGCCGCCCAGCGCGACGGTCGAGGCCTGGGCCCGGTGCTGGCCGCCCGCGATCAGCAGCGCGGTGGTCCCGGTCACCACGACCGCGACGGCCACCGCCGCGACGCCGGCTGCCGCCCGGGGATGCCGCCGGATCTCGTGCCGCCAGCGCGGCCCGGGCGGGATGATCGGCTTCGGGAAACCCGTCCGGCCGAACGGACCCGCGCGATGTGCCACGCTCACTCGGTGGGCGCGCCCGGTGGGGGTGTTGTCCGCGCACTCCTCGAGCACCCGCTTGCGCAGGCCGGCGGGCGGACTGACCTCCGGCATCGCGCCCGCCGCGGGCGGCTCCACGGGCCCGGTCTGGCGCAGGCATTCGTTCCGTGCGACCGCGTTCAGCCAGAAGCCCAGCTGGTCCGGATCGCGGAGGCCTGGCAGCTTGGCGGTGGCGATGATGAAGGTGTCCGCCACGGCGTCGGCGGCCTCGGCCGGCGGGCGGGGGTCGGGCAGCATGAACCGGCAGTAGGCGTACAGCGGCGCCGCGTAACGGTCGTAGGCCTCGGCGAGCCCGCCCGGGTCACCTGCGACGATGGCCGCGACCAGCTCACGGTCCTGCATGCGGATAACCGTAGTTGGCCACCGCGCGGTGGCGAGCGGGAAAAAGATAACGGGATAGGGGAGAAAAGGACAAAAGACAGTTACGGGGCAAAAGGCGCTCAGCTGGACCAGCGCGCTGCCACAGCCCTAAACCCATAAAACCCATAAAACCCCATCGGTCGGTGAGGGGCTCAGTTGTACGCGGCGTCCGGGCCGGGGCGGCGCCGGAGATCCTCGGTGTCGGGCTCGAGCGGGGCCGGAGGACGGAACGGGATCCAGACCTGCACGCTGGTGCCCGTCCCGGCCACGGACTTGAGCATGGCGTGGCCGCCGTGCGCGGTGGCGATCGCCTGCACGATGGACAGGCCCAAGCCACTGCCGTGGCCGCTGCCGTTGTGCCCGCCGCGGTAGAACCGGTCGAACGCGCGGGCCGCCGCCTCCTCGCTCATGCCCTGGCCCGCATCGGTCACCTCGAGCAGCGCGCCCTGCCCGGCCTGGGCGAGCCGGACGGCGACCGGGGTGCCCGGCTCGGTGTGCTCGCGGACGTTGCCGAGCAGGTTGGCCAGCACCTGCCGGATCCGTGGCTCGTCCGCGACCACGATCAGCCGGGGTGGCATGGTGGCGCTGACCGGCCGGCCCGGCTCGACGGCCTTGGCGTCGGCCACCGCGTCCCTGACCAGCTCGGCCACGTCGGTATCGCTCAGGTCCAGGGAGGAGTTGCGGTCCAGCCGGGCCAGTTCGAGCAGCTCGGCGACCAGGCTGGACATCCGGTCCGCTTCCTGCTCGATGCGGCGCATCGCGTTCGGCAGCCGGTCCGGGCCCAGGGCGCCTTGCCGGTACAGTTCGGCGTACCCGCGGATGGTGGTCAGCGGCGTGCGCAGCTCGTGCGAGGCGTCCGCGGCGAACTGCCGGACCTTCTGCTCCGAGGCCCACCGGGCGCCGAACGCCTGCTGGATCCGGTCCAGCATGGTATTGATGGCCGCGGCCAGTCGGCCCGCCTCCGCGTGGTCACCGGGATCGGGCATCCGCGCGGTCAGGTCGCCCCGGCTGGTGATCATGTCGGCGGTGCTCGCCATCCGGTCCAGCGGCGCCAGGCCGCGCCCGATCAGCCAGCGGCCGCCCAGCCCGAGCAGGGCCAGCAGCACCGCCCCGGTAATCAGCTCGGTCAGTACCAGGCCGCGCACCGCGCTGCCCACCTTGCTGTCGGGCCGGGCCACCAGCAGGATGTTCCGGCCGGTGGGCAGCAGGCTCCTGTCGTCGGCCCCGACGCTGACCCACCGCCAGATCGCGGTCAGGGCAGGCTCGCCCGGTTGGGTGATCGGGAACAGGGTGGACGGCGGATTCTGCAGGAAGTATTGCGTTGCCTGCCGGGTGGCCAGCAGGTTGCTCAGCAGGCTCTGCAGGTCGCTGGCGGTATCCGACGGCCCGGACAAGGTCCCGGTCGACCGGGAGGCCACGTTGATATACGCGGATGCGTACCCGTTCTGCAGGTTCGCGACCTCCGACACGCTCTCCTTGACCGTCAGCCCGAGATCGGTGTTGAACTGATCCTGCTCGATATTGCCCAGCACCACCGTGGTGACGACGCCCATGACGATGAGGAACAGGGCGGTGATCGTAACGAGCCCGGCCAGCAGCCGCGACCGCAGCGAGAGCCTGCCCCGCCCGGTCGGCTGCTGCCGGGTGAACCTCATCTGCCCGCGCGCTCGGCTTCCGGCGGCACCCGCAGGCTGTACCCGACGCCGCGCTGGGTGTGGATCAGCGGCGGGCCGAGCGGGTCGAGCTTGCGGCGCAGGTAGCTGACGTAGGTCTCCACCACCTGCGACTGGCCGGCGAACTCCCAGCCCCACACGTTCTCCAGCAGCTGCTGCCGGGTGAGCATCCGCCCCTGGTTGCGCATCAGGTAGGCGAGCAGCCGGAACTCGGTCGGCGATAGGTCCACCGCAGTTCCGGCGCGGCGCACGACCCAGTGCTCTTCATCCAGCTCCAGGTCGCCGACCTGCAGCAGAGCGGCGGTGCCGCCCGCGTGGGCGTCACCGCCGGGCATGCGCGTGGTGCGGCGCAGCACCGCGCGGACCCGGGCCACCAGGGCCTCGACCGAGAACGGCTTGGTGACGTAGTCGTCGCCGCCGAGCGTGAGCCCCCGGATGGTGTCAGAAGTGGTGTCCCGCGCGGTCAGGAAGATGACCGGGACGTCGTTGCCGTCCGCGCGCAGCGTCCGGCAGACCTCGAAGCCGTCCATGTCGGGCAGCATGACGTCGAGGATCATCAGGTCCGGATCGTAGGCCTCGGCCTGGTGCAGCGCGTCCTTCCCGCTGGCGCTGACGGCGACGGCGCAGCCGTGGAACTTCAGCGCCACCTCGACGAGCTCGCGGATGTTCGGCTCGTCGTCCACGACGAGCACCTTGGGGATACGGTCACCGTCTGTCATGGCGTCTCACGTTTCACCGTCCAGCATAGAAGGAGCATATGAGTGTGCAGCACGCCGCGGCGCGCCCGCCGCCCCGGGGCGCGCCGCGGCTGTTCGGCCGGCTAGCTCACCGACGTGCCTGAGGGGCCGGACACCGAGCTGGATCCCGAGCTGGAAGACCCTGGCCTGATGACGATCAGGCGGGCATCCTTGGCCCCGCTCGCGACCGGGCCGCCGGCGAACACGCTCTGGCCCTGGGCCAGCGCGCTGGCCGTGGTCTTGCTGCCGTTCTGCCTGACCACCGTGTCGCTCACGATCAGCCAGGTCCAGGTCGTGCCGTCCGACGCGCGGACCACCACGTCACTGCCGCTCACCGACTGGATCGTGCCGCGCTCGAAGGCGAGGGTGTGAAAGCCCGTGCTGTTGTGGAAGGTGAATTCGCCGTCCACGCCCCCGAGAGCACGCAGCCGCGCCAGCGCCCACCGCAGCCGCGGCAGCGACCCGGTGGACGAGGCGGTGTTGAGTTCGGAGTTCAGCGTCGTGCCCTGGGCCTGGCTGGCCCCCGAAAGCCCCGAAGGCCCCGAAACCCCCGAGGCCGGAGACGTCGCCGCGGCCGGGCTGGAGCCCCCGGACAGGGCCAGGGCGATCCCGCCGCCCGCGAGGAAGCCGGCCAGGGTGATGGCGGCTCCCCAGCGGAGCATCCGCTTCTGGCGGTCTCGCGGGGGAGAGCACTGTGCGTTAATATCGGTCAGGCCCGCCGCGCCGGGACCGTCTGCGGGTCCCGCCGGTGAGCCATACATGTTGTTCATGTCAGTAAGGGTGTGACCTGGGTCTTGGACATCACCCGGTTCAGGCTGTACGCAACCTGTGAGTGGCCCGCGAGTTTGCTGTCGGCCGGCCGGGCGGTACCGGGGAACGCTCATGATTCTCTTGGCCATGCCCGCCATGGGGATTTCTCCCTATGGATCGATACGCTCATTCGTGAATCGCGAATCGTATGCGACACTGATAGCTGTTGATGCACCTGAGGGGGTTACGCAGTGACGGCTCGGGTTCCTCGCGCGCCCGCCGGAGGGGATACCAGCAGGCCTTCTCCCGCTCGCATCTACGACTACATGCTGCGCGGCGACAGCCACTTCGAGGCCGATGTCCAGGCCGCCGAACAGATCCTGTCCGTGGTGCCCGAGATCAGGGACTGCGCCTGGTCGAACCGCGGCTTCCACCAGCGCGCGGCGAAGTGGATCGCCGAATGCGGCGTGCGGCAGTTCATCGACATCGGCTCCGGCCTGCCGACCGTCGGCAACACCCACGAGGTCGTGCAGAAGGTGACGCCGGGCGCGCGGGTGGTCTACGTCGACAACGACCCGATGGTGGCCGAGCAGGGCGACCGGCTGCTCGCCGGGGACCGGACGACCCGGGTCATCTGCGCCGACCTGCGTGAGCCCGAGACGATCCTGGACAATCCCGAGGTGGCCGAGCTCATCGACTTCAGCGCGCCGATCGGGCTGCTGCTCACCGCGGTCCTGATGTTCGTGTCCGACAGCTCCGATCCCTGGGGGAAGGTCGCGCGCTACGTCGGCGCCGTGGCCCCGGGCAGTTACCTCGCGCTCTCGCACCTGACCGACGATTACAAGCCGCCGGTAATGGCCGAGCGGTTCCGTGCCGTCTTCGACCAGGCCACCGAGCACCTGTACTTCCGGTCCCGGGCCGGGATCGCCAGGTTCTTCGACGGCCTGGTGATGGTGCCGCCCTACGACGGCGCCGAGCCCGCCATCTGCTACACGGGGGTCTGGGGTGCCGAGGATCCGGTGCTCGCCGACAGCGACGGCGCGCGCTGGCTCTACTGCGGCGTCGCCCGGAAGCCGTGACCGCCAAGCCCACGGTCTCCGAGCTCGGCATCGACCCCGCCGCGCAGGTCTGGCGGCGTTCCGGCCGGGGCCACGGCGCCATCGAGATCGCGTTCGCCCGCGCCCCCGACCTGGAGAGCCCCGGATCCGGCCGCTGGGTTCTCATGCGGGTGACGGGCGACCCGGAGCAGAGGGTGCTCGTATTCGACCATCATGAGTGGGAGTGCTTCCTCGACGGCGCCCGCAACGGCGAGTTCGACGGCGCCGCGGAACCCTGAACCCGCTCTTCGTTCATTAAATCCTTGGTTTGCGAATCACAATTTGGGTACCGTGAGGTCATGACAGGGGCGCCTGTCAAGAAGGGGAGCCGAAATGAGCGATGACACCTACGGTGCGACCATCGCCAAGCGTCGGCTTGCCCGGCAGCTGACCGCGGCGCGGGTCAGGTCCGGCTACACGGCCAACCACGCCTGCGACATCCTGAACTGGGGCCGCGGCAAGGTGGGCCGCTTCGAGGCCAACCAGTGGAAGCGCCCGGAGATGAGCGACATCCGGGACCTCATCCGGATCTACGGCATCGAAGGGGCCGAACGGGAAGAGATCGAGGACCTGGCCATCCGGGCCCGGGCCCGGCCCTGGTGGCGGGAGTATCCCGAGATCTTCGACAGCGAGTTCCCCGGCTACGAGAACGACGCGACCACCATCCGTGTCTTCATGCCGCTGGTGCTGCCGGGCCTGCTGCAGACTCCGGCCTATACCGAGGCGCTGATGCGGTCCGGGCCGCGTCCCCCCGCCTACCGGCGCAAGGCGCTGGATTCCCGGTTGCGCCGGCAGGAGATCCTGGACCGCAAGGACAGCTCCGCGCCCATGGTCAGCGTCGTGATCACCGAGGCGTCCCTGCTGTACCGGTGGGGGCTACGGGAAGACCGCCGGGAGCAGATCGAGCACCTGGTCGCGCTGAGCGCCCGCCGCAACGTGCGGCTGCATATCCAGCGCTTCGAAGACGGGCCGCCCACCGGCATCGTGTCCATGGTCAACATCTTCGGTTTCCGCGACGACGAGCCCAGCCTGGTCTTCGTCGAGACCGATTACTCGGTTGAGGAGGTGAGCAAGCCGGAGTCAGTTCAGGGCTACATCGAATCGTTCGAACGTGCCCGTGATGCCGCGCTCGAGCCCGCGGACACGACGGGCTACCTCGAACATCTCGCCAAACGAATGGAGTAGGCAATGATCGACCTGTCTCAGGCCATCTGGCGGAAGGCCCGCCGCAGCGCACACAACGGAGGCTGCGTGGAGATCGCGGCCAATCTTCCCGGGATGACCGCCATCCGGGATAGCAAGAGACCCGAGGGCGGTGCCCACGTCATCGGCCGGGCCTCGTTCGCGGAGTTCCTGGCGGACGTGAAGGGGGGCCGTTACGACCAGGAGTAGGTCGTAACGAATGCGGCAGAAAAGCCCTCGGTGGATGCCGCCACCGGGGGCTTTCCGCTATGCAGGCCTGTCTCGTGGCCTGGCGGGTAACCGTCAGGTTTCCCTCACCAAGAGTGAACTGTACACGCCTGCTTCAGATACCGGCTAGGCGAGGACGCGGTAAATTGCCCCGTTAAACCCGGCAAACCATGGCCCTTTAGCACCAAACCGAACACGAATATCGTACGCATCACAGGGCGACGCCCGCCCCAGTCCACAGCGGCGCAGGCCGGCCAATGGCACTCCGCGCCACCTCCCGGTCACCGACCGATGCCGAAATCGAGGCGATTGGGGGCCTATGTCATAAAAAAGCCTATATGTCCAGTATGTTATGTCTGTACGAAATGGGCGGAAAATAAATAATCCCCCCGCAATATTGCGAAGCGGGCGGCCGAGTCGTAATCTGTGTTTCACAGATTAAAGAGTCGGAATCCAAGTATCGTGATTTAACGGAATTGCTGCCGACGGCACCCCCTCCTGCCGGCGGGCTATTGAAGGGAGTGCGTCGGTGGCACCAGGTCTGCGGCGTCAGGGCATCAGCAGTTGGCAGGGAGTTCACGCGGGCACGTGCTACGCGTGGCCGCTTCCGGCCGACGCCACGTGCGCGACAGTCGCGCGGCAGGAGTTCCGGGACGCGGTCTCGGAGGTCGGCCTCGAGCCCGGCCTTCTCGACGATTGCGTCCTCATGGCCAGCGAGCTCGCGGCCAACACCCTGCACGCGCAGGCGGTGGCCGGGGCCGGCGGAGGGGGGGATCGGCTCGCGCCCGTTACGGCGGGCGTGGAGGGCGAGCCGATCACGTCCGCCGGCCCGGCCCCACACGCCGCCCCTCGGGGCTCTTTTATCCCCAGAGCCCATAAGGCCCCGCCACGCCACCGGCCTTCCCGGCTCCCCAGGGCCGCCGCGGCCGTTCCGCCTCCGCGGGTCCCGCAGGCCGAACTCTGGCTGTATCTGCGCGGCCTCGGCACCGGGCGCGAACTGGTCTGCAAGGTCTTCGACTGCTGCCGCGGCTGGCGGGATGGCACTCCGCCGATGGCGTCCGCGATGTCCGCCGACGCCGTCGGCGGGCGCGGACTGCAGATCGTGCACCAGCTGTCCGGCGGCCGGTGGGGGCACCACCCCACCCGGGCCAGGCTGGACGGGCACGGACTGCGCGGCAAGGCCGTCTGGTTCGCGGTCCCCGCGCCACTGGCCCATGCCCGGCTGACGGACGTGACCGGCCTGCGCTCGTACACGCTCTCGGCCGATGTCACGGCGGCCCGGGCCAGCACCCGGCTCAGCGCGCGCCAGGCGGCCCGGGAGCTCGAGGTCATGCTGGACGAGCGGGGGTTCGGGAGCGGTCTGGTGCGCGAGGACCAGCCCGCCCGTGATCTGTCGATCCTGTCCGTCCGCCGCGGCCTGACCGTGTGGTGCCAGGCCGGTGCCGTGTCGCTGACCACCCCCTGGGGCTCCAGTCAGCGATGGAACTACGCCGACCTGGTCGAAGCGGCCGAGCAGACCGTGCGCCGGCACGAGGAGCTGGAGCTGGAGCAGGACCTCATCTGCGTCCGCTGAACGCCGCCAGGATTCACCGGGCCCCGGTCAGCGTCCCATCGCGCTGGCTACCCGCTGGTAGGCGCCGAGGGTCAGCTCCCAGAAGCCATCCACGTCGATCGACATCGCCACCCGGGCGTTGCCGCCTCCCGCCTGGAGCTCCAGGCCAGGCGCCTCGAAGTCGGTCACGGTCATCCCCGAGGTCAGCTGCCCGGCCGTCTCCACCTGTACCCACGCCGGGACCAGCCCGAACAGGCCGGGCTGCGCCACCCAGGCCACAGCGCACACGTCGTGCACCGCCGGTCCCGACGGCTCTCGGACGGACTTGTACTGGTCCAGGGCGGGCAGCAGCAACTCGGTGCCGAGCGGTCCCAGGCCGCGCATCCGCTGCTGCACCGCCGGGGTGGCCCCGGTCCGCAGCGTCACGTCCAGCCCCAGCACGACCACGGTCCAGCCGGCCCTGAAGACGGCCGCCGCGGCCTCCGGGTCGGCCCAGATGTTGTACTCGGCGGCCGGCGTGACGTTGCCCCGGCCCGCGGATCCGCCCATGATCACGAACTCCCGTACCCAGTCCACGAGCCGTGGCTCGCGCTTCACCGCCAGCGCGATGTTGGTCAGCGGCCCGGTCGCGACGAGCGTGATCTGGCCGGGAGCGGCCCTGATGGTCTCGGTGAGGTAGTCGATGGCGTGCCCCGGGGCCGGGCTCCCCGCCGCCGGCGGCAACACCGCGCCGCCGAGCCCCGACTCCCCGTGCACATGCCGCGCATCGAGCGCCGGGCGCAGCAGCGGCCCGGCGCAGCCCGGCGTAACCGGGGTCCCGGCCGCGCCGATGTACTCGCACACCGCCAGCGCGTTCGCGGTGGTCCTGGCCAGGCCGACGTTGCCCGCCACCGTGGTGATGCCGAGCAGGTCGATGCCGGGGTGCCCGTGCGCGAACGCGATCGCGAGCGCGTCGTCGATCCCGGGGTCGCAGTCGAGGATGATTGGTGTGGCCATGTCCGCTTTCCGGTTGCCTTGTGGTGCTCGGAATGAAGGTACTGAACGGACCTTGGTGCCTGCCCCGGTGACCCGCGCGCGCCGCAGTGTGTAGCCTGCATGCGAGGAGGTCCAGCCATGCACATGCCGCCCATCACGGCCGTCGAGAGTGATGACCCGGAGATCGCCGCGCTTATCCAGGACGAAGCCCGCAGGCAGTACGAGAAGGCCCGGCTGATCCCGTCGGAGAACTACGTTTCAGTGGCCGTCCTTGAGGCGTCGGGCAGCGTGCTGACCAACAAGTACTCCGAGGGCTACCCCGGCCGTCGTTATTACGAGGGCCAGCAGTTCATCGACCCGATCGAGACGATGGCCAGGGACCGGGCCAAGGCGCTGTTCGGCGTGGACCACGCCAACGTGCAGCCGTACTCGGGCTCGCCCGCCAACCTCGCGGTCTACCTGGCGTTCGCCCAGCCGGGAGACACGATCATGGGCATGGCGCTGCCCATGGGCGGCCACCTCACCCACGGCTGGTCCGTCTCCGCGACCGGCAAGTGGTTCCACGCCGTCCAGTACGGGGTGCGTCACGACACCGGCCGGGTCGACCTGGACGAGGTTCGCGACCTGGCCCTCAAGGAACGACCCAAGATCATCTTCTGCGGCGGCACCGCGATCCCGCGGACCATCGACTTCCCGGCCTTCGCCGCCATCGCCGCCGAGGCCGGCGCGCTGCTCGTAGCCGATATCGCGCACATCGCCGGGCTGATCGCCGGCGGCGCGCACCCGTCGCCGGTCGGGTACGCCGGCGTGATCACCACGACGACGCACAAGACGCTCAGGGGTCCGCGCGGCGCCATGATTATGTCCACGGCCGAGCACGCGTCCGCGGTGGACCGGGCCGTGTTCCCCGGGCTGCAGGGCGGTCCGCACAACCACACCACCGCCGCGATCGCGGTCACGCTGCACGAAGCGGCCCAGCCCGAGTTCCGCGACTACGCCCGCCAGGTGGTGGCCAACGCCCAGGCGCTGGCCGACGCGCTGCTGTCCCGCGGCTTCGACCTGGTCTCCGGCGGCACCGACAACCACCTGATCCTGATGGACCTCACCTCCAAGGGCATCGGCGGCAAGCCGGCCGCCAAGGCGCTGGACCGGGCCGGCATCGAGACGAACTACAACACGGTGCCGTTCGACCAGCGCAAGCCCTTCGACCCGTCCGGCCTGCGGATCGGCACCCCCGCCATCACCACCCGCGGCCTGCGCGAGGAGCACATGGCCTCGATCGCCGCCTGGATGGACGAGGCGGTCACCGCTGCGGCCAAGGACGACGAGGCGGTCCTCGACCGCATCGCCGCCGAGGTCCGCGGCCTGCTGGAGCCCTTCCCCACCCCCGGCTGGCAGCCTTAGCGCGCGGCCGTCTGGACCATCGTGCTCGGGCTCTCCGCCACGGTCAGCGCCTCGACCGGCCCGTTGAACCAGTGGCCGCGCGGGCACCGGATCTTCACGGCGTCCAGTACCTGCTCGGTGGACCTGATCGTGTAGCGGTACTCCACCACGGCGGGGAGCCCGCACCGTGCCGTGCCGTGCTTGTCCGGGTAGGCCGGGCAGTCCAGGAACGTCATGCCGCTGTCCATCTTCCCTCCCTGCGAGTCAGCCTCGTGCCGGTCCCCCTGGGCCGGCACGAGGCTGCCCCCTCGGGCAAAAGCGTGCCAGCCCCGCGCTTAGCCTCGATTGAGGCGCGATTGAGCGGTCGCTCGCTGTGTCTTATGTGGAGGTTCGCGTTAGGCAAGAACCCCTCCGCACATAGCTTGCGCACCCTCCCCTTCCCCTTCTCTTGCTGGCCGCTCACCTGCACCGATCGCTCGCGCAGGCCCAGAAGGCCTGCCCTCGCGGGTCGGTATCGCCTAACGCTCGCTAGCCGACCCGCTTGCGGCGCTCGGGCGGCTCCCGCCGGCCGAGGATCGGCTGCCCGCCGCGGACGCCCTGGTACCGGCCGTCCCAGGGCCAGTTCCCGCGCTTGTCCGCGTGCACGAGCTGCAGGCCGCGGATCCGGTTGCCGTACAGCTCGACGGCCAGGTTCAGGTGGGCCCAGGGCACGGCGACCCTGACGATCTCGACCAGCGGGCCGTCGCGCAGCGCCGCCTGGGTCCCCGGTTCGGGCTCGTCCGCGTGCAGCAGGTGCGCGGCCACGCCGTTGAGCACCTGGGTGGCCCGGGTCAGGCCCATGCCGGTGATGACGAGCTCCGGCCG